>OMFQ01001078.1_pt1 | contig 11775 bp, 10 predicted proteins | sample 1645671 | NCBI WGS metagenome assembly OMFQ01 (sample SAMEA103958119, study PRJEB25191) | human gut metagenome | biome: human-associated habitat [ENVO:00009003]; feature: intestine environment [ENVO:2100002]; material: feces | place: Germany | collected 2013/2015
CGCTTGTAATACTCTGTATTTCAATTATTTGCAAATTTTGCTTAGGCAAAACGCTATTTTTAGGCTTAAAAACAACTATTTTACTGACTATCAGTGTATTATAATTTTTGCTTAGGCAAAATCATTTTGCTTAGGCAATTTGCTTAGGCAAAATTTGTAACTATCTGATTATCAAAGACAATACAGATTTAGAGGATAGATAAACACCTATTAAAATTTTGCCTAAGCAAAAATAGGCTTGTAAATTACTGAACTATAACGGCTTACAAATTTTGCTTAGGCAAAACACGCTTATTTTTGGGTATATACTTCTTTTCTGTTACATCATCCAAAGATAGCTTGACATAATCCAATACCTTACGATTGGCAGCATCTATGCTGTCCCATGATTTCGCAATATAAATATCCGTCACCCTCATATTTTCGTCCACGTGGTTAAGGGCTGTGTGAACGGTGTACTTATCTACTCCGGCTTCATTGCTTGCAATGGTTGCCCATGTATGGCGTGCTGCGTAAAATTCCAAATCATCTATCCCCAAATCATCACCAATCTTTTTCAAGCCCTTGTTAATTGCAGCCGTAAAGCTATCCACGCTTGAATACAACTTGTAGAAATTAAAGACCCTTTGCCCGGTCTGGTCTTTATATTTTTTCATAAGGGCTTTTAGCTCCGGCTCTATCCTCACAGACATTTCCGCTTTGTCGGCTCTCCGATTCTTGGTTTTTGTCCGTTGGTATATAATCCGTCCTTTCTTCAAATCCGTACAAGTGTACAAATCTACCGCATTCATTCCAATTAGGCAGAAGCTCAAAAGAAAGACATCCTTTGCGAGATTGTACCTGTTTGTCCCCGGTTGCATAATCAAAGAATAAGGCAACTCCGAAAATTTACGAAGTAAATCCGTAGAAATAGCCCTTTTCCTTGTAACTGGAACTTTGGGAATTTCCACCCTCTTAAAAGGAGAATAGGGAATGCGTATCAGCCCGGCATCCTCATCGTTAAACTCTTTCTTTGCCCGGTTGTGTATGGCTCTTAGCTGGGATATATATAGGCTCTGTGCCCTTTCTCCGTGATTGGCTTCGGGGTTGGAACGTGCCGGATTCTCCTTTATCCACTTTATCCAATCATTGATAAACTTAACCGTGATTTCTTTTATGCTCACGCTATCCCTGCCAACAAAGCGTACAAGGTTATTAATGGCTACTTGGTAAGAAAGCGCATTGCCTGTATGCCCGGTTTCCTTTAAGTGCAATATGTATTGACGGGCATAAGCCACTATATCCAAATCGAAGTGTTCCCCATTGTCGTTAGTGATTGCATCTACCACCTGCTCAACGGTCATGGATTTAAGCCGTTCCCCCATGCGGTCACAAATGGAACGGTATTTCTTTATCATATCATCGGTGGCATCTATGTACTTTTGGTTTTTCAGCTTGAAAGTCGTGCGTGTCAAATCATCCTTTGTCACGTAGTAAGTGGTCGGGATGTACTTTTTCCTCTTTTGGTGTATAACCCTTATCTTTATATTATATGTGCCGTCAGCCCTCTTTTGGTGAGCGTACACCTCTGCTTTGAATGTAGCCATAATCTTTGTAGAACTATAGTAGAACTTTTGCATTTTTGTTGAATACCCCTGCCTCTCCAAAAGAAGAATACAGGGGTACAATGCAACACCGATTTTCAGAATCGGTACTGCAAAGATATGACTTTTATTTCAAAGGACAAAGAAAAACCGGGCGCACTTCACAGCGAACCCGGCTCAGAACAAAAGTTCTACTCTATTACTAACACCTAATCATTTCTTTTTCCGTTTCTTCAATTCTATATATTCCGAATACACTATTTTGGTATGGGGATTGCTACTTACAACTTCTTGCCTAATAGCCTTTGTTCCCCATCGGAAAAACAACCATTGCTTAGGCACTCTATGCACTACTTGAAATAGGGTATCTACAGATTGTATGCGTAAATCCAGTTTCTTATCGGGCATGATTAAGCCATCAACATTTATCCACGGGTCTTTCCATCGTATCGCTTGGACTTTAAGATAGGATGTATCACGGTATATAATGCTATCCTTAACTATGGTTTGTACCTCCACCTCCGTTTTTGTTGCATTCGTGGAAGCCGCTTGTAACCTCTTTACTTTCAAGTCAAGTTCCTTAACGGTATTCGTCAAGTCGGCACAATGCTTTTCCACCTCAGACTTGGATAAAGTCAATGCCTGTACAGAAGCAGCGGATTTTCCGGATTCTGTTTGGTAAAATTCAATTTTCTCCAACAAGGCGGTTTGGTTGCCATCCAATCTTTCCTTTTCTGATTTCAACTTGGAACAATAAGCCCATAGCCCAAAGGTAGCCGCCATCAAAAGCCCACAGAGGGCGATTAATATCAAAAACGCTTTATTTCTCATATTCCTTGATGTATTGGATTATACCCTCTACGTGGGTGTTCACAATGTTTTGTTTCCCCTCCATAGATGTAAGGTAAGCAATATCTTCCTTGTTATCCATGAAGAAATTTTCCGTCAATACAGCCGGGCATTTCGTCTTGGAAAGGATGTAAAAATTTTCCTCCCAATCCGGGTCGCCATCCGAATAGTCACGCCTAATCTTTTGCCCGGTAATAAAGCAAGCGGCAGCATCATACATTCGGTTTGCCAATTCGTCAGCTTTCGTTTTGCCCTTAGTGGTATAGGCAGACCATCCACGGGCATTCATCCATTCGCCATTCCCGGCAGCATTGCAGTGGATGGAAACAAGCAACACGTTATTAGCTCCATATCGGGCGCAAATCTCGTTCACACGCCTTGCACGTTCAGCCAAAGGCACGTCCAAGTTCTCCTTAACAATGCGTTCCGCTACATAGCCACGTTTAGCCAGTTCACGCACGACTTCATCCGCAATTTCTCTTGTATAGGCATACTCCCTGAAAGTTCCATCCGGGCTGCGTTTACCCGGTGTATTTTCTCCATGCCCATTGTCTATAAGTATCTTCATTCTTGATTCAATTTATGGTAAAAATCTATTTTAATTCTGTCATATACCATTTGTACATTGGTATAAGCTCTGCCATTGTTCACCGTTTCCGCATAAACCTCTGACAACACACATTGCTCTACCCATTCAATCCATTCGGGCGAAGTGTAGCTTGACAATCGTTTCCCTCGATACGAATGTGCATCAAATCGGCTGTTTCTGTCCTCGTGCATATTCATAATCAAGGTGTGTACTTTCGCTTTCGTGGCTTCACGGTCTGCGATGTGGTTTTCTTCACGCACTTTCTTTATTATACGGCAAACCCTCTCAACGGCAAGGTCAAAGTAAATGCTTGATATGTTTTTTATCCGCAACTGCGTTTCGGGTCTTAACCCCTCTGCAATGTCAGTGAGCATATCATTTTGGGTTTTGGTTTCCGTCAGAAGTTCGGCTACCATAGACTGATTGCTTTTAATCATGTCGTTAATGATAGACTTGAACCACTTGAAACAAGCTACCATAAGTGCAGCCGCCAAACAGAGAAACACAGCGCACACTATCACCATAAAGCCAAAATCGCTTATGCCTTGTGCTACTTTCAAACTTTCTTCCATCATCGGTTTTTCTTATACTTGTTTCGCTTGTAATACTCAAAGTTATCCCTATCCTCCTGCGTGATTGGAGTATTCGGTGGAAAGAACTTAAACCCGTACATCGTTCCATAGCGTACCACTTTGATTACGGCACGAAATGGATATTTGCGCTTCGGGTCTAAAACAACATCTTTCAACTTCTTACTATCAGTATAGAAAGCGGATGCACCGATACCCTCGCCATAGGCGATTAGTGTTCTCGTTCCGTTCTCTGTCTGTCTTTCTTTCCTTACATCCCGTAAACACCGTGACCTCATTAATCACGGCATCTACTGAGGTGTATTCACAATCGAAAATATCTTCATTCAAGGATTCGGTTTCCTCAAAGTCCATTACCTCGTTCATAAGTCCATCGGTATATTATAGGTTTCACAATCGGCATCCACCATTTCACGGATAGCCAAACGGTCTTTCAAAAAGTTCTCATAGGGGGATTTCGCACTTTCGGCAAGCAATCCCAGCATGGCAGACTGATATTCGTTTACCAGCTTACTTTCTGTCTTAGCCGGGTATCTTGCAGTAAGCAACGTGCTGAAAATATTATCAGCCGTTTTTGGATATTCCACCCTCACGCTGTCATATTGGAACATCGTGCCTGTGGCACGTTCCGCATCAGTCGTAATCTCAATGCCACCCTCTTTGTCTGCAATAACCTTAACCTCTTTGATGTTATGGTTATAAAGGAACGTTCCCTGCCCGTTATTAAGAGAATCTATCACCTCCGGCTTAGTCTTAGCCAGCAGCCCTGTAGTCAAAACATTTGCTTCCATCGTTCAAACAATTATTAAAAATGAATTTACTGTGTTCCTCCGAGCATCTGATTATCCAGCCATATTCAGATGGGAAGAAGTGTTTAATATCCGTTTCATCTTTGATTTCGTATTTATTGATGGTGCGGTGGAATTTCTTATAAAACCTTTTCAGAATACCGCTTCTTAGCAATATGCCGTAATGGTTTTGTTTGAATCCCACATAATCAATGCTACGAGCATCAACCGGGAATATCTGCCAGTTGCTTTTAATCTCTACTTTCAATTCGCCACCCAAGTAAAGCCCCATCATGTCGAGTACGAAATGCAGTGCCTCTTTGTCAGCGCATAGTATCACCATATCATCCATATAGCGATAGTAGTAGATTTTCACCCCAAAACGCTTCATCACTATCTTAGCCAGTTCTTCTTTAACCCAATGGTCGAAATATGCTAAATAGAGATTAGCCAAATATTGACTTGTGAAATTGCCTATTGGCAGCCCCTTGTCTTTACCGTTACTATCTATTATCTTATCCAACAGCCTTAACAGTTGTTCATCCGCTATAGTGTAGCGGATTATCCTTTTCAATGCTGCGTGGTCTATGTTATCATAGAACTTCTTGATGTCAATCTTCAAACAGAACCTTGTACCTTTTCTGTCTATGATTAAAGCCGTATGCACATCCTCCATACATTTATGAATACCACGCCCTTTGATACAAGCGTATGTATTCGCAATGAAGAAGTTAGTCCAGTAACGCCCCAACACATTGATAATGCAATGGTGTACTATCCTGTCCGGGAAGAACGGGGCAATCATAATCACCCTTTCTTTCGGCTCATATATAACCTTAATCCGATATTCACCGGGGGTATAAGTTTCATTGCGCAAGTCCCAGTACAAGCTATCCAAATTCTCCAAAATGTTCTCATTGAACTTGGATATTTCGGTACGCTCTCCTTTGCCTTGCTGTGCCTTATATTGCGCCCGTATGAGGTTGGAGCATTCATATATCAGGTGATAAACATTCTTAATTTTCTTAGCTTGGGAAATGAATATCTTTCCTGTATCACCGACATATAAACCGCAATCCTCAAAATCCGAGTATTGATTAAAGCAGGTATCAGCCGTATAACATAACCCGTATTCAGTCTTTACTACACCCATTTGTGCCGTTGTTCTAAAACAGAGCTTTCAATTACTTACTTGCACCGTCCTAATCCATATTATTTTACCAACTATCAGACGTGCCGATAGTCCCTGTGAGGTAAGGGCGTGGCAGCAACAGTTATAAGTTGAAACCACGGTAAAAGCGGAACCCAATGTTCGCATTCGCATTCGAGGAACGATTATTCGCATTCAGATAACCGAAACCCGCATTCGCACCATTATTCGCATTAGCAGACAAAAGGGCACCAGCCGCCACAACCCTGTTATGTTTTTATTTTTTTCAATCCAACGCCATTTTCGTTGCTCCGTTCACCGAGTTTTGCAGTCCGTCAAAAACGGCACAAGCGGAACCCAATGTACGCATGCGCATACGAGGAACGATAATTCGCAGCCAGAACACCGAAACCCGCAGTCGCACCATAATTCGCAAGAGCAGACAAAAGGGCACCATACCAGCCTACAGCAGACCACGTACTACCACCTGTGGGAGTCCAATAGTAATCGCAATACCCTTTATTACTTGAACCTCCTACTTTTTCGGCAAAGGAATAACCTTTAGTGGAATGAGCCATAGAAAGCACATAGCCCTCAGTTCGTGGAAGCTCCGTAATGGCTTCATATCCGATAGGTACGGTAGTAGCACTATCTGAATGAGAGGTGAATTTTGTCGGGTCTTCGCATACATAGGCAATAGATACATCCGCTTTATGCCAAATTAGTACATCATCAGCAAGCATCCACAAGTATTCATAAGGAGTTTCCAAGCCACGGTAAGAGGTTACTTGTACCACCTTATCGCCACCAGTCCATCCCTTGATGGTGTAGGACACCTTACCCGTGTTGTTTCCCAGCGTTGCAGTAACACCGCAAGGCACAAAGGGTTCGTAACCTCCCCATGTATTCCACTCCGTACCATTAACAACCGGACCACTCCCTAAGCCTCCTTGATGGAATCCGTCAGCAGTCAGCGTTTCGGTGTAAGCATCTTGGCAGTGCAATGAGGCATATTCCACACGTTGCAACCAAGCAATTTCATTGTACACCCTGTACGCCCCGTGGTGTGTTCCGTTCTTGCAAAGAGGACGAACACCAGCCTTTGAAATGGAAGTACGAGGCATACCCAACATGGAGTTGTAAGTACCATCCTTAGCGGCATCACCAGCACCCGAACCGCCTCTGAATTGTGCGGCATTCGCTTTGAGTATAACAAATCCGTCTGAATCCCTTGCAATTTCATCGCCATTCCAAGTGAGCCAACATCCCGAAACGGCTACAGAGTTGGTAATATCCACCGTTGCATACCACGGGCTTACCGTCTTTCGTTCCATCTTGATAAAGCCGGGCAACGGATATTCGGAATAGGCACGAATCCATTTCGTTCCCTCTATTTCCAACTTGAAGTAATATTCCGGCTTTTCAAGCATTACATTACCGTCCGTGCTGTCAATCAAAGCCGTTGCACCCGAATCCTTTTTACGGCTGTCATTTTGGTTAAGGTAATACTTAACCGAGCCGTCAGGGTTTTCCACAAAGCGTTTCAGCTTCGCTTGAATGGGTAATGTACGGTGCAAATCCAAATTACCCACACGCTTTAGTTTGTAGTCCTGTGAGTTGAAATCACCTTGCACCCCATACCATTGGTCGTAAGGATATTGCGGTTTCGTGTTTCCGCTTCCCAATAATAATCCCATAGCTATAAGTTATTTAATAGTTTCACCAGCACCCCAATACACATCATATACCGAAAGGTCGATACCGTTTGGGGATATTACGGCTATCGCTCCGGGCGTCCAATCCCCGATAGGTACGGGGAACATACTAAATTCCTTATCACAAATGAGCTTGCATTTAAGCAGCGTACTTGTTTCCATCGTAACCTCTTTAGGTCGTACAAAGACGGTAAACGGAACACCACCCAAAGCAAAACCATTGGAAAGGTCTGTAACCTTACCTTTGGAAAGAATCCGTAGGCTGTACATCGTTGTTTCCATAATTCACTGAGTAAATCAAGTTTATTTAACTGCAAATATAATCATAAATGTGTTTGTTGAACACATTTATGATTATAATTAAAGTATATCATCAGATAATGAGGTATAACGTGCTTCAAGTTCATTGATTTTATCTCTTAGCAACTGCCTTTCATTATGCAATGCCTTTATCTCATACGGCATTGCATACCCCATTAGGGCGGCTTCGTAGCATTTGATTATCTTATAATCGCTACTTGCCAACACCTCCTTTGAGCGTTCAATCTCATGTGCCACCTTTTGAAAGTCGGGGACTTCTATGTATCTGAATGAAATCCTGTCCCCGGCATCGTATGGCACAATGCGCACAACATAGCCCTCCTTATCTGTGTTTTGTTTACTTTCATCTATTGCATCCACTGGCTTATATATGGTTGGCAGTTCAGCCACCTGTTCAATAACCGATACCATGCGTGTTGTTATTTCCCCCGTTTTCTCATTTCTGATTTTTTGAGGAATAGGGGCTATTTCTATACATTGTAGATAGTCGCCATCCATATATCCGTATAATACTCTTTCTTCCATATTTTTAGTATTTCCATCTACTTACTAACCATGCTTGTTTTTTAACTCCATCTACATATCCTACGGTATATACAAACATACCACCTTGACCCTCTCCAAAATCGTAGTAGTCATTTACCGAAGTATCATCATAGATTAGGTAGCCGCTTCTTGGTCTGAATCTCATATAGCCTCTCCACCACTGCTTTACAAATATAACCTGCCCTTCTTTAGGAGAAGCCGGAAGATACACTACTGATGCGGCAGACGTGTACCCTATTACCACGGTATCTTCTCTATTCAAATACCATGTGTTATTCGACGTTCCTGTAATACACTTTCGACCAAAAATCAAGCCTCCGGCAAATAAATCATAGAAGAAACCGCCAAAGGCTGGTGCAGTCCCCGAATTAGAAGCCCGACCATAAACACCTGCCACGATTGTATCTACCGCATTTATAGCCCATGTTCTTGCCGGAACATTTGCAAAACCAAGCCCAACAATAGCCCCACGGTGCGTATATCCGCTACTTGCTGGCATACCGTCCGTACCTGCCATATTTGAGAATATTCCCGTTGGTGACATATAGGAAACCGCATTAGAATAGTTAGGAGCATTTTTAGCCCTTGTTTCAAAAATTCCACGGTTGGCATCTATTGTCATTTTTGCGCCAAAATCAACGAGCGCATAATCACCACCACCACTTGAAGATTCAATATAAATACGAGCCATTGAAGCATCCAGCTCTACCCTGTTACCATTACCCATAGTGGAAACAATCTTACCGCCCTTAATAAACCAATCTCCAATGTTTGCCCCCTCAGCCAATAACAAGTTTGTGGCAATAGTTTCAAATTGCGCTCCAAACGTATTCCATTTGCTTGTTGTCGTGGGAGTGACATTTGAGAATGTTCCTGCATCAATACGGACTATATAGTATTGATTGTTGTATTTTACAGCATCCAACCGTTTGCTATTTCCGTAATAAGTCTTGGATGAATCATAAATACCCCTATAAACAAGTACGGGGCTATCGCCTTTCTCCCCCTTATCACCCGGCTTTCCATCTTCACCTTTATCACCTTTCGACCCCGTTACACATATTGCAGCCGTAGTGTCGCTCGTTCCATTCGTATAAGTGATAACCGAGCGTGTCCATATATACCATTTGTCTTTCCAAGTTGGGCGTGTTGTACTCCATGAGCCATTAAGTAATGAGGTTGCCGAACTGGATAGGTAGTATTGTTCAATAATAGAACTTACGCCAACACCGCTATCACCCGTAGAGCCTTTGCCGCCTGTAATACAAACCGCCTTAGTGTAGGTAGTCGTGTTGTCTGAATAAGATACTTTCGTTCTACTCCATATATACCTCCCATTTATCCATGTCGGGGCGGTTGTCTGCCACCCCGTAGTAGGCGCAACTGAATTTGACGTGCTTTGTGCATATTCCACATCTGCCAATGTCACACTAACACCATGCTTTCCATCTTCACCATCATAAGGATTTACACGAATAGGGGTACTCCATTTCTGTATCATCAGGTCTGCTTTGCCATTCATTACGGAAGCAATGTCATTCACAGGTAAAGCCCCCATCAACAAACGTATATCATCGAAATACACGGCAGAACCGAATACATCATCATCGTAAATAGCAAAGCCTACAGCCATGATATTAACGCTACCACTATGTAATTGCTCTCCGTTTTTGAATACCGTAACGGTACGGTCATTAAAACGGAATGCAAGGTGAAACCACGTATTAGGCGTGATTGCAATACTCTTTTCCACATAGTGCCTACCGTTATATCCGTTCAACATCCACTTGACTTGATTTTGGTCTGACTTCATCCAAAAACAGAGTGTAAAACTTTCCCCAAAGGGTAAATCATAAGGAATACGGCTCTCCATTCCACCACTCAGATTGAGGGCATATCTCGTTCCGTCTTTTACTACCGTCCCACCGCCCAGCACACCATTATAACCGTTACCCGAAATATCGGCAATGCTTGAAGTGTCGTTAGCTTCAATGGGCAAATGAAATTTGGTACGGTCTGCAAGCCCGGACTTCTTAGCCATTGTACACCAAATATATTCCAACGCTCCTACTTTCGGCATTTCCGTACTCCACCCGGTAGGGTTGGAAGAATTAACATCCAAATCGGGCGGTACTAAAGTCGAGCCATTTTTAGCGTAACGATACTCGTAATATTCACCAGCTCCGGCATCCGTTCCACCTGTACCCGATTCGCCTTTAATCAAAGCCCAAGTGTAATCCATCGGATTATCACTGTCTTTCTGCACGTAGTCGGTGTATTGCCCTATGTAGTCGCCCGGCTCTTCACCATTGTTTGCAGTGAACGACATTCCCCCGTTGTCCGAATACTTGATATGGAAGTATGGAGTACGCCCATCTTCACCGGGTAAACCGGGCGTTCCGTCTTGTCCTTTCGTGTCGCTCCACTTGTAGGCACTTGGTTTGTCGCTATCGGTGGGTATCATATCCACATACAAACCCAACCATCTTCCGGGTGTTTCACCGTTTCCGGCTGTGAACGTTTTGCCGCCATCATCGGAATACTTCTTATGAAGATAGCTACTCTTTCCATCTTCCCCCTTAATAGCTCCAACATCTTTCCAGTTCGTGCCATCCCAAATATAGAGGTTGCCCCCGATTAGATAAGCATCGCCCTCTGAATTTCCAACGGTAGGCAGTTGTGAAACATTGTCCTTAGAACCTTTGATATTGATTGAAGAACCATCAGCACCACGCACACGAAAAGGAATACCCCACGCACCCTCCGTATCAGTCTTGGCGTTCTTTATACTCATCCAAACCACGTTTTCGGACGAAGTTCTGTGCCAACCTCCCGTAGAGCCATCCCCCGTAGGGGTGGCAGGCTTGGTTTCACTGTCATTATAGGTATAGAATACGGATAAACCGCTTTCTCCCTTATCCCCGGTAGAACCTTTCGCCACAACCGACCAATATACGGAATTGGTAGGCAGGTTGCCCATGCTTGGTGTGGGGTTAGTGTATCGGTAGGTACACGTTTCACCATTCACCGTGTAAGCCACCTCATCCCCGGCATAGTACACGTACTTCGGGTTATATGTGCCACGGAACACCCCGATATGTGAGGTGTCCCCACTATCAGAAAGCAAACGGACGTTGTGCAACGTTAATTGGCGTTTTGCCGTTACGTTCCAATCAATAGAACTTGAAGAATCACCGATACGGAACTTGTTGCCGTCCAAATCCAAATAGCACTCCTTATCGCTTGTTATAATCTTACCCGTAGTGATAGTGTTCCCATTAATACGGGTAAATCCGTAGGTGGTGGTAAAGTCCCTGAAATCATCATCCGAATGCACTGACCCCAATATACCCACTTGGAAATAATAGTTATTCGGGTCTTCGGTTGGTTCAACCTTTAGTTGTTCCTGTGTCACATACCAAATGCCATCCGTGCTTTTCTTGGAACACTTGGCAAACACATAGTACCCCTTTGGGCTTGATAGAGTGAATGAGCCAGCCGCCATGTTCCAATGCTTGATTATCTCATCATCAATAGTCAAGTGAGCCAATACCCCGGCAGAAGCATCAAAACGATTGGATATTCCGTTTACGTTGGCTTGCAGTATCACATCTATCAAAACAAATTGTTGGCTCTTAGACCCC
>OMFQ01001082.1_pt1 | contig 11763 bp, 6 predicted proteins | sample 1645671 | NCBI WGS metagenome assembly OMFQ01 (sample SAMEA103958119, study PRJEB25191) | human gut metagenome | biome: human-associated habitat [ENVO:00009003]; feature: intestine environment [ENVO:2100002]; material: feces | place: Germany | collected 2013/2015
CTACCTCGGCAAGTCGGCACCGGAAAAGGAGCCGCAGGTGGCCACCGTGCGCTGCGGCGGCACCTGTGACAAACGCCCCCGTACCAACGAGTACAACGGTGCCAAGTCGTGCGCCGTGGCATCGTCGCTTTACATCGGCCAGACGGGGTGCGCATTCGGCTGCCTCGGGTTCGGGGACTGCGTCGTCTCGTGTGCGTTCGATGCGATCCGCATGAATCCCGCGACGGGGCTTCCCGAAGTCGACCCCGACAAATGTACGGCCTGCGGGGCCTGCGTGAAGGCGTGTCCCAAAATGATTATCGAACTGCGCAAGAAGTGGCCGAAGAACCGGGCGGTGTATGTGTCGTGCGTGTCGAAGGACAAGGGCGCCGTGGTGATGAAGGCCTGCAAGGCGGGTTGCATCGGATGCGGCAAATGCCAGAAGGTCTGTGCGTTCGGTGCCATCACCATTGAAAACAACCTCGCTTATATCGACCCGCAGAAGTGCAAGCTCTGCCGTAAGTGCGTGAACGAGTGCCCGACAGGCGCCATCGTGCTGGCGGGCATGGATCCGCTGCCCAAGGCACCGAAGGCACCGGCTGCCCCGAAAGCCGCACCTGCGGCCGCGAAGGAGGCTCCTGCGGCAGCCCAGGCTGCCCGGGCCCCGAAGTCCGCCGATGCTGCGCCCGCCGATGCGAAGGGAACCGCACCGGTGCCTGAAGCCGCCCCGAAGGCCGCACCTGCGGCCGCAGAGAGTGCGCCTTCCGTAGCCCCGAAAGCTCCTGTAAGCGAAGCTGTACCCGCTGTTGAGAAGGAGGTTGCACCGGCATCCCCCGCTGTGCAGGAAGCAGCGGCAACCGGGAATGCGGCGGAGGCTCCGAAAACTGGCGGGGCAGCCCCGGAAGCCGAATAAACGGATGTTTCCGCAATGCCGGGCGGGCGGGTGACGCCGTGCCGGGCATGGGAGATGAAGGAAGAAACCCAACCGAAAAATCAGAGAAACACAAGATATGAAGACATTTCTAATAGGCGGAGTCCATCCGTCGGAAAATAAACTGAGCGGCGCCAAACCGATCGAGGTGCTTCCGCTGCCCGACGTGGTGACGATCCCGCTCGCACAGCACATCGGCGCCCCCGCCGTGGCCAAGGTCGCCAAGGGCGACAAGGTCGTGACGGGGCAGCTCATCGCCGAAGCGGGCAGTTTTATGTCGGCCAATATCCACGCCCCGGTTTCGGGGACGGTAACGGCCGTGGACATGGTGCCCAACGGGCAGGGGCTGCGCCAGGCGATGATTACGATCAAACGCGAGGGCGACGACTGGGCCGAGGGGATCGACCGCTCGGAGACGATCGTCAGGGAGTGCACGCTCTCCGCACAGGAGATCGTCGCCCGGATCAAGGACGCCGGCATCGTCGGCATGGGCGGCGCGACGTTCCCCACGCACGTGAAACTCTCGATCCCTCCCGGGAAAAAGGCCGAGGCGCTGATTATCAACGGTGTAGAGTGCGAACCTTATCTTACGTCCGACCATCGTACGATGCTGGAGCACGGCGAGGAACTGCTCGTGGGCGTGACGATACTGATGAAGGCCATCGCCGTGGAGAAAGCCTATATCGGGATCGAGAACAACAAACCCGACGCCATTGCGCACCTGCGCCGTCTGGCCCAAGGGTATAAGGGCATCGAGGTGGTGCCCCTCAAGGTGAAATACCCGCAGGGCGGTGAGAAACAGCTGATCGCGGCCATTACGGGGCGCGAGGTGCCGCCCCCGCCCGCACTCCCGATCGACGTGGGTGCCGTGGTGTGCAATGCCTCGACGACCTATGCGGTCTACCAGGCCGTGCAGAAGCACAAGCCGTTGATCGAACGCGTGGTGACGATCACGGGCAAAGGCGTCCGGGAGCCCAAGAACCTGCTGACCCGCATGGGTACGCCCGTCGAGGCGCTGATCGAGGCGGCCGGAGGGCTTCCCGCCGATGCGGGCAAGGTCATCAACGGCGGCCCGATGATGGGGCGCGCGATGGTCAACCTCGCCTCGCCCGTGACGAAGGGGTGCTCGGGCATCACCGTCATGAGCGGCCGCGACGCCCAGCGCCGCGAGGCCTCGCAGTGCATCAAGTGCGCCAAGTGCGTGGCTGCCTGCCCGATGGGGCTCGAACCCTATTATCTCTCGAAGATGACCCAGAAGAAAGGCTGGGAGGAAGTCGAGGCGCAGATGATCACTTCGTGCATCGAGTGCGGCTGCTGCCAGGCCTCGTGCCCCGCTTACCTGCCGCTGCTGGACTGGGTGCGCCTCGGCAAGCAGACCGTGATGGGCCTGATCCGCGCACGTGCCGCGGCACCGAAAAAGTAAATGGAAAAACAGAAAGATATTATGGCAAACAAACTTGTTGTTGCTCCCGCACCGCACGTGCAGACTTCGCAGTCGACGGCCAGGATCATGCGCGACGTCGTGATCGCGCTGATGCCCGCGCTGGTCGTCTCGGCGGTGGTGTTCGGGGTGGACGTGCTGCGTGTCACGGCGCTCAGCGTGGCGTGCTGCGTGTTGTTCGAGTACCTCATCCAGCGGTTCCTCGTCGGCGGCTCGCTGACAATCGGGAACTGGTCGGCCGTGGTGACGGGCGTGCTGCTGGCTTTCAACCTGCCCGCCTCGATTCCCTGGTGGATCGTCGTGATCGGCGCATTTGTCGCCATCGCCATCGCCAAGATGACCTTCGGCGGGCTGGGCAAAAATCCGTTCAACCCCGCGCTGGTGGGGCGTGTGTTCCTGCTGATCGCCTACCCGGTGCAGATGACTTCGTTCCCGATGCCGGCGAACGGAGCCTTCGACGCACTTTCGGGCGCTACGCCGCTGGCGGCCGTGAAACACGGCGCCGCCCCCGACGTGCTCGGTGTGCAGGAACTGCTGCTGGGCAATATGCCCGGCTCGCTGGGCGAGGTGGCGGCATTGGCCCTGATCTGCGGCTTCGTATACCTGCTCTGGCGCCGCGTCATCACGTGGCAGATTCCCGTGTCGGTGCTCGGTACGATGGCCGTATTCGCGTTTGTCGTGGCCCTCGCTTCGGGCAGTACCGGGGCGGTGCTGTGGCAGCTCCCGCTGTTCCATGTACTGGCCGGCGGAGCTCTGCTGGGCGCGATATTCATGGCGACGGATTATTCGACCTCGCCGATGACCGTCAGAGGGGGTGTGATCTTCGGCATCGGTATCGGCGCCATCACGATGTGCATCCGCCTGTGGGGCGCCTATCCCGAGGGTATGTCGTTCGCGATACTGATCATGAACGCCTGTGTGCCCCTGATCAACAAATATGTCAAACCCAAGCGCTTCGGCGTTAAATAGGAGGTGACGCAGTATGAAAAGTACACTTGTGAATATGACGGCCGTACTGTTCGGCATCACGCTCGTGGCTTCGGCCGGTGTGGGCGCCGTGAACATGATTACGGCCGAACCGATCGCCCAGGCCGAGCAGGCGGCGAAGGTCGAGGCGCTGAAGGTCGTGCTTCCGCCGTTCGACCAGACCGCACCCGAAGCGCTGACGATCGACGATATGCCGATCACGGTCTACACCGCAACCAAGGGAGGACAGGTCGCGGGTTACGCCGTGGAGTCGATGACCAAGAACGGTTTCGGCGGCGCGATCAGCATGATGGTGGGCTTCACGCCCGACGGTGAAGTGGTCAACGTCAACGTGCTCAGGCAGGCTGAGACCCCGGGGCTCGGGACGAAGATGGCCGACAAGGAAAATGTGCTGCTGGGGAGCATCCAGGGCAAGAAACTCGAAACGATGAAGCTCGTGGATGGCAAGCTGGCCGTGAAGAAGGACGGCGGCGACGTCGATGCACTGACGGCCGCGACCATATCCTCGCGCGCCTATGTCGATGCGATCAACCGCGCCTGGATGGCTTACAAGAGCGTAGCGACGGGTACGGCGCCGACAGACGTATCGTCGGGAGCGACTTCTGCGGCCGGAGATTCGGCAGAGGAACAAACCAACGGGCCGGCGGCTCAGGAAGGAGGGCAAAATGAATAAACTGAACATCATTCTGAGCGGCATCGTCAGGAACAACCCGACGTTCGTGCTGGTGCTGGGCATGTGTCCCACGCTGGGTACGACGACCTCGGCCGGAAACGGCATGGGCATGGGGCTGGCGACGATGGCCGTGCTGATCATGTCGAACCTGGTGATCTCGCTCATCAAGAACATCATTCCGGACAAGGTGCGCATCCCGGCGTTCATCGTCGTGATCGCCTCGTTCGTGACCGTGGTCGAAATGCTGATGAAAGCCTACACGCCGCCCCTGTACGAGGCGCTGGGCGTCTTCATCCCGCTGATCGTGGTGAACTGCATTATTCTGGGGCGTGCCGAGGCTTTCGCCTCGAAGAATACGCCGCTGGATTCGGTGCTCGACGGTGTCGGGATCGGTTTGGGCTTTACGCTTTCCCTGACGGCCGTAGGTGCCGTGCGCGAGATCCTGGGCAGCGGCGCGATCTTCGGCATCAGCCTCGGAACGGCCGATTACATGCCGCTGATCTTCGTCCTCGCACCGGGGGCATTCCTGGTGCTGGGGTACCTCATGGTATTGTTTAATAAATTAGCCAAGAAATAGTTATGGAGCTTTCATATTTCGCAATCATCATCGGCGCCATCTTCGTCAACAACGTCGTACTGGCGCAGTTCCTCGGCATCTGCCCGTTCCTGGGCGTGTCGTCGAAGGTCGAGACCTCGATGGGTATGGGCGCTGCCGTAACGTTCGTCATGGCAATCGCCGCCGTGGTGGCCTGGCTGATCCAGGCTTATGTGCTCGTGCCGCTGGACATCGTCTACATGCAGACGATCGTCTTCATCCTCGTGATCGCCGCGCTGGTACAGATGGTCGAGATCATGCTCAAGAAACTCTCGCCTTCGTTATATCAGGCACTGGGTATCTTCCTGCCCCTGATCACGACCAACTGCGCCGTGCTGGGCGTGGCGATCCTGATGATCCAAAAGGAGTTCAACCTCTTGCAGAGCGTCACTTATTCGGTGGCTACGGCGCTGGGATTCGCCCTGGCGCTGGTGCTCTTCGCCGGCATCCGCGAGAGGCTCGAATTCGAGGACGTGCCTAAGGCATTCAAGGGGGTGCCTATCGCACTGATCACGGCCGGTATCCTCGCCATGGCCTTCATGGGCTTCTCTGGACTGGTATAACGACGTCCCGCAATGCGAAACAGCCACCTTCGGAAAAGAGGGTGGCTGTTTTTGTGAAGGGGGGCCCTTACCGTTTTTTTCCGGATCCGGGACTCGCCGGTCACGCCTCGCCGGTCGAGACCGAAGTCGTAGCGACTGCCGTTTTCAAGCTTGCGGATGAATACCGGGACGTAATCGGATTCACGGGGGCTGTCCGTCGATGGGCAATGGTGTTCGAGGAGCCTACGGTTGCAGGGTAAATCCGTTTTCGGCCCGGAAGGTTTGCGGGGACAACGAATTTTACCGGATTCTCTTCCGGTTGAGTAAAAGTAAGGCGGTCAACTCCGTCGGAGGTTGAAAATTTACCGGAAAGCCTCTCTTCCGTGCTTTTCCCGGAGGTAAATCGGATATCCGGCGTTGCGGATGAGGAAAAAATGTGTAATTTAGAATTCTGAAAACTACCGTCCATGCGTCCGAACCTGATACTTTCCCGCCTTTTTGCAACTGTGCTTGCCATGCTGGCCACGGTGGGGTACGTGTCTGCCGAACCCTATTCCAAAATCCGGTTCGTGCCGATCCCTTCCGACATCCTGCCGTCGAGCGAAGTACGCAAACTCTATCAGGATTCCGACGGGTATATCTGGATTCCGACCTATAACGGTCTGGCCCGCTATGACGGATACGGAGTGGTCACTTACGGTATGCACGACGTTTCGGGCGTGGCGTTCAATTCGTTCGTGAATGTGGTGGCCGAAGACCGCGACAAGGTGATCTGGATCGGGACGGAGCGCGGACTGTTTCGGCTCGACAAGAAGACGGGCATGATTTCGACGACGGGCTGCGAGCAGGTCGGCGATTGCAACATCTCGGTCATCATCTGCGATACGGGCAACGGGATTTGGGTCGGAAGCGACAAGGGCTTGTTCCGGAAAAATGCCTCGGAACATGATTTCCGTCCGGTTACGATGCGCAATGCCGATGGGAAGCCCGTCACGGACATCACTTCGGTCGTCAAGGATGCCAATTGCAGCCTGTGGATCGCTTCCTACGGCAGCGGATTGCTGCGCTACGATCTGCGCGAAGAGCGTACCTACACGTATGACGACGAGATCCTGCGGCATGCGCATGTCGTCTTCTGCGATGCGGGCGGGAATGTCTGGGTGGGCACCTGGGGCGCGGGCCTGATCCGCCTGATAAACCCCTATGCTCCCGGGCGGATGCAATATGCCCGTTACATGCACCGTGAAGACGACGATACGGCGCTGCTCGACGACATTGTCTATGCCATCGAAGAGGATATTACGCAGAACACGCTGTGGGTGGGAACCCGCAGCGGACTGAGTATCCTGCATGACCCGGATCACCGGCCCTCGTTCCAGAATTTCAAACCCGGCGAGGATGTGGGCGACCTGCCTTACAACGAGGTCAATTCGATTATGCGGGCCCGGGACAACCTCATGTGGATCGGGATGCTGGGCGGCGGTGTTTGCAAGATACAGACCGCAGGCATGAAATTCGAATTCAACCGGCTCGATCCGGTGCGTGCCCGCTTCAACACCAGTTCCGTACGGAGTATGTATTACATCGGCGAGGGCGAATATTGGCTCGGGCTGCTCGATTTCGGGCTGATCAGGTATAATACCCGCAGCGGCCGTATCGTCAGCTACCGGGAGCATCCCGACCTGTGTGTGCTGCCTTATACTTCGACCGTCAATGCCATAATCAGGAGGAACGCCACTTCGGAGCTGTGCTTTGCGACGTGGAGTTCGGGTGTATGGTGCTACGACGAGAAACGCCATCGCGTGCGCCAGATCAACCGGAATACGCTGCCGCTGTTTGCCGACGACTGCGTGCTCGCGCTGCGGGAGGATCCGGACGGGAATTTGTGGATCGGTTCGAGGTCGGGAATTTATATCGAATCGGCGTCCGGGCAGCTCTCGACGCTCGACATGTGGCTGGGGCGGAAGACGCCCTTCGCATCGACGCGCATATTCGATATCTGCTGCGTCGTCGGCGGGGTCGTATGGATTGCGACCAACGGAGATGGGATCATCCGTGTCGATACGAAAAGACGTGACTGGATCCAGTATCGACGCGGGGCGGGGATGACGGCCGATAACGTCTATTGCCTCGGTACGGACGATGCGGGTAACCTCTGGGCGGGGACGATTGCCGACGGACTGGCGGTATATTCGCCCTCGGAGGATCGTTTCAAGGCGGTCACGGCATTTCCCAACATCGAGAAAAAGGGGATCACCAACATTGCTAGGGATGAGAACGGCCGCATGTGGATTACGACCAACGATGCCGTGTTCTCGTTCTCGCCCGACGAAAACGGTACTCCCGAGCATATCAACACCTATATTATTACGGCAGACCTGCAATCGTTCTTCTTCAACCGCAATGCATCGGCACGTGTCGAATACGGACGCATGGCGTTCGGCGGTTCGAACGGACTGCGCATCTTTACGGGCAACCGCATCCAGCCCCACCAGTCGAAACTTCCGATCGTATTGACCGATTTCCGGGTTCACAACCAGTCCCTGCGTACCATGCCGGAAAAGGAGCGGGAGCATATCAGCTCCCGGGAGATCGACTATGCAGATGAGGTGACGCTGACCCACCGGCAAAACAATTTCTATATCGAATTTTCGATGCTTTCCTATGCCAATCCGAGGGACAACATCTTTAAATACAAGCTGGACGGGTTCGACAAGGAGTACGTATTGGTCGATTCACAGCACCGCTTCGCCTCCTACAACAACCTGCCTGCGGGCATTTATACCTTCCATTTGCAGGCGGCGGGCGGCAACGGTGTCTGGAGCAGCAACGAGCGGGTGCTGAAGGTGCGTATCCTGCCGGCACCCTGGCGCTCGTGGTGGGCCGTGGCGCTCTATCTCGCAGCCCTTGCGGGGGTGGCCTACGGCGCGATCCGCTTCCTGCGCTACCGACTGCGTATGCAGCATGAAATCCGCATTTCGAAATTCGAACGCCGGAAAACCGAGAAGCTGAACCACGCGAAATTGCAGTTCTTTACCAATGTCACCCACGAGCTGATGACGCCCCTGACGATCATCATTACCTCGCTTGACAGCCTGCGCAGCACCTCCACAGACCGGGAGGCGCTCTACAACGTAATCTCGGTCAACGCGACGCGTCTGATGCGCCTCATCCAGCAGATACTCGAATTCCGCAAGGTCGAGAGTGGTAACCTGAAGATCCGGGTTTCGCAAGGCGATGTGGCGGCATTCGTTCGCAAATGTGTCGAGGCATTCGCCCCGCTGGTATCGAAAAAGCGCCTTCGGGTCTACTTCCAGAGTTCTGCCGACCGTATCGAAGGCTGGTTCGATTCCGACAAACTCGATAAGATCGTCTACAACCTGCTTTCCAACGCTGCCAAATACACACCCGACGAAGGGGAAATAAAAATCCGTGTGGGGATGGAAAGCCCCGGTTTTGTCGGTATAATGATCGCCAATAGCGGTGAATGCATGAGCCAGCAGACTATCGACGGGCTTTTCAAGCGCTTCTACGACGGTAATTACCGTAAGTTCCATACCATCGGTACGGGTATCGGGTTGTCGCTGGTGAAGGATCTGACCGATATCCACAAGGGGCATATCCGGGTTTCGAGCAGCGAACGGGAGGGAAATTGTTTCCGGGTCGTATTGCCCATAGGCCGGGACGCTTACTCCGGGGAAGAGGTCGACGAATCGGTGCCAGGGCCCGATTCGGCGGATTTGATGCCGGGATCGGCGGAGTTGCCGTCCATGCGGCCGGACGAGGCGGTTGCCGGAGACGGGCGGATGTATACGATTCTGATCGTGGATGACAACGAGGAACTGCGGGTGCTGGTGTCCAACTTGCTGGCGGCTTATTTCCACATCGAAATGGCATCCGGAGGCGAAGAGGCACTGCAACTTTTGGCCGAAAAACCGGTCGATCTGGTCGTTTCCGACATCATGATGCCCGGGATGGACGGGATCGAGTTGTGCGCCAAGATCAAGGGGACGTTCGAATATTGCCATATCCCTGTCATCCTTCTGACGGCCAAAAATACGGACGACAGCCGTATCGAAGGGTATGACTCGGGGGCTGACGGTTATGTTACCAAGCCGTTTAACTTCAAGCTGCTCCATGCACAGATCGTGAACCAGCTCAGAAAGCAGGAGCGCAAAGGTTCGCATTTCCGCAACCAGCTTGTCTTTGAGATCGAAGCGTTGGAATATACCTCGATGGACGAAGATTTCATGCGCCGGGCTATGGCGTGCGTCAATGCGCATATCGACGACGGCGAATTTTCGCAGGCCGATTTCACGCGGGAGATGAATACGTCGCGTACCGTCCTCACCGAGAAACTCAAATCGCTGACAGGGCTTACTCCGACCGCGTTTATGGTCGACATACGGCTGCGCGCGGCGTACCGGTTGCTGGAACAGCAGCGCCACATGCGGATCGCCGATCTGGCTTATGCCGTAGGGTTCAACGACCCGAAGTATTTCAGCACCTGTTTCCGGAAAAAGTTCGGCGTCAGTCCCAAGGAATTCATCGAACAACTCGATGGCAAGGGTGAAAAAATCGTATAACCCGGATATTTTCCGGAGGTGTTTGTGTAATGTGTTGTTATGCATTGTATTGCCTGCGTTGTGTCGGTCGGCTGTTGCAGCCGGCCGATTTGCGTCAGAGCCGTTTTACGGTAAAATTTCAACCTCGAAGCCGTCGGGGCAGAGTATTTTCGTATCCGGCAAAAGCCCTTTGGACGGGGCTGTCGGAACCGAAAACTAACCTAAAAAACAATGCCATGACATGATGCAGCCATCCCGGATGAACCGTAGTGTCCGATCCCTTTCCCTTTTTTCCGAATAAACCAACTAAACCCTAATCTATGAAAGCAGATTTCTACAAGAATTACATGAGTGCCGTATTCGTCGCAGCGGCGCTGTCCTTCTGCTCCTGTTCCGACGATCGGACGGTCTCGTCCGGCGGTCTGCCCTATAAGTCAATCCGCGTGACCGTCGACGGCGAGACGGTCACAGCGGAGCGGATAGATGATAAAAACCTGGCCCTGAGATTCGATATGGCCGAGGATTTCTCACATGCCCGGATCGACGTCGAGCTCAACGAGGGCTATTCGGTCATTTTCCCGACGGACGTTACCGCCGCCGACCTGGATACCTATCCGGTGCTGAACTTCCGGGCACCCGATAACCGGATCGTCAAGGTGTGGTTCACGATTTCGTCGAAGGCATTTCCGATCACCGATGCTACGAAGGTGACTGCTTCGGGAATCGGGGGCTGCGTTTCCGTATCGGGCAAGACGCTTACGATCACTTATGAGCGGAGTATGAACCGGGGTGAAATCGAACTCGATTTTGCCGAAGGTGCCCTGATGGAGGGAGCTTCGATCGCCTCGTCTACGACGTTCGATTTCACGGAGTCGCTTACCCGGCAACTGAAAGTCGAGATGGATGGCAAAGAGCGCATCTACAACGTCAGGATAGACTATTCGAAAGTGATGGACAAACCGATCGTCTACGGGTTTAGCGAGGTCACGGGCAATTATGTCGACCAGCAGCTCTATCCGTTCCTCAATGTCTATAAGGCAACTACGGTCAACAGCGTACCCGTACGCGGTGCGGCAACATCCGAAACCCCATGGAGCTGGGATCCCGGTGCCGGTGACCTGGACGTTTACCTTGCCTTTATCGGCAACTGGGCCGCAAACCGCCCGACCGAAACGATCGAGGGAATCGAATTCGCCTTCGCCACGATCGACATTGACAAGGCGAAAGCCTATATGGTCAGCAACGATGCCCGCTCGGTGGTCATGGACGACGTTGCCTCGCTGGTCGCACTCACCGGGATGATGACCAAGGAGAGCACGATGATTTACTACAATGGGAAAGTGCTCTCCGACCGCAATTCCGAGGGCGACTGGCGCGGGACGGTCGGTTTCTACGAGGACGGGCACGTTGAATTTTGGAATGCGGGTATCCGCGATGGCGAACTGGTCAGGATGACCCAATGGGTCGATGAGGCGGGACGCGACGGGTATCTTGCCTCGGGGACTCCGTGGGATGTGGTCGCCGCGGCGTCGGGACACCCGTGGTTGGTACGCGAGGGGCATCTGCTGACCCGCCTGGAGATGTATTGGAACGATACGGGATGGGAAACGGCCCTGGGCGAAGCCTGGAACGGCACGCGCAGCCGTTCGTACATCGGGCTGACCTATGACAACAAACTCGGTGTCGCCGCCGTGTCCGAGGGGACGGGAACCTGCCAGGCTGCGTGGCTGCTCTACAAGATGGGCTGGAAAGACGTGTTCTACGTGGCCGGAAGCAACTACTTGGATGACGGTTTCACGCCGACGCTCAAGGTGGGCGGAAACGTCGTCGTGGGAAAGGCCGACCAGGCCGCGCAATATGCAATCGCCATAGATGTCAAACAGTAACAACTCGCAAATCATGAAGCAAACCATATATCTGATCGCCGTCTGCCTGATGTTTCCGGCGTTTGCACTTGCCGCCGGCGCGGGAGAGCCGGATGCGGCGGGCTTGCAGGCCATCCAGGGCGGCAGCCGGTCGGTAACGTATAAGGGCCGTGTGGTCGACGAAA
>OMFQ01001108.1_pt1 | contig 11586 bp, 9 predicted proteins | sample 1645671 | NCBI WGS metagenome assembly OMFQ01 (sample SAMEA103958119, study PRJEB25191) | human gut metagenome | biome: human-associated habitat [ENVO:00009003]; feature: intestine environment [ENVO:2100002]; material: feces | place: Germany | collected 2013/2015
GCGTGTGATAACGATATCCGTTATATCGCAAGCGAACTCGCCAAATTTTGCGATATGTTTGAGTTTACTTACTTGCTGGATATGACTGCGCATGCGCCCGTATACGATGCAGAAATGCGTAAATCGTTCGGGTTGGGCTTTCATCCGAACCCGATGGGCTACTATGCATACGCGTTGATTGTGGGAAATTATATCGATTACATTATCAGAAGTAACCCGCAGGAATTTGCTACGATACCGTTTGCAGGTACGTTGCTCAAAAACAAAGATTACAAATAGAATAAAGATTTCAATTAGTTCTTTTCAATATTTTATCAATTAACTCTGACACAGATTTGACACAGCCTTCTGCATATTGCTTTACAGTAGCTGGAGAATGATGGAATGTATAACCATGCTTTGTTGCCCTTAACATATCAATGTCATTTTCAGCATCACCAATGGCGTAGATTTGTTCATGCATGAATCCAAGTTTCTGACAAAGGATGTTTATGGCGTTCCCTTTTGAACAGTCTCTACACGCCATGTCAACATCCTGGATATTTACAAAAGCTCTCACCTCCTGGTGATCTGACTTTTCCAGCCAGTCTGCAAAAGCTTTTGCAGATTTATTGTCTTTGAAATGGAATGACATTCCATAAAGTTTTTCCGTTTTTAATAAATCAATACTGCTAATAGGTGTTGTTGGCAGGTTGTACTGCTTTTTTTGATTGCATGAAAATACGTTGTCTTTCGTATGAACTGTTAATGGTATATCCGATGCATATTCGTTTATTATTTTTTTGATTGCTGTAAATGATACAGGTTCTTCATGCAGTATTTGTTGATGACTATCTGCGATAATACTCCCTGTACCGGCAATCATGTAATCAGGCAAAAGATATCCTTCCAACGGAGCAACTATCCATGGCAATGCTCTGCCGGAGTTAATTACAATCAGATTTCCTCTTTGCTGGAATTCCTTTATTGCATCTAAATCAGATTCCTTAAAATATGTTTTTCCATTATCAGAGAACAATATTGTTCCATCCATGTCTGTAAATAAAATTTTTTTCTGTTTCATATTTTTCCTACTAAATTGATCGTCTTGTTGCATTATCCTGGAAGCTAAAGTAATCAGGGCGATGGCGTGACTGGGTATATTCAAACATAACACCATCACTATTGTAAGTATGAGATGTGACAACAGCCATACAGTTATAGTCTCCAAGATCCAAATATTTTTCATCAATTTCAGTCATCTTTTCTACGGTCATGATACGTTTACTTGTGACAATGGAAACTCCAAGAGTATTTTCCAGATAATCGTAAATCGACTTTTCTGCAATCTCTATAGTTAGATCTTTAGCAACACTTTTCAAAAAATAATTATGGTTTTATAAATTTTTTCCGATCCCCTCAAGTTCGTTCATGGAATCCTTGTTTTTTTCAAGTTCATCTCTGGCTGTTGCGTAATATGATTTTTTGAAAAGCATATCCCATGAAAGATATTTTGCCATACAGTCAAACTGCTTATCAATCAGCTCATACTGGATACTGTCTACGGGAGAACCGCCTACAACAATCGTGCCAACTTTTTTATTTTTTAACTGCAATCCACGGCAGTAGCACTTATCAATGATAAGTTTCAATTGTGCTGACATTCCCCACCAATAAACTGGTGTAGCAAAAAGAATCATATCTGCGGCAGCAATTTTATCAATTGTAGGATTTGTATCATCCTTATCGACGCATCCCTTAGAGCATTGACAGACACCACATCCCTTGCATGGTGCAATGTTGAGTTTGTCGGGTTCAATGATTTCAATTTTATTCTTTTCTGACGCTCCTTTTATAAATGCATTGATTGCTGCCAGCGTATTTCCTTTTCTGGCACTTCCATTAATGATTACAATTTTCATGCGTGTATCCTCCAACTTCCTATTTGTATGTCTCTATTATACCATAATGATAGTGGTATGTGAAAAATTATATATTCATTTAAAGTGAATTTTTATGCAATTTTACCACTTTACCGCATTAAAATTTAATACTTTTTTTATAAAATATGCAAAATATAACAAAAAGTACTGGACAAAATGTCCTATACGAGGTAAAATGCATATATGTAATCGAACAGCACATTTGAAGGTTGTGCAGATAGTATTGGTTATATTTTGCGAATTGGGGGGATTTTTCATGAGAATATATCATGCTAAGGATTATGCAGATATGAGCAGAAAGGCTGCAAATATCGTATCGGCACAGGTGATTATGAAGCCTAATTGTGTATTGGGACTGGCTACAGGCTCTACACCTATCGGCTTGTATAAGCAGCTCGTTGAGTGGTTCAAGAAGGGGGATTTGGACTTCTCAGAGGTTATGACGGTGAACCTTGATGAGTACAAGGGACTAAGCCGTGAGAATGACCAGAGCTACTATTATTTTATGCATCAGAATTTGTTTGATCATGTGAATATTCCGGTTGAGAATACTCACCTGCCAAACGGTATGGAACCGGATTCACAGAAGGAGTGCAAGCGCTATACAAAGCTGATTCAGTCTCTTGGCGGTGTTGATTTACAGCTTCTTGGTATCGGGCACAATGGTCATATCGGTTTTAATGAGCCGGGTGAGTCTTTTGACAAGCAGGTACACTGTGTGAATCTGACAAAGTCTACTATTGAGGCCAATAAGCGCTTCTTTGCATCGGCTGATGATGTTCCGAAACAGGCTTATACAATGGGCATTAAGACCATCATGCAGGCTAAGAAGATTCTTATAGTGGCAAGTGGTGAGGATAAGGCAGAGATTGTGCACAAGGCTTTCTTTGGACCGATTACACCACAGGTGCCGGCTTCTGTATTGCAGCTGCACAATGATGTTACGCTCGTAGCGGATGAGGCTGCACTGAGCAGGCTGTAGATGTTTTTTAGTTGAGAAGGTGCATATATATGATAATAAAAAATGCAAGGGTATTTACAGAGGATGGCAGCTTTATGCAAGGTGATGTTGTCGTTAAGGATGGCCGTTTTGACAGTGTTTTGGAGAGAACAGCTGACACGGACGCGGCTAATGACAGCGCACCGCAGGAGATTATAGATGCATCAGGTCTTATCATGATACCGGGTCTTGTGGATATTCATTTTCATGGATGTAAGGGAGCTGATATGTGTGATGGCACCAAAGAGGCACTTGATGTGATTACAGCATACGAGGCTTCTATCGGAGTGACGAGCGTGTGTCCGGCTACTATGACCATTCAAAGGGATGAGCTTTTGAGTGTCATGAAAAATGCCGGTGATTATACTTATCATGGTGGTGCACATCTTGTAGGTATCAATATGGAGGGACCTTTTATCAGTCCTTCTAAAAAGGGCGCACAGGCGGCAGAGAATATCATGCGATGTGATTATGATTATTTCTGTGAGCTTCAGGATGCGGCCAATGGCTTGATAAAGCTTGTAGATATTGCTCCGGAGGAGCCGGGCGCGATTGATTTTATAGACAGGGTAAGAGGAAGTGTTGTGGTTTCAATAGCACACACAGCGGCTGATTATGACACAGCGGTAGAGGCTATTGAGCATGGTGCAAGCCATGCTACACATTTGTATAATGCGATGCCACCGCTTCATCACAGGAATCCGGGAGTTATCGGGGCTGTGAGAGATTCAGAAAAGTGTCATGCAGAGCTCATTTGTGACGGTGTGCATATTCACCCGTCGGTTATCAGGGCAACATTTGCCATGTTTGGTGCGAAGCGCATGATTTTAATAAGTGACAGCATGAGAGCCACAGGGCTTGAGGATGGCGAGTATACACTCGGTGGACAGGCAGTGACGGTCAGAGGTCCGCTTGCCACACTCCATGATGGGACAATTGCAGGCTCAGCAACCAATCTGATGGATTGTATGCGTTTCACAGTAAGGCAGGCAGGTATTCCGCTTGAGGAGGCAATTATGTGTGCTACAGCCAATCCGGCTAAGGAGATTGGCATCTATGATGAAGCAGGCAGCATTTCTGCAGGAAAGAGAGCAGATTTTGTGCTTCTCAATGATGATTTGGATATTGTGAGTGTGTATATCGACGGAAAGGAGATATCATGTTAGGTTTTTTTAAGAATAAGTCAAAGGGAAAGGTGATCTGTTCTCCGTGCAACGGCAGAGTGGTTCCTATTACAGAGGTTCCGGATCCTACTTTTTCTGAGAAGATATTGGGAGACGGCGTGGCCGTGATTCCTTCTGAGGGCAGGTTTTACGCTCCGGCGGATGGTGAGGTGACAGCTGTATTTGATACGCTTCATGCTTTTACCATGACGACCACTCAGGGAGTCGAGCTGCTTTTGCACATTGGTCTGGATACAGTGACACTAAAGGGTGATCCTTTTAAATCACATATTTCCGTTGGTGATCAGGTGAAGAAGGGTGACCTTTTGATGGAGGCTGACCTGAAGCAGATTAAGGCAGCAGATCTTAATGTCATTACTCCGGTTTTAATTGGCAACACTGCTGATTATAGTGAGATAAAGATGCTCAAAGAGGGGAATGTATCCGCCGGTGATGAGATTTTAAGTCTCGCGTAGATTTGAATATAATTATATAATAATAACGAACTTTATTGGAGTATCTCCAGTTTAGTATACATAATGTAAAGGAGGGGAAATTTATGAAATTTCTTCAAAAACTGGGTAAAGCTTTAATGCTTCCCGTAGCGGTGCTTCCTATCTGTGGTATCCTCATGGGTATTGGATATTTTTTATGTCCTGCAACCATGCAGGGTGGTGACATCGAGGGAGTGCGTAATTTAATAGGTCTGTTTTTAGTTAAAGCCGGGGGCGCTTTGATTGACAACATGGCCATCCTTTTTGTAATCGGCGTTGGTGTCGGTATGTCGGATAAGAACGACGGTACTGGCGGTATTGCAGCTTTAGCTTCATGGCTGATGATGACAACACTCCTGTCTACAGGCTTTGTTACCACAATCATGCCATCTATCGCTGACAGCGCTACAAAGACACTTGCATTCGACAAGATTCAAAACCCATTTATTGGTATCTTGGCCGGTATTATTGGTTCTTTGTGTTACAACAGATTTAAGGATACAAAGCTTCCTGACTGGCTGTCATTCTTCAGTGGCAAGCGTTGCGTAGCAATTATCGCAGGTGTTGTTTCAATCCTTGTATCTGTAGTATTACTGTTTGTATGGCCATTACTTTTCGGTGCTCTTGTAGCTATCGGTAAAGCAATCGTTGGTTTTGATGTAGTCGGTGCAGGTATCTATGCATTCCTGAACCGTCTGTTAATTCCTACAGGATTACACCACGCATTAAACAATGTATTCTGGTTCGATACTATCGGACTTGGAGACCTCTCTCATTTCTGGGCAGGCGAGACATCAAAGGATGTTTCATGGAGCCTCGGAATGTACATGTCAGGTTTCTTCCCATGTATGATGTTTGGTATTCCTGGTGCAGCACTTGCTATGGTTAAGTGCGCAAAGCCTGCTAAGAAAAAGGCTGCCATCGGTATCCTTGCTTCTGCAGCTATCTGTGCATTCATCTGTGGTGTTACAGAGCCTTTCGAGTTTGCATTTATGTTCCTTGCTCCTGGTCTCTATGTGATTTATGCTTTACTTTATGGTATTTTCACAATGGTTACAGTAGCTCTTGGATTTAGAGCAGGCTTCTCATTCTCAGCCGGTGCGATGGATTTATTATTCTCATCTTCACTTCCGGCTGCAGCAAGGACATGGCTCATCATTCCTCTTGGAATCGCAGCTTTTATCGTATTCTACATTGTATTCTATTTCGCTATCAAGAAATGGAATCTTAAGACCCCTGGTAGAGAGGACGATGATGTCGAGGCAGAGAAGAAGGCAGTGCTTTCTAACAATGACTACACAGCAGTAGCAAAGACTATTCTTGAGGGCTGCGGTGGCAAAGACAATATTGCAAGCATTGACAACTGCATCACAAGACTCAGACTTGAGGTTAAGGATATCACTCAGGTTGATGACAAGAAGATTAAATCTGCAGGTGTTGCAGGCGTTATGAAGCCTGGCAAGAATTCTGTTCAGGTTATTATCGGAACCAAGGTTCAGTTTGTTGCGGATGAGTTTTCTAAGCTTTGCGAGTAGATTTGTTCTGCAATATAGCAGTGCTGATTCACATTAGGTGATTCACATAATTTCATAATACATGATTAAAAGCCACACCGGGTGTTATGCCTGGGGTGGCTTTTTTAGTTGGTTCGGGCCGTAAGCTCCGCCCGGTTGTGGTGCACACGGAAATGTATAGCTTTACAGCAAGGGTTGAAAAACAAACAAACGTTTGCTATAATAAATGAAGCGAGGAAATAAAAGTATATCAGGTTTAGTAATTTAAGTATTCATTTAATTTATTGTAATTAGGGAAAATCCAATATCAATCGGTTGATAGAAAGAGTGATTTTATATGAACATATGGCTAAAGTTAAGGAAAACAGCAGCAATTGCATTATGTGAGTTACTTGCAATTGCTACAATTTTTACAGGCTGTGCCTCCGCTGATTTATCCGGCACGGAAGGTGCCGGGCATGCCGCAGGAGCTGTAGTGGCAGGTGAGGATTCTTCCGGTGCTTTAGGCAGCAAGGATAAAGCGGATGGGCCACAGGAGGATCTTGTAAACAACAATTCCTACGTTTCCCTCGATGCGATTCCGGCATATGATGGCAAGGCATACGTGGCTGTCAACAATAATGAGCCTTTTTTTACGGACAGCGATATGACTACCACTGCTTTTGAAAATTACAGTGATTTGGATTCACTTGGCAGATGCGGTGTGGCTTATGCCAATATCTGCAAGGATATCATGCCGACTGAGGAGCGTGGCAAGATAGGCATGATAAAGCCATCAGGCTGGCATACGGTGAAGTATGATGTGATAAAGGACAGGTATTTATATAATCGATGTCATCTTATTGGCTATCAGCTTGCCGGCGAGAATGCCAATCCAAAGAACCTTATTACCGGTACGAGATATCTGAATGTGGAGGGAATGCTGCCGTTTGAGAATCTGGTAGCGGATTATGTAAACAATACAGGCAATCATGTACTCTACAGAGTGACTCCGATGTTTTCGGGCAGCAATCTAGTTGCAAACGGCGTTCTCATAGAGGCAAAGTCGGTTGAGGATAACGGTGGCGGCATACTTTTTAATGTCTATTGCTATAATGTGCAGCCCGGAGTCGGAATAAACTATGAGAATGGTGACAGCTGGCTGGATGGCACCACAGGAAGTGCATCATCAGGCTCAGATAGCTCAGCAGCAGAAAATAGCGCTGCAGATTCTTCAAACAGCGAGACGATGGTTCATATCACTGCAACCGGCAAGAAATATCACCGTGCGGGCTGTCGGACCTTGAAAAAGAGTGACACAGAGGTAACGCTTGATGAAGCAAAATCCATGGGCTTGTCTCCGTGTGGCATCTGCAATCCACCACAGTAGATACGCATTAGCATTTGCAACCGTTCACAGCAGATGCTCGTTATCTTTGCAGTCCGTATAATTGCCATAAACCCTTGACGATTGCAAAACCGAAAAGTATAATAGAATAGCTAATGAATTCAATATTTTAATATAGATGGAGGAAACCAAATGGCACTGAGCAAAAAGCCGGTCAACGGCATGAAGGATATACTACCTGCAGAGATGGAAATCCGTGATTATGTGACAAGCGTGATCAAGGATACATATAGAAGCTTCGGATTTACACCGATAGAGACACCATGCATGGAGAATATAGCAAATCTCACAAGCAAGCAGGGCGGAGAAAATGAGAAGCTGATCTTCAAGGTAATGAAGAGAGGCGAGAAGCTTAATCTGGAGACAGCAAAGGAAGAGTCGGATGTAGTAGACTTTGGAATGCGCTATGACCTTACAGTGCCACTTTCAAGATATTATTCAAACAATGCCAACAACCTGCCATCGCCGTTTAAGGCACTTCAGATGGGCAGCGTGTGGAGAGCAGACAGACCTCAGAGAGGCCGCTACAGACAGTTTACACAGTGTGATATAGATATACTCGGAGAGCCAAGCAATCTGGCAGAGATAGAGCTGATTACAGCAACCACTACCACAATCGGCAGACTCGGCTTCGAGAACTTTGAGATAAGAATCAACGAGAGAAGAATCCTAAAGGCAATGGCTGCTTACAGTGGTTTTGCTGAGGAGAACTACGACAGCGTATTTATCACACTCGATAAGATGGACAAGATAGGAGTGGAAGGCGTTGCAAGTGAGCTTGCACAGGATGGCTATCCACAGGAAAATATTGACAAATATCTTGATTTGTTCAAGCTTTTGGAGCAGACAAGGGATGTCACTGAGGGTGTAAATATACTTTCAGAAAAGCTTGGTGAATATTTAGACGAAGAAGTGGTTACAAATATGACAGAGATAGCTACTGCTGTCAATGCCACAAAGGGAGCAAAGTTTGAGCTCGTATTTGACCCTACACTTGTTCGTGGAATGAGCTACTATACAGGAACTATTTTTGAGATATCAATGCCTGAGCTTGGCGCAGCTTGTGGCGGTGGCGGACGATATGACAAGATGATTGGAAAGTTCACCGGAAATGATGTACCTGCCTGTGGTTTTTCAATCGGTTTTGAGAGAATTATCCTGCTTCTCATGGAGAGCGGCTTCAAGATTCCTGAGAGTCCAAAGAAGGTGGCTTATCTGGTTGAGAAGAAATATCCGGCAGACAAGCTTGTTGATGTCATGAACCAGGCAAAAGACGCAAGAGCAAACGGACAGCAGGTGCTTGTTGTGCGCATGAACAAGAACAAGAAATTCCAGAAGGAGCAGCTTATGAAAGAGGGCTACGAGGAGTTTGTTGAGTTCTTTAACAGATAGGAATCTGATAAGCAGCAGATTAGCTGTGCAGCAGCGGTACCAGACAGATATTAGAATAAATATATAGTAGAAATATAAGGAGCATAAAATGGCAGAATCAATGCAGGGCTTACATAGAAGCCATAGATGTACAGAAGTATCAAATGCCAATATCGGTGAGAAGGTCACCGTGATGGGCTGGGTACAGAAGAGAAGAAATTTAGGAAGTCTCATTTTCGTAGATTTAAGAGACAGAAGCGGAATACTTCAGATAGTATTCGGTGAGGAAAATGTAGGTGCAGAGGGCTTTGAAAAGGCAGGCACCTTAAGAAGTGAGTTCGTCATCGCAGTTGAGGGAACTGTCCAGAAGAGAACAGCTGCTGTCAATGAGAGCTTAAAGACAGGTGATATCGAGGTTATCGCTACATCAATCAGAGTGCTTTCAGAGGCACAGACACCTCCATTCCATATTGAGGAGAATTCAAAGACCAGCGAGGACATCAGACTTAAATACCGTTATCTGGATCTTCGCCGTCCTGATATCCAGAGAAATCTCATGCTCAGAAGCAATGTGCTTCGCGTGATGCGTGACTTTATGGCAAACGAGGGATTTTTGGAGATAGAGACACCAATCCTTTGCAAGTCTACACCGGAGGGCGCCAGAGATTATCTCGTGCCAAGCCGTATACACCACGGACATTTTTATGCGCTTCCACAGTCACCACAGCTCTTTAAGCAGCTTCTGATGGCTTCAGGTTATGACAGATATTTCCAGATTGCACGATGCTTCCGTGACGAGGATCTGCGTGCAGACAGACAGCCTGAGTTTACACAGGCAGATATGGAGCTTTCATTCGTAGATATTGACGATGTAATCGAGGTAAATGAGAGACTCTTAAAGCACCTTTTTAAAGAGGTCATAAATGTGGATGTTGAGATTCCGTTTAAGCGTATGCCTTGGCAGGAGGCTATGGACAGATTTGGTTCTGACAAGCCTGATACACGTTTTGGTATGGAGCTTTGCGATGTTTCGGATGTGGTAAAGGACTGTGGCTTTGGAGTATTCACAGGAGCTCTTGAAAACGGTGGCTCTGTTCGCGGTATCAATGTAGAGGGACAGGCAAAGATGCCTCGTAAGAAGATTGACAAGCTTGTAGAGCACGCAAAGGGCTGTGGAGCAAAGGGGCTTGCTTATCTGTGCATCAATGAGGATGGCACATACAAGTCATCATTTGCCAAGTTTATGACAGAAGCTGAGCTTGATGCACTTGTTGCAAAGATGAACGGAAAGCCGGGAGATTTACTCCTTTTCGCAGCAGACAAGAATAAAATCGTATGGAATGTACTTGGAGCGCTTCGTCTCATGCTCGGAGCTGAGCTTGGCCTGATTGATGAGAACAAGTACAATTTCCTCTGGGTAACAGAGTTCCCACTCCTTGAGTGGTCTGATGAGGAAAACAGATTTATGGCAATGCATCATCCATTCACTATGCCTATGGAGGAGGATTGGGATAAGATAGACTCAGATCCGGGCGCAGTTCGTGCAAAGGCATATGATATCGTACTCAATGGTACAGAGCTCGGTGGAGGTTCAGTGCGTATCCATCAGGATGACATCCAGGAGAAGATGTTTGAGGTGCTTGGCTTCACAAAGGAGCGTGCACATGAGCAGTTTGGATTCCTGCTTGATGCATTCTCATATGGCGTACCGCCACACGCAGGACTTGCCTTCGGTGTTGACCGTATCTGCATGCATATGCTGCATACAGACAATATCAAGGAGGTTATTGCATTCCCTAAGGTAAAGGATGCTTCGGACCTCATGTCAGAGGCACCCGGAACTGTAGATTCAAAGCAGCTTGAGGAGCTTGGAATAGCTATAGCTGCAGAGGAAGATGAGGAATAACACTATAATATGAATTTGAAAAAAAATATTTTCAATGCGATTACCATAATACTGCTCGCCGCACTTATTGCGGGGGCAGTATTGCTTAATAACAGGATAAAAAAGCTCGAGACACAGATGTCATACACCTCAGACAACACATCGGTGATACTTTCCGATGTGCAGACCATGCAGGATGATATCAAGTCCACCCTTGAGGAGGAGGCCAGCCTCATAACAGACTGGGATATTTCCTTAAAAAGTGCAGACTTTACCGATAAGACATACACAGTCTCTGTCTCGGTGGTGCCAAAGGAGTACACAGAGGATACAAAAACCAGTGTATTTTTCGGTACAAACGAGATACCGCTCGAGCTAGACGGCATCAAGTATACGGGTGAGGCCACACTTCCACTGTCTGAGGACTATGCAGGCAATGTGACATTTCTGTTTGTTGACGGAAATAAGAGAAGCACAGAGGTGCTCGATAAGTTTGAAGGTGTGACATCAGTGTTCAAAAATGTAGCATCCGGCATACTTGCCGATAAACCAACCTTTGACAATGGCAGCATAAAGCTTGGCACAGATGTAGATGTAGCGGTCATGGGAAATGATTACTTTGACTTTAACAGTGTGCAGCTCGTAGTTGCAAGCTCAGATACAGAGCTAAAGAATTACGATATCAGACAGCTGTTGGCAGAAAACGGCACAGACAGTGCAGACTCTGCAGACACAGACTCCATCACATCCGCCTTAAGCCGGAAGGATGATGCCAAAAAAGATGGTTCAAAGAATAACACGGAAAATGATACCTCTGATGCCTCAAAAGAGGACGACGGTAAGCTCCATA
>OMFQ01001118.1_pt1 | contig 11508 bp, 3 predicted proteins | sample 1645671 | NCBI WGS metagenome assembly OMFQ01 (sample SAMEA103958119, study PRJEB25191) | human gut metagenome | biome: human-associated habitat [ENVO:00009003]; feature: intestine environment [ENVO:2100002]; material: feces | place: Germany | collected 2013/2015
TTTCTGCGATACCGACTGTTCCACCGAAATTGGCATCAATCTGGAAAGGTGAACGGAGAACGGCAAGGCAGGTTGCCCAAAGGTTTTCGTGAATGCCGGTTGTGAGCAAGGCGGTTACGAGGTCGTGTGCACGGTTACCTTCTTTGGCACGTGCCCAGAGGTTTATTTTGTGTGCCATAGACCAACCGGTAGAAATATCACCGCGACGGTTGAGCGTTACTTTGGCGGCATCAAGCCATACAGGAGTATTCTCATTGATTAGTGTACCGGGATAGAGACCGATGAGTTGTGAGATGTGCCGGTGGTTCTGTTCCAATACGATATCACCGTAGTACTTTTCCTCACGATATTCTTTGATTTGACCGGAATTGCCTATCTGTACGGGATCCAAGCGTTTGCTTTGTTCCTTAAAGAGACGGATGTTTTTGTCACGTTTACCCAGTAAGGTTGCGGCATGGATGGCGTCTTGATGGTTTTCGTATATCATCTGCTGGTCGAAGGCGCATCCGATAGTAGGATAAGGACGCTTGGTGACTTTGGCATATTGTTCGGGTGAGGCAGAAGGGGTGGCAAGTAGGAATCCGAGCGTGTCGGTAGTTACTTTACTCAAAAAATTGGCTACTCCCAATACTGCGGGATAGGTTGTTTCTTTCAGGATTTGTTTGTTATTGGTGAAGGCATAATAGTCCCAGAAAAGTTTCGAGGTGAAGGCTGCCATGCCGGGGCCGGAGTGTCCACCGGGCATTCCTACCATATAAGCTCCTGCGCCTGTGCCCATGGTCCAGCCATTGCCGCTAGGTTTGTCGGAGAAATGTTGCGGATGGTGTATTTTGATGTATTGTGACGCAAACCGTTCTGCCATGGGCTTATAGGCTTTATGGAAATCCACGTAACTTTCGAAAAGTTCTATCAGATTGGTATTGAAGGCAGGCCAATAGTTCATTTGTATATTGATGTTGTGAGTATAATTCCCGTTCCACGGGGCCAGTTCGTATTGGTTCCAAACTCCTTGCAGGGTGGGAGGTAATGCTCCTTTACGGGTACTGCTGATAAGCAGGTAACGACCGTAGTGGAAGAAGAGCTCTTCCAGATAAGTATCTTGCTTTCCTTGTTTATAAGCGGCCAACAGACGGTCGGTAGGGAGGGAACTCTTTTTGCTGATGTTCAGTTGCACTCTTTCGGTGAGGGAAGAGAAGTCGTTGATATGTGCGGCGCGTAATTGGTCATAGCCTTTTTGAACGGCTTTTATGAGGCGTTGGGATATTTCCCCATGGGGGTCGGGACATCCCTTCAGCTTTTCGGCAGCTTTGTTGGAGAATACTTGCGGTGATAATCGGTAATTGGTTCCTAAAGTCAAAAGTATAACGGCTGAATCGGCATTCTCTACCCGGATAGTACCCTGGTCTGCGTTAGAGTCATTCCGGGCGGATATACTTCCGTTTACCGGAATCACTTTGATTTGCGCTTCATAAATCAGTTTCAGATATTCGGTTTTACCTCTTAAGGTAATCATATCCTCTTTGGCAAAGACTTTACCCTCACGCCCGTTATTGTTGAAGCGGGTTTGTGTGGGACCGCTTAGATAGCCTATAGTCATTGTATCAATGCGCTGCAGAGGACCGAAAGGAACGAGATGAGCAATTTGCGGGCGAACGGTAAAGGAAAGTTTTCCAGGTTTGTCAGCGGTTAGTTTGATAACCAGTACATTGTCCGGGTAGCTCATGAAGTATTCACGATGATATTTTACGCCTTGGTATTCGTAGCTGACTTCGGCGATGCCTTTGTTTAAATTCAGGCTACGGCGATAATTGGTACGGAGATTATGGAAGAAATCCAGATATAAATCACCGAATGAAGTTTGGGTTTCGGCTCCCCAAAGTCCGCGTATGTATAGGGTCTTGTCTGTCAGTTGTAATCTTTCCGTACTTGTACCGCCAAAGATACTTGCTCCCATGTAACCGTTTCCGATGGGGAGTGACCAGCGTTCCCAATCCGCATCAATGGGGCGTTCGGACTCATTGACGGGGATTACGCCGCCTCTGTTGTTTGCGGGTTCGTCATACCAGAGCTCGTAATCGGAAGTTACGACCTTTACGATTCTCTGCTGTGCCTGTACATTAATTATATAAAACAGGCATAATAAGGCGAACAGAATTTTCCTGCTATTTTTCATGGTGGATTTTCTTGGTTACTACAAAGATAGGCAAGTTGATATTTTAATGATTATAGTGGCGTAGAATAAAAAATGAGACGTGTTTAAAAACGTCTCACTTTTGTCGAACTATATTTTAATTTCGTCTGACTATCTATTTACTTACCGTACTCTGAAGGCAGGCATCCGAAGTATTTCTTAAAACTGGTGGCAAAGTAGGATGGAGTGTTGAAACCAACCATTGTACTGATTTCTGATACGCTGTATCGTCCTTCTTTTAATAGTTTGCATGCCCTGCTAAAACGAATTTTGCGGATAAATTCATTGGTTGATTCCCCTGTCAGCGCTTTCATCTTTATGTGTAGATTGGAACGGCTCATATACATTTCACGGGCAAAATCATCAGTGGAAAATTCCACGTCATCCATATGTTTCTCAACAACAGCTATTGCTTTTTTTAATAATTCTTCATCCATCGGATTGAGCGCCACTTTCTCCGGCTCTACTTCCAAAGAATTGGAATAATGCTCGATAACTTGATGGCGTGTGCGGAACAGATTCTTTATCTTTGCCGTAATCACCGCCATCGAGAACGGTTTGGGGATATAATCGTCCGCACCTACCTGCAATCCTTCCAGTTGCTCTTTCAAATCCGCTTTGGCGGACAGTATGATGATAGGTATATGGCAGGTGCGCAGGTTCTGCTTAATCTGTTTGCACAGTTGCAAGCCGTCCATAACGGGCATCATGACATCCGTAAGAATCAAGTCCGCCTCTTGCTCCTTCATGAGCGCCAATGCTTCCTCTCCGTTACCCGCTTCCGATATGTGGTAACTTTTTCCCAACTCATCACTCAGATATCAACGAATATCGAGATTGTCTTCTACGATGAGTATCTTTTCTTTCCGTGTCCCGTCACTCTCTGCCGTTTCTTCTTTTATTACCTCTTTTTTATCTTCCGTGTCAACGATGTACATATCCTGATTGTTGGTGGTGTACACCTGTTGTTCCCCGATGGCGTTTGCCCGGGTTGCTATTTCTTCCGGCCGATATGCCGTTTCTTCTGTCGGCAGATAAATGGAGAAAGCGCTTCCTTCACCTTCCCGGCTTTCCAGCTCGATTCGTCCGTGATGCAAGTCTACAAGGCGTTGTACCAATGATAAGCCTATTCCGCTTCCCATGTGTTCGTTGTCCGCTTGATAGAAACGTTCGAATATCTTAGCCTGCTTGTCGATGGGTATTCCGTTTCCGGTATCTCTTACTTGCAGCAGCAGTTCCTTACCGGTTTCCCTCAGTACCACCGTAATGCTTTTTCCCTCATCGGTGTATTTGAACGCGTTCGATAGCAGATTGTTGACAATCAGTTCCAGATAGTTGGGGTCGCAAAGGATTTCTTTTCCCTCTACCTCTGAAGAAAGGTTATAGGCTATTCTTTTTCTTTGAGCCAGCCGGTCGTAGAATAAGAAGTCTTTTTCAATGACTTTGTGAATCGGGTTACGTCTGACCTTGAGATTGAATACTCCCAACTCTGCACGCCGGTAGTCCATCAGCTGATTCACCAGATGCAGCAGCCGGTTGGTGTTTTTTTGTACATGTTCCAACTGCTTGTGCAGCCATCTGTCACTTACCTTATCCATCATTTCCTGTACGGGGGCGAGTATCAGGGTCAGTGGCGTGCGCAGTTCGTGCGAGATGTTGATGAAGAAACGGAGCTTCATTTCGTTCACTTCTTTCTGTCTCTCTTTGTCGACCCTTTCCATTTGGAGCTCGGCCTGCATACTTTTACGCATCCAGAAGTAGCGGAATATGAATATTGTAACCGCGATGAAAGCCGCGGTGAACATCAGCACGGCCCACCATGTTTTATACCATACCGGTAATACGGTGATTTCCAGTTCGGTCGGTTTCTCGTTCCATTTACCGTCACTGTTGGCGGCCTTCACCAGAAAGCGGTATGTCCCTGCCGGCAGGTTGGAGTAGGACACGGTACGTTGATTGTCTGTGTAATACCATTCTTTGTCATATCCTTGCAGCATATAGGCGAAAGTGTTATGATTACCTGATATATAGTTCGATACCACAAAATCCAGTGAGAACATAGATTGATGGGCTTTCAGCGTGATATGACGAGTCTCGCTGATGTCTTTCTGTAGTATGCCGCTATCGTCATTAGGATAAATAGTTCTGTTAAAGATTCTCAAATTAGTAATGCTTACAGGTGGTATATATGGGTTATCCACTATTTCTTCTGGATGAAAAACCGTAATACCGTTAATACCGCCAAAGTACATTTGTCCGTTTGTCGTTTGATAGTAAGCGTTATTGGTAAACTGGTTACTTTGTAATCCGTCATTATTTGTATAGTTACGAAATTTCTCGGTATCCGGTTGCAGGCAACTTATTCCCTTATTGCTGCTAAGCCATAATTTGCCGGAAGAATCTTCTAATATTCCGTGTATAACATTATTAGGAAGCCCATGAATGGTAGTGTACTGCTTTATTTCATTTTTTTCTTCATCAAAACGGTATAAGCCGCTTCGGGTTCCTATCCAGAATATTCCGTTCCGCGCTTCATATATACTGTTGATTGTACTGGTGTTCACGGAGGACCTCACGGGAAGTATAGGGCAAAGCTGTAAACTGTTGTTTTTTTCTGTATATACGGAAACTCCTTTGTCCCCGCCTAACCAAAGCCGATGTTTACTGTCGCGTAATAGATGGGTAAATTGATTGGGTATCATTGGTTGTCCATTGGTCTGAGTATTGACAGAAATAAATGTTTTTTGTTGGGGATTGTAACGTAGAAGCATAGTCATTCCTGTCAGCCAGAATTCTCCATTTAAAGTTGGCTCTATATCATAAATATTCTTAGTTCTGTCATCACAGAAAGTCTCTATATGCCCTGAATTGCGATGTAAAATGCTCAATCCGCCTGTATGGGTACCGATATAAATTAAATTTTGTGTATTATCTATATAGATAGATTTTATATCATTTGAGGCAAGGCCGTCTTTTTGCGTGTAGTGGGTGAATCTCTGAGTTTTTGGGTTGTAATGATTTACTCCACCGCTATTAGTCCCTATCCACAACCCCTGTTGGCTATCTTCCGTAATACATCCTATAGTATTGCAATTTAAAGAATTTTCTTTAGCTACATACTGCATATTATAAAAACGGTTTTTCAGAGGATGATAATAATTCGCTCCGCCGTAGTAGGTACCCAGCCACATTCCGCCTTGTGAGTCCATGAAGATGTTTCGTACGGATGTTTGCGAGAGACTTCCGCTTTGTTGCAAATCGCTGGTATATCTCTCAAAAGAGTCATCTTTTTCATTATAAATATTCAATGCGTTGATGGTCCCCACCCATAAAGTATTTTGTGAATCTAAAGTAAGAGAGCGTATGTAGTTAGAGCTGATACTATTTTTCTTTCCTGGAATATTGGTATAATTGGTAACTTCTTTCGTTTGAAGGTTGATTTTGAATAGCCCGCTTCCTTCAGTGCCCACCCACAAACAGATCGGTGATTGACGCAGGATGGAAAGAATCTGCTTGCCTTGTAATCTGTCTGGTGCAATATTTTCTAATTTGTTCTTGGAAATTGAATAGGCAAAAACTCCATTGAAACTTCCTATATAAATGTAATCTCCTTGCCGGCTGATAGAAGTTGGCGAGATAGATGGCAGCATCGGATAGAATGGACATTGGGTGAATTGCCGGGTTTCGGTATCGAATGAAAATAAATTTTCATTCTTGTTGGAAAAAAGCAGCAACAGCTTTTCGTTGATTTCTACAATTGCATTTATTGCGGGATCTTTACCTTTTTCTTCACGCGTAAAATTATAAAACATATCTTGGGCGGCATCGTAAAGTGAAAGCCCTTTTTCGGTGCCAATCCACAATCTGCCTTGTGAATCGACGGTACATGCTCTGATTATGTTGTTTCCAATACTTTTGGGATTCTCTTCATTATGTTGATAAACGGTAAAGTCGTAACCGTTATATTTGTTCAGCCCGTCGTAGGTGGCAAACCACATATTGCTTTGCTCGTCCTGGGCTATATCAAAAATAGTATTTTGTGATAATCCTTCATTTACTCCGATATGCACAAAGCTAATATGCTCTGGTTTTTGTGCATGGAGATGGGATAATAACAGTAAATTAGTAATGAAAAGTGCAACAAGTTTTACCATATTCAGCTTCAATGTGTAAGGTTATGGAGCAAAGATATATAAATAAATTCTCTTTATCGGTTAAGTCGTTGAAAAAATGAATGGCGGATAAGACAATTTTGAAATGTCGTATAACAGTAATGAATTCATTTTGACTATTCCCAACAAATGAGCGATAGATGGTGGGTTAACGCGTATTCAGGGAGTATCGTGCGCCGGCTTATTGTTTATTTGTTTTTATATATTCTGAGGGTAAGCATCCAAAATATTTTTTAAAACTCGTCGAGAAATAAGCAGGAGTATTAAATCCTACCATCGTGCTGATTTCTGCTATCGTATATTGTTCCTCTTTGAGCAGCTTGCATGCCCGGTTGAAACGGATTTTACGTATGAAGTCATTTGTTGTGTCTCCGGTGAGCGCCTTTAACTTTAGATGCAGGTTGGAACGGCTCATATTCATTTTCTGCGCAAATTCATCGGTGGAGAATTCGATGTTGTCTATGTTCTCCTCTACAATGCTCACGGCACGTTTCAGCAACTCTTCGTCCATGGCGTTGAAAGTGATTTTCTCCGGTTCCACTTCCAGTGACTTGGCATACTTCTCGAGCATGTGCCGGCGGGTACGCATCATGTTCTGTATCTTTGAAGTGAGGACGGTAATGGCGAACGGCTTGGAAATATAATCATCCGCACCCACTTGCAAGCCTTCCAACTGGTCTTTTATATCGGTTTTGGCAGACAGAATAATGACCGGAATGTGGCAAGTACGGATGTTCTGCTTGATATTCTTACACAGTTTGATTCCGTCCATTACAGGCATCATAACGTCGGTGATGATGATATCTACCTCATTATCTTTCAGCTTCTCCAGCGCTTCTTCACCGTTTCCGGCTTCCAGAGTATTGAACAACCCGGCCAAGCCGCTGCTGAGATAATGGCGTATTTCCTGATTGTCTTCCACAATAAGGATAGTGCCGCGTTTTTTGTCACCCGTCTCTATGGCCTCACTTTCCATTTTCTCCGTATCGATGAAATACATGTCTTTGGAGTTGGTGGAGTACACCTGCTCTTCTTCCTTGGAGGCATTGGAGTCCGCCCGTTCCGAAACTTTATAGACGGACAAGTCTTGCGGCAGATAGACGGAGAACGTGCTTCCCTTACCTTCTTCGCTCTCTAATTCGATGTGCCCGTGATGTAAATCCACCAGGCGTTGCACCAATGAAAGGCCGATTCCGCTTCCTATATGCTGGCTTTCTATCTGATAGAAACGTTCGAACACCTTACCCTGCTTGTTGATGGGGATACCGATACCGGTGTCGCTCACTTGCAGTATCAGGCAGTTGTTCTCCTCTTTCAGAGTAACGGTGATACTCTTTCCGTTATCCGTATATTTAAAGGCATTGGATAACAGATTGTTGACAATCAGTTCCAGATAGTTTGGGTCGAAATACTCCTCTTTATCTTCCAGCTCGGAGTGGAAAACATAGTGTATCTCTTTGTGGCGTGCCAGCTTGTCATAATACAGGAAGTTTTCGCGTATCAGGCGATATGCGTTGCCTTTCTTTATCTTCAATTCGAAAACCCCGAGTTCCGCCCGGCGGTAGTCCATAAGCTGATTGACAAGATGCAGCAGGCGATTGGCGTTCCGCTGGATGTATTCCAGCTGGTTGCGGGTCCAACGGTCGTTGATTTTGCTGATAACCTCTTGCAGCGGTGCCAGAATCAGGGTAAGCGGCGTGCGGAGCTCATGCGAAATATTAATGAAGAAACGCATCTTCATCTGGTTGATTTCTTCACGGTGTTCCTTGTCTCGGCGTTCTATTTCAAGCTCCGCTTCCATATTCTTACGCAGCCAGAAGAACCGGAATACAAACGTAATGAACCCGATGGAAGTGGAGAGGAACAGCAGGATAGCCCACCAGGTCTTGTACCATACGGGCAGTATGACGATTTCCAGTATGGTAGGCGTGGTATTCCATTTGCCGTCGTTGTTGGCGGCTTTCACCATGAAGTGATAAGTGCCGTGCGGCAGGTTGGAGTAGGATACCGAGCGCCTGTCCGTGAGGTAATACCATTCTTTGTCGTAACCGTCTAATTTATAGGCGAAAGTATTATGCTGTCCGGAAATGTAGTTTGAAACGACAAACTCCAGAGAAAACGCTGTCTGCCAGGATTTCAGCGTGATGCTTTGCGTGTCGCTGATGTTCTTGCTCAAAATACCGGTTTCGTCGTCGGGACGGACGGTTTTGTTGAACAGTTGTAACTTGGTGATTACTACCGGCGGGGTATAGGGATTGTCCTGCAACAGTTCCGGACGGAATGTGGTAAGGCCGTTTATGCCTCCGAAGTACATCTCGCCATCGGAAGTGCGGTAGCAGGAAGAGGTGTTGAACTGATTGCTCTGCAATCCGTCCGCTTCGGTGAAGTTGCGGAATTTCTCCGTTTCCGGATTGAAGCATGAGATACCCCGGTTGGTACTCATCCACAGGCGGCCGTAAGAGTCTTCGAGAATGCCGTAAACCACGTTGTTGGGCAGTCCGTCGGCTTTGGTATACCGTTTAATCTGCTTGGCTTTCTCATCGAAACAATAGAATCCTTCGCGTGTACCTATCCAGACCAAACCGTTGTTTGCCTCGTAGATGTAATTGGTGAATGCTTTCGTAGCGGTGGATTCGGGTAAAATGTCCGCTTTCTGTATGGAGGTTCCATGCTGGTTGAATACGGACACGCCTTCCTCACCGCCTATCCAGAGACGCTTTTTGGAATCCCGGAACAGGGTAGTAATCTTCTGGACGTTGATTGGCGTTCCGTCATTTTCCTGAGTGATGGTGGTAAAACTCCGTTTTTCCGGGTTGAAGTGTACCAGAGCGCTTAATGTTCCTAAAAGTAAATTGTTCTCTCCGTCGGGAAGGATGGCATATACGTTCTCATTGATTAACGGGCTGTTGAGCTGGTTGAAGTTTTCCATGCGTCCGCTGTTGCGATGCAGGATGCTCAGGCCGCCGGCATGTGCGCCGATGTATACCAGTCCTCTCGGTTCGTCCACGTATACGGATTTGATGTTGTTGGAGCCTAAGCCGTCTTCGCGCTGGCTTTCCTGCAATGCGTAGTGAATGAACTTCTGAGCGCCGGGGACGTAGAGGTTCAAGCCGCCGTCGTTGGTTCCTATCCAAAGGTTCTTCTGTTTGTCCTCGACGATACAGCTTGCAACATTGTCGCTCAGCGAGTTCTTGAACGGGATGTGCTCTATGTTCTTGAAGCGGTTGCGGATGGGGTGGTAATAATTCAGTCCGCCGAAATACGTTCCCAGCCACATGCCGCCTTGCGAGTCCATGAAGATACTGCGTACGGAGCGTTGCGACAGGCTGCCGCTTTCTACGGGATTGCTGCTGTAGGACATGAACGAGTCGTTGCCTTCATGGTAGATGTTGAGGTCGTTGAAAGTTCCTATCCACAAGCGGTTTTGTGAATCCAGTGCCAGTGAGCGGATATAGTTGGAACTGATGGATTGCGGGTCGGAAGGGGAATGCCTGTATGTTTTGACTTCCCGGGTCTTGGGGTTGACAAGGAGAAGGCCGGAACCTTCCGTGGCTACCCATATACGGGTAGGAGATTGCTGCAGGATGCTTTGGATTTGCTTGCTGCCTGGAATGTAAGCGAGTTTTTCGAGTGTATTCTTCGGAATGGAATAGCAGTACAGACCGTCCGACGGTGTGCCTATATAGATTTGGTCGTCATGCCTGTACAGGGCGGATGCAACCATTTTGTGCATTGCCGTGCCGAATATGTCGTCTACAAAACGGGATGCGGGGATGTCGAACATAGTCAGTCCTTCGAGCGTGCTGATAAGTAGCTGCTCCGGCGAAAGTTCCACAATGCCGTTGACTTGCAGGTGCTTGCCGTTCTTTTCGAGGAAGAAGTTCTGGAACTTGTCTTTTTCCTCGTCATAATACGACAGACCGTCGCGGGTGCCGATCCATACACGCCCCTTGCTGTCGGTCATAACAATGCGGGAGATGTCGTTGGCGATGCTGTTGGGGTCGTTTTCATCGTGCTGATATACGGTAAATGTGTATCCGTCGTACTTGTTGACGCCGTCGTAGGTGGCGAACCACATATTGCCGAGCTTGTCCTGCGCTATGGAGAAGACCGTGCTTTGTGACAGACCGTCGTTAATGGATATATAAGAAAAGTTTATCTGTCCCCAAGCTTCCGGATAAGCGTTAGAGACTCCCGTTATACATAAAATAAACAGGATGGTTGTTATCTTTTTCAGGATACTCATTATTGAACCGTAAAATTTATGATGGACCAAAGATACTAATATCTTTCAGAATTTCTATATCTTGTGGAGTATTTGCACAAATATAGGGTTTTCCGAAACAAATAGGGGATAGGTGTGAGGCGCAGCTTTCGTACTTTTGCCGCATCGTTTTTAAGTTTAATATCAAATAAGGATGAAGAAAAACATTTTTGCTATCTGCATGGTGACGGCAGCGGGGTGCATGGCAACGCTGACCGCACAAACCAAAGGCGCTGAAACGTTGGTTCCCCTGACCGAACGGGTGAATGTTCAGGCAGACTCTGCACGTATCGACCAGATTATAGACGGTCGCTGGGTGGCTGTCGGTGCAAAGAAGAAACACGCGATTCAGCGGGATTTCACATGTCTGTTCAACGGCAAGCCTTCTTACCGTTTCGAACTGCGTCGGGAGGACAACACATTGGAGGGATACGGCAAGGGAGAAACCAAAGGCCGTGCCGAGCTTTCTTATTGTTATGCCACTTCGGCGGATTTTAACGGACTGCCGGCGGATGCTTACCGGAAAGCGCAAATTACGAAAACCGTATATCATCACGGAAAAGGCATCTGTCCGCAAGGGGCTTCGCGCGATTATGAGTTTTCCGTATATATTCCGTCTGATTTGGACAGCAATGTGTCCACCATTTTTGCCCAATGGCACGGCATGCCCGACCGCACGCTTGTGCAGACTCCTGAGGGTGAAGTGAAGAAGCTGACCGTTGACGAGTTCATAGAGCTGGATAAGACTACTATCTTCAAGAAGAATACCGGATATGAAAAGGTGGCAAAGTTGAATAAGCTGGGAAATCCGGTGAAAGATAAAAAGGGAAACCCTGTTTATAAGGCAGGGAAGAAGAACGGCTGGCTGGTAGAGCAGGGCG
>OMFQ01001119.1_pt1 | contig 11505 bp, 8 predicted proteins | sample 1645671 | NCBI WGS metagenome assembly OMFQ01 (sample SAMEA103958119, study PRJEB25191) | human gut metagenome | biome: human-associated habitat [ENVO:00009003]; feature: intestine environment [ENVO:2100002]; material: feces | place: Germany | collected 2013/2015
ATCACTTTGCATAATACTTACAACAGTCTTAAAAATAATCCTCAAAGTCCGTGATATTGCTTCTGCCACTCACCTGCCACAACCCGGTCAGTCCCGGTCTGAATGACATTCTGGCTCTGTGATGTGGTTCATACTTCTCCCACTCATCGAGTGTTGGTGGTCTTGTGCCCACAAGGCTCATATCTCCCACTAGTATATTGAAGAAATGCTACCCCTATACCTACTACGGGGGAGGTACCTTTGTCCTCCCTCGAATTATTTTAGCCTGTTTTGTTTTATTCGGTTATTTGTATCTTTTTCTGTATCTAATCAGGGTTTTCAATAATATATTTTCACTCATTTTTTATACTTTGTCAATGAATATCATGGTTTCTTTACAATTTTCGACATATTCGCTAACCGCTATAGTATTATTGATACAAATATTATACATTATTTTATAGCGTATATATCTTTTACTCCTCAAACAGCCTCTGCTTCCTCCCTATCATCTCATCAATCCTTGCGATATACTGCCCTACATCCTTGACATTCTCGCATCTGTCGATGCGGTGTGTGCCATCCGGATTTGGTATAGGCCAGACGCGCTTAGTGCTTGCTCCGGCTCCGCACGCCACGATGGTCTGCTTTTCCTCCATTATCAATATGTTGTATACACCGGCCTTGCCCTTTGCTGCATAGCCCACGTTCTCCATGTTGCCTGCCATGCCCTTCTGCCTGTAGAGGTAGTATGGCTCAAGCCCCATCTGCTTACAGTAGGCTGCACAGAGATCCATATGCTCCTGAGTGTTTACCATCTGCATATCGCTGTAGCGGTCCTTGAAGATGGTAAGTCTTGCAGCTCGCTTTACTGCGAGTGAGTGGATAGTGACATTGTCAGGCGCCAGCTCCTTCACCAGCTCCATTGTGTGCCTTACATCATCGAGCGTCTCCTCGGGAAGGCCCATGATGAGGTCCATGTTTATGTTGTCAAAGCCCAGCTCACGCGCGAGCTTGAAGCTTTGTATCGTATCGTCTACCGTGTGGTGTCTTCCTATGATATCGAGTGTCTGCTGCTTCATGGTCTGTGGATTTACTGATATACGGCTGATGCCGTTTTTCTTCAGTGCCATAAGCTTTTCTCTCGTGATGGAGTCCGGTCTGCCTGCCTCCACGGTAAATTCCAGGCAGTCCTTTAAATCAAAGCTACATTTGATTTTTCTGATAAGCCTGTCAAGCTGTGCAGGGCTTAGTGTGGTCGGTGTGCCGCCTCCTATGTAGATGGAGTTTAGCTTCTTGTGGTAGAATTTCTGTGCTGTGTAGTCTATCTCCTTCTCGAGTGCATCGAGGTAATCGTCTACGCGGTTTTTCCACACGCCGAGCGGGTATGAGGTAAACGAGCAGTATGCGCAGGTGCTCGGGCAGAAGGGTATGCCTATGTACAGGCTGTAGCCGTTGTCATAGTCCACCCTATCGAGCAGTGCCTTCTCGCGCTTTGCTATGCCTATTGAGAGGTCGATTTTCTCATCGCTTGCGAGGTAGGTTTCCTTAAGATAGTCGTAGGTTTCCTTATCGCTCATGCCGTCCTCTATGCATTTCATGGCTATCTTGGTCGGTCTGATGCCTGAGAGTGTGCCCCACGGAAGGCTCTTTCCTGTGCCCTTTTCTATCATGGAATACAGGGCGAGCTTGAGACGGTTTTTGGTCTCCTTACGGTCTGCGCCGGTCACGGATATTTTTGTGCAGATTCTTTTTCCGGCTGTTTTAATATCATTTTCGTCGGCTTGCTGCATCTCATCTGTCATGGAATTATTTACACCGGCTCTATTCAGCGTCCACTCCACTGCAATTTCATCGCCCACATAGTCTATCTTAAATACCTGTGAGGCATCCGCAAATTCCTTTACGCCATCATCTGTCATCTCGTGGTGTGTGCAGGCTAAGTTTTTCCCCTCCACCTCATCAGGTGAGCAGCTATAGTACATCTGCACATCTTCCTGCGGGAAGAACTCCTTGAGCAGTGAGTGCACATCATATTCAAAATCCGGTTTATTAAATACTACTACTATCATAAGTAAGGGTTATACATCCTCTCGTTTTCTATGGTTGTTGTGTCGTTGTGGCCCGGGTACACCTCTGTATGCTCAGGCAGTGTCATGATTTTTTCCTTCACTGTGCGCACGAGGTCTGACATGCTGCCACCCTTGAAATCCGTACGTCCGATTGAGCCGCAAAACAGCGAGTCTCCTGTAAAGATCACGTCCTCATACGGGAAATAATAGCAGCAGCCACCCGGTGTATGCCCCGGTGTGTGAAGCACTACTATATGAAAGCCTGCGATGTCAATTTCCTGCTTATCCTTCAAAAATACATCCGCATAAAAGGTCTTTGACTGGCCCATCATGTAGCTGACATTAAGCTGCGGGTCATCGAGTGTGGCTTTGTCTGCCTCATGGATATATATCTTGATGCCGTAGCGGTCTGCGAGCGGCTTTGCATCCGTGGCATGGTCAAAGTGTCCATGTGTGAGCAGTATTGCTACAGGCTTTGCGCCTGACTCATCCACTTTTTTGGCGAGCTGATTAGCACACGCGCCCGGGTCTATTATTATCATTTCCTTTGTCTTTATATTGGTGACAAAGTAGCAGTTGGTCTGCACCGGTCCCACTACGAAGTGGTCTATCTTCATATTTACCATATGAGTGTACTCCTTGTCTGTTATATGTTATGCTTCACGCAAGAACCACCGGGATTTAGCCGGTGGTCCTCTCTACGTCTATTACACTTTCTATCTGTCTGAGCTTCTCCACTAGGACCTTTATCTGGTCCCTGCCTTTGATATTGAAAAATACCTCGATTGTAGCGATGCCCTGCTTGCTGGTCTTGGACTGGATACCACTGATATTGATTTCCTTCTCGGTAAATATCTTTGTGATATCTACGAGCAGTCCTGGCCTGTCATGACAGAATATCTTTAGGTCTGCCTGATACTCGGCACCGTTGTCCATGAGGGCTGTATCCTGCCACTCTGCTTCTATGAGCCTGTCCTTTTCCATCTTGGACAGATTGATGATATTCACGCAGTCTGTCCTGTGGATTGAGATGCCTCGGCCTCTTGTGACAAAGCCCACGATTTCATCTCCCGGAACAGGATTGCAGCACTTCGAGAAGTGCACAGCCACGTCATAGAGTCCGTGTACCACAATACCGCTCTTTGACTTGTGCTCAGGCTGTGTGCCTGCTGCCGTCTGCTGCTTTTCTGCGATGCTGCCAAGCACATCTGCATCTGTCACAGGCACCACATGATCCTTCTTGTATTCGTCGTACATCCTGTTGACTATCTGGCTCTCCTTGAGTCCGCCGTGGCCGACGGTTGCAAGGCATGAGTTCCAGTCGTGGAAGCCGTATTTGCGGCGTATTTTCTCCTGATACTCAGGCTTGTTTATCTCAGCAAAGTTGATACCTTTTGCCTTGGCATAGGCTGCTATCAGATCCTTGCCGTGCTGTATATTCTCCTCCTTGAGCTCACTTCTGAACCACTGGTTGATCTTGTTCTTGGCCTGTGTGCTCTTTACGACCTTGAGCCAGTCACGGCTTGGTCCCTTGGAGTTCTGTGAGGTGATTATCTCTATCTGGTCACCGTTTTTGATGACATAGTCTATCGGCACCAGCTTGCCGTTTACCTTGGCACCGACCATCTTGTTGCCGACCGCAGAGTGTATGCTGTAGGCAAAGTCTATAGGTGTGGAGCCCTTTGGCAGGTTCTTTACATCGCCGGACGGTGTGAATGCAAATACATTGTCGGAGAATAAATTTAAATCACTCTTTAATAAAGTCATAAACTCCTTATTATCCGACATGTCCTGCTGCCACTCGAGTATCTGGCGCAGCCAGCTGAGCTTCTCCTCCTCTGTGACAGTGGTGGTAGTGGCATTGCCGTTGTTTGCTTCCTTGTACTTCCAGTGCGCTGCGATACCGTACTCAGCTGTACGATGCATCTCATAGGTACGTATCTGTATCTCAAACGGCTGTCCGCTCGGGCCTATGAGTGTCGTGTGAAGCGACTGGTACATGTTCTGCTTCGGCATGGCGATATAGTCCTTGAAACGGCCCGGTATAGGCTTATACTTCTCATGTATGATACCAAGCACTGCGTAGCAGTCCGGTATTGTATCCACCAGAATCCTGATGGCAAAGAGGTCATATATCTGGTCTATAGTCTTGTCCTGATTGACCATCTTCTTATATATACTGAAGAAATGCTTTGCCCTGCCGTATATCTCTGCCTTGATGCCGGCATCCGAAACATACTTCTTGACATCGTTTACCAGACCCTGGATGTAGGTGTCGCGCTCTGTCTTTCTGAGGGCTACCTTCTCTACCAGATCGTAGTAGGCATCCGGATAGAGGTACTTCATACAAAGATCCTCGAGCTCTATCTTTATCTTGCTGATACCAAGTCGCTGTGCGATAGGGCAGTAGATATCCTGTGTCTCTCTGGCGATACGCTGCTGTGCCTCCTTGGACTGGTACTTGAGTGTACGCATATTGTGCAGTCTGTCTGCCAGCTTTATGAGAATGACCCTGATATCCTTCGCCATGGCGAGAAACATCTTGCGCAGATTCTCAGCCTGCATCTCAAGCCTGTCCGCATTCTTATCCTTCGGATCCTTGGTGCTGTCTGTCAGATGCAGGTGCTTTAACTTCGTGACACCATCCACCAGATGTGCGACATCGTCTCCAAACTCCGCACGCATCTCATCCATGGTCATGATGGTGTCCTCCAGCACATCATGGAGCAGTCCTGCTGCAATTGTTTCCTTATCCAGCTCGAGCTCGGCGAGTACTATGGCAACACACAGCGGATGTATGATATAAGGCTCTCCTGACTTACGTGCCTGCCCCTTATGGGCATCATAAGCTACCCTGTAGGCTTTGTCCACAAGGCTCGTGTCATCCGACGGATGATACTTTTTGATTTCCTTTTTCAGCTCATCATAAAGCTCCTCAGGGCTCGTAAAATCCTTTGTTCCCCTTATACCGCTGGTATCTGAGCGAAATTTGTCCGCTATTTTTTCTAATTCTTCTGTTGAGTAATCTGCCAATAGTCTCACCTCGATTGTAGTGTATCTTTAGTAGCCATTATATTTTATTTCTTTAAAAATTGCAATCTTATGTTGTTAGCCGATAACCATCTTTACTCCGCCATACATGCCTGCTGAGTTGCCGAGTGTGGCGAGCTTGATCTCTGTCTCGCGGCTTGCATGGAAAGCATACTCTTTATAGTACTTTGCTGCTGTATCGATGATGATGCTGCCCGCCTTTGAGAGGCCTCCGCCTACAACAAATACCTCAGGGTCCATAACGCATGCTACTGCTGCCATTGCCTTGCCGAGAAGCTTCATAGACTGCTCTACTGCCGCAATGCCCGCTGCATCTCCTGCCTTTGCCGCATCGCATACATCCTTGGCTGTGAATCCTGCATTTAAATCAAGCTTTGTTGCCACATCCCTGTGTGCTGCAATGTATCTCTCTGCCACTCTTACGAGACCGTTTGCTGATGCATACTGCTCTAAGCAGCCCTTCTTGCCGCAGCCGCAGCACTCTGACTCATCATCTACCATAGGCATATGTCCTATCTCTCCGCCTGCTCCGTTTACTCCGGCTACGATTCTGCCCTCGCGGATGATTCCTCCGCCTACACCTGTGCCGAGTGTGATCATGACTACATCCTGATGACCCTTTCCGCCACCCTGCCACATCTCACCGAGTGCAGCTACGTTGGCATCATTTCCGGCCTTTACCTTGATGCCGCCGCACAGTACTGAGAGTGACTGTGCCACGTTGAACACGCCCCAGCCGAGGTTGACACACTTCAATACTGTTCCGTCATCCTTTATAGGTCCCGGCACTCCCATGCCTACACCCTCGATGTCACCCATCTCGATGCCGTGCTTCTCGTTATTCTCCTTGATGGATGCTGCGATATCAGGCAGAATGAGCTCGCCGGAATTCTCTGTGCGTGTAGGAATCTCCCATGTATCGACAAGCTTTCCTGTTGTCTCAAAAAAGCCTATCTTTACAGTTGTTCCACCTATATCTACTCCATATGCATATTTCTTCATTTTTTCGTCCTCCAAATCGTTAAACTATGTTTATATTTTATTGCCTAATTGCATATTTTTCAATGTTTTTCATTGTTTTTTATGTTTTTTCTATATATAGAAGCGTTTATATCATCATCCATATGCCCGCTATTTGTAAATCCAAGCTTTTTGGCAAGGCGAACCGATGCTTCATTTCTCTCATCTATCCGGCAGTAAAGCTCTTCAAAGTCTGTGTTTTCGCGCGCGTAGTCTATGATGAAGCGGCACACCTCCGTGGCATAGCCTTGGTTCCATAATTCCGGCGCTATCATATAGCCCAGTTCATCATGCTCAAGCCCTGCCCTGCCTATCAGCTTCCCTGTTTCCTTTGAAAATACAAGCCACATGCCATACTCGTAAAAGCCATACATGTTCTCTATGTATGCTTTCTGGTATTCAAGCTCTGTCTCGTAGTCGTAAAGCGGTTCCACAAAGTCTGTCATACCGGGCTTGTCATAGAGCTCATAGAGCGCAGGAAGGTCTGACAGGGACAGCTCACGTATCAGACACCTGTCTGTCTCGCCGATGTCCCACGGGATGTGATTATACCGCCTGCGCACCCGCTCAAGATACTCAATATCAAGCTCCGCAAGGCTCTCGACTGCATAGCGCGTGCCGCACTGCGGTTCTCCTACTGATGCTATGCCGAGTGAGTCAGCTATTTGCTTCTGCTGCCTGTTTGATACTATCCAGATGTAGTCGGCGGGAGCTTTCGGTATTCTTAGATTTCCCGTATTAGCTTTCGCGGTGTTATCTGCAGATTCTGTATATCCTGAATTATTTTCTATTTCATACACACACAAATTATTCTGCTGCTCATCCGGCAGTTTCTTCTGCAACTCATCCAGCACTTTTCCCGGTAGTGCACCATACAGTTTTTCTTGCAGCTCTTCTGACATAGATGCCTTGCCTGCCACACTTCTCCACTGCAGCTTGAATATCTCGCCATGATAGTAAAAAGAGGCAAGTTTTGCGCTTGCCTCATCGATAATTATTATCATTAAACTGTCTCCGGCTCCGGATAGTCCACTCCGAAGGTCTCAACTGTTACTGTCTTCATGACCTGGGCCTCAAGTGGTTTGTCCATGTAGTCTGTGCGCACCTCTGCGATCTTGTTTACCACATCCATGCCCTCGATTACTTTGCCGAATGCCGCATACTCACCGTCGAGATGTGGTGCATCCTGATGCATGATGAAGAACTGGCTGCCTGCTGAGTCAGGTATCATGGTACGTGCCATTGAAAGTACACCGGCTGTGTGCTTTAAGTCATTTTTGAAGCCGTTGTGTGTGAACTCGCCCTTGATTTCATAGCCTGGGCCGCCTGTACCGTTTCCGTCAGGATCTCCGCCCTGGAGCATGAAGCCCTTGATTACGCGGTGGAAGCATACTCCGTCATAGAAGTTGTGATTGATTAAGCTGATAAAGTTGTTTACTGTGTTTGGTGCGATTTCCGGATAAAGCTCCGCCTTGATTACATCGCCGTTTTCCATTGTGATTGTTACGATTGGATTCTGTGCCATTATTTTTCTCTCTTTCTTTTATAATATTATGAGGCTTGGAGAATATCCATTCCTCGTAATTATTAAATATCGAATTAATTTCCACCCGATTGATTTTACCTGATTTTACTTACTCAGAGCCTCGACTACCTTCGGAAACTCCATGAAGTGCGATGCCTTCACCAGTATGGTGTCGCCCTCCTTCACATATGAAAGAAGCTCCTGTGTCATGGTCTCCCTATCCTCGAAATAGTGGATGTCTACATCGGACGATTTCTCTGCGGCTCCGGCTGCATATTCCTTTGCAAGCTCTCCTGCGGCAAAAAGTGTATGGATATGATTCTCTCCAACTGCTTCGCCTACCTCATGGTGCAGCTTTTTCTCATCGCTTCCCAGCTCGCCCATGTCGCCAAGCACTGCTATTGTCCTGCCCTTTGCATGTGAAAGCACCTCGATAGAGGATTTCAAGGATACTGGGTTTGCATTGTAGCAGTCATCTATCACTGTCATGCCATGCGTTTTGATGAAATTGGTACGACCTGCGATTGTCTCTGCTTTCTCGATTCCTGATTTTATCTCAGCTATTGTGAGGCCAAGCTGCAATCCGACAGCTGCTGCCGCCATGGCATTGTATACATTGTGCTCACCCGGGATGTGGATTTGTGCATCAAACTCACCCTCCGGGGTGACAAAATGAGCCTTCATGCCGTCGAAGCCCAGGTTTTCAATATTTGTGGTATATACTGATTTATGAACGCCTGAAGCTGATTCCTTGCCATAGTATATGGCAGGCTTTCCATTTACCGTCTGCACTGTGGCCAGCTTGTCGTCATCTGCATTCAGCACTGCGACCGCATCCGGCATCATATGCTCAAAGCACTCTGTCTTTGCTTTAAGCACACCATCCCTGTCACCCAAAAACTCCAGATGGCAGTAGCCGATATTGGTGATGACCATAACATCCGGGCAAGACATAGTAGAAAGTCTGTGCATCTCGCCAAAATCAGATATGCCCATCTCAAGCACCGCTACCTGATGGCTTTCCCTGATTCCGAAAATAGTGAGTGGCAGGCCAATCTCGTTGTTGAAATTGCCTGCGGTCTTGTGGACGCTGTATTTCTGCTCAAGGACTGATGATATCATCTCCTTGGTGCTGGTCTTGCCGACACTTCCGGTGATGCCCACCACCTTGATATCAAGGCTTTTTCTGTAAAAGGCCGCAAGCTTTTTCATGGCATCGGTGGTTGATTCAACAAGCACATATGGGCCTGCCGGATCCGTCATCTCATGCTCAGAGAGCACAATTGCCGCCCCCTGCTCAAACACAGTCGGAATGAATTTGTGTCCGTCCACCCTTTCTCCCTTTATCGGGATAAAAAGATAGCCCTCCTTCACCTGTCTGCTGTCTATGACGGCGCCGGTGATTGTCGTATCAAGCAGTGTCTCATCGCCTATGTATGTGCCATCGCAAGCCTTTGCGATATTTGCAAATGTAAGATTCTTCATGTACTTATCCGACATGCTACACCTCATATTTTTTCAAAGATATGTCAATCAGATGCTCACAGAGCTGATTAAAGCTCATACCGATAACCGCTGCCTCCTGTGGCAGAAGACTGGTCGGAGTCATGCCCGGCAGTGTGTTTGCCTCGAGGCAGAACATCTCATTTTTGTCGTTGAGCAAAAAGTCTGAGCGTGAATATGTGTCAAGCCCGATAACACGCGCAACCTCCTCGGCATAGTGCTGCATATCCTTTGTCACCTGCTCAGGAAGCTCGGCCGGACATGTTTCTACTGTACTGCCCGCCTTGTATTTGTTCTTATAATCGTAGAAGCCCTCCTTCGGTGCAATCTCTATAATAGGAAGAGCCTTGCCCTCGATAACGCCGACAGAGAACTCCCTGCCCTGTACAAACTCCTCGATAACCAGCTCATTTTCCCACTTGAAGGCATCGTCAAGTGCCGCCTTGAACTCTGCCGCATCCCTAACGATAGTGACACCGATGCTTGAACCACCGCAGCATGGCTTTACCACGCATGGAAGTGTCAGGTCAAGCTTTGTGATATCGTCCTGTCTGGTCGCTCTTGTCATGGAAATACCCTTTGGAGTAGGGATACCGTTTGCAAGGAAGAACTGCTTTGATGTCTCCTTGTTCATGGCGATGGCTGAGCTTAAATAATCGCTGCCTGTATATTTGACACCGAAGAGGTCAAATGCTGCCTGTATCTTTCCGTTCTCTCCGTTTTCTCCGTGGAGAGCCATGAAAACAATGTCCGCCATCTGACACATTTTGATGACATTTGGTCCGAAGAAGCAAGGTGACTGGTCCTTTCTGGAAGCCTTTACCTTTGCGAGGTCAGGTGCCTCTGTCGGAATATCACTGACCTGCACGCTTATCTCGTCCGCGCGGTCAAATATACCTGTCAGGTCCTCCTCCCTGTCACTATATCCCATAAATACATCCAATAATATAACTTTGTGGCCGTTCTCTTTGAGTGCCTTAGCTACCATGCTTCCTGTCTTGAAGGAAACATCTCTCTCTGTGCTGAGCCCTCCGGCAAGTACTACGATGTTCATTTTTGTCCTCTTTTCTTTGATTGAATTATCATGCTTTGGCTTAATTAAACACAATGCAATGCTTCTTTTTTAAAGCTATGAGTAATCAACATAATTTTTCCAAAATTATAACACCATTTGTGCAAAAAAGAAAGACCGGTTGCCCGGTCAAAAAAGAAATTCTCATCTTATTTTAAACTGTGTTAACTTCCAGCAGCTGTATCATTCTCATAAATACCATCCGCCCGTGCAAATCATACTGTGAAAGTGATTCTCCGTACTTCAATACTAATAATCGGCACTGATAAAAATTCAGCTCAGGATTGCCAAAAAGCAAAATCCGCAAGGCTGCATTTTCCAGGTAATTGTGTATATTTCCCACCTCAATAAATATATCTACGATATCATCGAGGTTAATAAGTCCTTTCTGCTCATAGTACATTGTTCTCAAATATTTGTTCCCCTCCATCAACTATATTTTTCATAGAACTTCTTTTTGTCTTTCTTTTGAAATTTTGTCGCCTTTGCGAAATTTTCCTCTTTGTTTTTGTTGGTGGGTTCATTTTTCCATATAATATATCAATATTCTAGTCGCGTTACGTGCTGATATTTTGAAGATTTCTATTAGAATTTTTAATATTGATAGGTGATTAGCAGTTTTCGACAAAATACGACATGGTGTTGGGTTTATTTTGGCTGGTTTTTGGCTAATATTGCTCTTTTTATATCAAAATTTTTGTAATGATAAATTTGTACTATTTTTGTGGTTTTTTCCTTGCTGGCTGCATCTGATAGTCTTGATGCAATAAGGGCAATACAAGATAAATCCATAAAGACTTTTGCCCTTGCCATTTTTGCAACCCGGATGTTATCAAGGTTGTAATTATCTTTTAAATCCCCGAACGTACGCTCTACGCTGGTTCGTTGATTATATAGTTTTTCAAATGCTTTTGTTTCTCTGAATGGTGCTGTAATAAACCTTGGATTATCTTTGATTTTTCGACATAATCGTAACCAAGACTGCGTCTTAGAACCGGGAACCGTGTCAGATTTGAGACGCATAACCAATGCCTTTATATCTGATAATTGCTCTATTTGCATAGCATAATGTACAATAGCCATAGGTTGATAGCATAGTGGGCAGGTCTTGAGGCGCTATAATCCATAAAACTTTTAAAACAGCTCCCAAAATTCAGCCCATAAGCCGGAAAAAATACGAGAAAAGTAGCTGAAACCGCAAAAATCTCCAAAACAGCTCCCAAACTCAAGTCAAGTCCAAATTTGTGTGTAAATTCATCTTCCAGCTATATTAGTCCGTCTAT
>OMFQ01001133.1_pt1 | contig 11408 bp, 5 predicted proteins | sample 1645671 | NCBI WGS metagenome assembly OMFQ01 (sample SAMEA103958119, study PRJEB25191) | human gut metagenome | biome: human-associated habitat [ENVO:00009003]; feature: intestine environment [ENVO:2100002]; material: feces | place: Germany | collected 2013/2015
CGACGGAGGGATAAAAAATATGATTGGGAGAGGTTTTCCCTTTGTAAGAAAGTGCGGAAAACCAGTCGTTACGTCCTGTTAAGGTCAAATATATCATGCTTTTATAAGACATTTCGGCTTGTCCGAAGAGGGAGTTGATGTAACTTTCAGAAGTAGAATGACCACCGGATTTTGTTTTTGTATTATTAATGGTGTTGAATCCTGGTACAACAAATTGGTCACCGTACGAACTTGTTGCATCTGACCAACTTGCCATTGTGTTCCAGCCAATAAATGCATCGACACTTACAAGGCCGTCTTTGAATGAGTTGGTATATCCGGCAATGGCTTCTGTGTTGAATTCACCGTGATATTCGGCACTATTGGATATATTACCTTCTTTTACAGCTCCGCGGGCTGTGCCCCAAGGGGTGACATTTTCGGCACGACGGTTAATCATATCACCGCCGGCACGTCCGCGTAGATACCAGTTTGGTGTAAAGTTGTATTGAACTTCGACGGAGCCAATAATACGGTCTTTAGCATCTTTTTGACTATTCTTGTAAACAACAAATAAAGGATTGATTACATAGCCTTGAGCGTTTACTTCATATTCCGTACCATCGTCGTTTGTAATCTTCATATCAGAAAGGCCGTAATTAGGTGCTAGTTGCCATAAAGAAGCATTTGCATTGGAGGTAATATCACCCAGGTTTGGACGGTTTTTGGCACGTTCGCGTACGTACATAATATTGGCCTTTAGTGAGAAGTGCTCGTTCATTCTAGAAGTCAGATTCAATGTAATATTGTTACGTTCCAGTTTGGAATTCGGTTGCATATCATGAAAACGTTGATCACCTGCACCAACACGGAACTGAATTTTTTCATTTCCGCCGGATACAGCGATGTTGTTAGTCACTGACCATGCATTGTCGTAGAAATCTTTGAAATTATTTCTTGCGGTTGGTGAATATGGGCGGGAAATTCCGTCATATTGCGTTACATTTGATCCGTCCATTTTGCTACCGAAGCTCATTACACTCATTTGCTTGGCTAATGTTGGAGCCAATTGGCTTATAGCCTGTTCTGGTGTCATTCCATATCCAGCTCCTGTCGCTATAGCCAGTTGATCAGGATTCATCCCATTTGCACCACAACCATATTCCCATTGGAGGTCATTATTCTTTAGGATGGGAGAGTCTTTAGTATAAGACATATTGTATTCTACTCTGACTTTTCCTGCTGTTCCTTTTTTAGTAGTAATGACAATTGCACCATTTGCTGCACGGGAACCGTACAATGCAGCAGCGGTACCTCCTTTCAGCACACTCATACTTTCAATGTCTTCACTATTGATAGATGAAATTCCGTCACCAGCATCAAAACCACCCCATTCTCCGGCTTGACCATAGTTTCCGTTATTCATAGGCACGCCGTCGATAACGTATAAAGGTTGGTTACTACCGTTCAAAGAACCGTTACCACGAATTGTTATACGGCTTGAACCCATGACGCCGGATGCTGGTTTCACTACATTTACACCTGCTACTTTTCCTACCAGACTGTTAGCTATATTGGAAACCTTGACACGATTCAACTCTTCGCTCTTGACTTCCGTTACGGAGTAAGCTAATGCTTTTTTCTCTTTTTTAATACCTAAGGCAGTGACAACTACTTCATCTACTTGGACAGAACTCTCCTGTAGAGTGACTTTCATGGGGGTATCTGTAGCTTTTTGTTCTACTGTCTGATATCCAATAAATGAAAAAATTAGGGTATTTCCTTTCTTTGCACGAATGGTGAACTGGCCGTCCATATTTGTGATTGTTCCAAAGGTTGTGCCTTTTATACTAATGCTGACTCCGGGCAGAGGCTCGCCGGAAGAGTCGGATACTATTCCTTTAATATCCGTTTGTTGGGCATGAAGTGAACTGCATATAAATAGTAGGCAGCACAATAATAAATAAGTAATGTTTTTCATTGCGAATATGATTTTAGTTGTTAAACTCTGGGAGCAAAGGTAGGGTAGTTTGCGGTGGAGGACAAATATGATTTTATCAAATACTAATACAAAATTAACAAAAAGCATAAAAATGAGTAAAAATAGGGGTTTAAACTCTTTGATATAATACCAGAATTCTGAAACCGATATGTTTATTAGTGAGTATCGTTCTGTTTTGTAAAATCTAAAGTGGCATTTTAAGGGTGTAAAGCATAGCTTTGTATTGCTTAAAACGACGCTTTTCAAAAGCTAAAAAGTTTGTTTCATTTTATTATTGATTATCTTAATGTCTGACTATTTACTTATAAGAAATAAAATGAATAAGCCGGAATATTATAAAAATTTTCTGAAACGGATATTATCTATATCAATAAAGAGTTTGCGGAAAATACCTGCGATACTTATTGTACCGGGAGTAATGTTGCTATGCTTTCGAGCGAATTAGCCACTTTTCTGAGTGGTAGATATATAGAATTTAAGGTATATAGTCTTACATATGCCGAAAATTTCTGGAGTTTCATAAATTAGAAGATTCTGTTGTAGAACGCAATGGAGAAAAATTATATGTTCAGGTAGTATATTCAGTTATTGACTCTAAAACACATGAGTGGGAATTTGGAAATTTGTTGGCATACAAGATAATTATCCGAAAATAGTTGTTACAATGGATGAAATTGAGGGCGTTTCTTATCAGGGTATCAAACAGATCCCTATCCGTCAGTTTTTACTTTGTTGGAGATAATTTTTCTATTAAAGAAAAAAAGAGAGAAAAATAAAAGGAGAAGCAAAACATCATTAGCTTCTCCTTTCCCTTTCCAGTATATAATCTCAAAGCGATTATTTGAAAACAATCTTCATTGGTCTACCTATCCAGACTTGTGGTTGTTCGAGGTTGAAAATGTGAGCTATTGTAGAAGCTACATCATATTGCATCATGCTTACATCATCAAAACGAAGTCCTTTTTTAATATTCTTACCGGAAATGATGAAAGCTGTTTCCATTTCTTGCATTGTTTTGCCGCCGTGACCCTTCTTGATGCCTCCATGGTCGGAAGTCAATATGAAAATAGTGTCATCAAGGATGCCTGCATCTTTTACGGCCTGGACAATCTGGCCGACATAAGTATCCAACTCCTTGAGTTTCTCATAATATGCGGGAGTGTCATGTCCTTCAGTGTGTCCGGTATGGTCGGGACTATCATAGCAGATAGCAACAAGAGTCGGATGTTTCTCCTTTATGTAAGCAGATGCCATATTGCCTAACTCTTTGGGAGTCTTGTTGTAATCGGCCACATGATAATGATAGCTTAGAGAAAGTGTATCTACTAAATACTTGATTCCGTTCCATTCATACAGGCAGCCGATTTCTGCTTTCGGACGGGCATCACGCAGTAATTGGAAGATAGTGGGGAAGATTCCATTCTTGTTTAAAACACGTGACGGAAGTTCCGGAGTTTTAGATCCCCATTCGGTGTATCCGTGAAGTTCGGGACCGGCTCCCATAAACATGGATGCCCAGTTGATAGCACTGGACGAAGGAAGTGCCGAGCGTTTTTTGAGCGTGTAAGCTCCGTCTTCCATTAGTTTCTTGACATTGGGCATGTCTGCTTTAGGCAAGCTGTAAGCTCCCCAACCGTCCAGTCCGATGAGAACAACATGTTTGGCTTTGTCTTTTCCTTTGGCATTGCAGGAGAATGTGAAACAAAAAAGTAGTGCGAATGTAGCAAGTAGCGTAAAAGCGTTTTGTCTATTCATGATATTTTCCATTAAGTAATTAATATTGTTGATTTAATGAATTAAGTTTTCTCATGTATTATTTTATTAGACAAAGGTAGAGTTATTCTGTTGGTGGAACAAATACAATCTTAGCATTAACTCATACTTTTGCATTTTTTATTTCAAACTCAGCCGGAAGCTTTTTTATCTATGTATTATAAATCAATACCACGGTATATGCTACATAGCAGAGTATCATAATGCTTCCTTCTATCCGTGTGATTGTCCGTTTGGCGAAGAACAATCCGAATATCCATAGCAGTATGCTGGAGCCTACAAGTACCAATAGATCCATATTCGTGATACCCGTCAGGTGCAACGGTGTGATGGAAGCGCTGCATCCCAGTACGAAGAAGATGTTGAACAGGTTACTGCCAATCACGTTTCCGATAGCAATTTCCGGATTCTTCTTTAAGGCGGCGACAATGGAGGTTGCAAGTTCGGGCAGAGATGTGCCGCCTGCTACCAGAGTCAGTCCGATGACGGATTCACTTACTCCCAGATTGCGTGCAATGCCGCTGGCGCCATCTACGAAGAAATTACCGCCGGCAATCAGTGCCACCAGCCCACCTATTATATATAGTATGGATCGCCACATGGGAAGTTGTTTGATTTCCTCTTCTGTCTCTCCCTCTTTCTTCCCTTGAAAAGCGATGGCAAAGGTATATCCGAGGAAAATGATGAAAAAACAGAGCAGCAACAGTCCGTCTGTAGTGTTGATTATATTTTCAGAACTATGATCCAGAAAGACATCATTCGCGCAAATCAGCAATACTATGGAGGATAGGATACAAAGCGGGATTTCCTTGCGCAGTGTATTTCTGGAAATAACAATTGGAGCGAAGAGTGCCGTACAGCCTACAATCATCAGTGTATTGAAGATATTGCTGCCTACAACGTTTCCGATGGCGATGTCCGCACTGCCTTTCAGAGCCGAAGAGACGCTGACCGTCAGTTCGGGAGCGGAAGTTCCGAAAGCTACGATGGTAAGGCCGATAACAATGGAAGGAATGCGGAAGCGCTTGGCGATGGATGCGGCTCCGTCTGTGAGTCCGTTGGCACCTAAAAGGATGAGGAGAAGACCTCCGAGAAGAGAAAGAATATCCATGAGAATTCTGTTTTTTGTGCAAATATAATTAATTCCTTTCATGAAAAGCGAAAAACATTCCGTATGTTTGGCACGTTAATTAATTTGTTGTTTCTAAATAACATGATTAAGGGCTTTTATATGAAGGGAATACGTGCGTTGTGTCTTTGGTTCTTGCTGTTGCCTGCGGGCGTTGCATCTGCCCAGTTGGTAGAGAAGGTATTAGATGTCTTTAATGACGATACTTTGGGGACTGTTGTTGCTCAAAGGGCAGATACAGACTCGATTCATCTGCTGAAGATGAAAGAGGATTTGGAGGTTGCAAGGTTGAATGAAGCTAATCTCAGGATGGAGATAGAGCAAATGAGGCTGAAGTATGATGCGGCGGACTCCCTGAAGCTGGCAAAGCAGCGATTGCGTATTGATTCGCTCAGGCGGATGACAACAGGCGTGCCGGTGGTGGTGGAAGGCGATACGCTATATTACCTGTTTGCCAAGCGTGGTGGTCATACTCCGCAGCAACGTGCCGAAATGAATGCAGCGGCAATAACGGAACTAGGTAAGCGATTTAATCTGCAACCGGATTCGGTTTACTTAGAGAGCAGTGATATTGTTACCGATCTGATGTACGGTAATAAGGTTCTTTCTTCTTTTACGGATCAGGATGGCCTGTGGGAAGGTTGTTCGCGCGACCAGTTGGCGGCTGCCAAACGTAAGGTAATCGTAGACAAGCTGAAGGTAATGAAGGACGAACATAGTCTGTGGCAGCTTGGCAAACGTATTCTTTATTTCATTCTTGTAATCATAGGTCAGTATCTGCTGTTTAAACTCACCACCTGGTTGTTCAATAAGCTGAAAGTACGTATTCAACGATTGAAGGATACCAAACTGAAACCTATCTCCATTCAGGAATATGAATTGCTGGATACGCAGAAGCAGGTGAATCTGCTTGTCTTTCTGGCAAATCTGTTGCGATATGCCGTAATGCTGCTCCAGTTGATATTGACGGTGCCGTTGCTTTTCTCCATATTTCCCCAAACGAAAGACCTTGCTTATAAGTTATTCTCGTATATATGGGACCCTATAAAGAGCATCTTCCTGGGTATAGTAGAATATGTTCCCAACCTGTTTACCATCTTTGTGATATGGCTTGCCGTGAAGTATCTGGTGAGGTTGGTGCATTATCTTGCCAGTGAAATTCAATCGGAGCGGCTGAAGATAAGTGGCTTCTATGCCGATTGGGCTATGCCAACGTTTCACATTGTGCGTTTCCTGCTTTATGCATTTATGATTGCTATGATTTATCCCTATCTGCCGGGTTCCAAGTCGGGCGTTTTCCAGGGGATATCGGTCTTTGTCGGCTTGATTGTTTCGTTGGGTTCGAGTACGGTGATCGGGAATATTATTGCGGGATTGGTAATCACCTATATGCGTCCCTTTAAGTTGGGCGACCGCATCAAGCTGAATGATACTACGGGAAATGTAATAGAGAAGACTCCGTTGGTGACGCGCATCCGTACACCGAAGAATGAGGTGGTGACGATTCCGAACTCTTTCATCATGTCTTCGCATACGGTAAACTTTAGTCAGTCGGCACGTGACTACGGGCTGATTATCCATTCGGAAGTGAGTGTGGGATATGATATTCCCTGGCGGAAGACACATCAACTTCTGGTTGAGGCTGCTCTGAATACTCCCGGAGTGGTAGATGATCCGCGTCCGTTTATATTGGAAACGTCTCTTCAGGATTATTACCCGGTCTATCAGGTGAATGCATATATTAAAGATGCTAACCAGTTGGCACAGGTTTATTCCGATTTGCACCAGAATATCCAGGATAGATTTAATGAAGAGGGTATAGAAATTATGTCTCCACATTATATTGCTACACGCGACGGGAGTGCGACGACGATACCTAAGGATGATCTGCGACCGAAAAAGTAAGCCTTTTCCGGTGCGGGAATGAGCGATCCTCCCGGTAGGATTGAAACTGATTCCCACTACGAGAGAAGGCATCTCCCACTACGAGTGAAGGTACTTCCCAATAGGGGTGAACGGGTGTTCCACTACGAGTGAATGTAGTGGAACACTAAGTGCTTTATCGCACAGATAGTTATCCGTTTGTAATGTTGCTAAAGTCGTCCGACAGGGCTGCGGATGATAAAGAAAATGAAGTGTCTTTATCGTGCGGCTACAATTTCCGAATAAGGATAGTTGTCTGTAACCTGCTGCCAGTCCTTTTTCACTAAGTCGTAGGCATAAATCAGTCTGCCGTTCCGATAACCTTCGAACAATACATAGATTTTCATCGTCTCTGTATCTTGGGCGAGCATGGTTACTGAACGTGCCGAATTGGGGAATGTGGCAAAAGGCTCATCCAAGCTCATTGTTGTCTGATTCCAAAGACACAGTTCTGTCTGGCCATTATCGGCTCTTACTACGGCATATCCACCGGTACGCACATATTTAGTAGTTCCGGTATCTTTTCCGCTGATTATTGTCCAGAAGGGAATGAGTGCGGTAGCCTGTATCGGATCTCCGATGTATATTTTCCCGCTATTTTGTTTCAGATCCAGTACAACGGGGGTGAAGCTGTTGTTTCCGTTATCGGCCGAGAGTAGCAGTTGGCTGCCGCCGCCTTGTACACCGGGGTAGCGTGTCAGGGATTTGAGCCTTATACCTACGGGCAGTTTGTAGCGGTAGTTCGAGGTTTGATCCATGTTTCGGGTGTAGGGCCAGGAGCCGGTGGTTGCCAATATCACTTCATCGGTGGATATTTGCCTTACGGCTATTATAGAGCTTTGGCCGTTGCAAAGGGTCAATATGTTTTCAAGTCCCATATCTTGCCAGAAATGCATGGAAAGATCGTAGCTGAATACTTTGCGCACTCCATCTATCGTCTGTATTCCGCAGAGGTTCTGACTTTCCGGGACATTGACTACACAGGAGAAATCTTTCTGGTCTTCTGCCAATTTTACTATGTTCTTAGGGCTGCCATCTGTGAGGTTTACGTGCTCAATGCAGTTATCATAACTCGTGTCGGAATGAGAATTTACAATGCCGTAGAGTTTAAACTCTTTGGGTGCTTCGCCGTTGGTTACCGAAATCTCACCAAGCGTCATGATCTCACCGGAGCGACGCAGACGTACCTTGGTAGTTGAGGCAGGATAATGTCCCGGTACCAGGAAGGTGATACTTGTAGTGGTCTGTTCCAGCATGACGGGCGATACTCCAAGAGCATATCCCTGATAGTTTAGGGCGGGTTGGTCGGGGAGCGGCCAATAGATTTCGAACATAATATCGTCACCGGGTTGGATACCTTGTGCTTTAATCGTGACTTTATCACCAGGGTTAAAACTGGTCTGAGCAGGCATTACAATGTCGGTTACCAGGATGGGTTCGTCTTTGTCGTCGTTTTTAACGCATGCGGCAATTAGTAGACAGAGTAGTAGATAGAGAGATAACTTCTTCATAGCGTTTGTATATTTGATAGGCACAAATATATTGCTTTCCTTTGACATATAAAGCTGTATCTCTTTTTTTAACCTGTTGGCGAATGAATTCGTTTTCATGACTATCGTCAATGGAATTAATTTCGCCAACAGGTCTTTCTCATTTTTTCCGGCTTATGGTATGCAGTATGTTGCCTTTTTTATCAATCATTCGCAATGTCAGTTCTTTTTTGTCCGCAGATACTACAGAGAAGCCCGGTTCCGGATTACAAAAGACGGTTCCTTCTGTGGGTTTCACTTTGCGGGCAAGGGAACCGGCTGAGTTGACAATGTAGTCGATATCACTTCCCGGCCTGCGAATATGCTGGAAGTTGTGGATATGTCCGCAGATGTACATGTCTACCTTGTGCTTGCGAAGTATCGGATCGAGACGTTTCTGCATATCCAGACGTTCGCTGTCATCTTTCGAAGTTTCTGCATAGATGGGATGGTGTCCGGCTACGATGATCCAGTCTTCTTTGGCACTGGTCAGTACAGAGTCGATCCAAGAGAGTTGTTTTTGTAAATCCTGTTTGCACGCGTCGGGATAGGTGGCGGAGTCATTGCGGTATTTGTCCATCATAGGGGCGGTGTCTATCCAGACGATGCGGATAGTGGTACCTTTGTCTTCAAATGCCTTTGTATAGTAGCGGGCGGGCATGGTCCAGCGGCGACTGATGCTGGTGTAGTCCAATACCGCCTGTGTGTTGCCACGGTACTCATGATTGCCGAGCACGGGGAACCAGTCGATCATCAGTTCCGGGTGAGAGTAGATGAGCTCATAGTTTGTCATCCATAACGGATCATTCACGCTGCGTACGCCTTCGAAATGATGTATATCTCCGGTGGCAACTACAAATTCGGGGCCTATTTCTTCGGCCATGGTTCCCATCAGCTCGGCTATGGGCTTCTGGTCGTAGTAGCCGTTGCGGCCGAGATCGTTGGCTACATAAAAATTGAATTTCTTGTCGAATATGGAATAGTCCGTTATCTGTGCGACAGCCCAATTACTGAGGAGAATAACTAAAAGGAGAGAGAATACTTTTTTCATTATGATATTTTTTGATTGTTACTTAAGTGGTTAGAAATTGATTTTCACACCTGCATTTACCTTTATACCGTAGTGTTCGCTTTGCATCGTGCGATCCTTTGTACCTTGATAGTAGCGTAAAGGTTGGTTCAGCAGGTTGTTAGCTTCAGCATAGAAGGTCGTTTTTAACTTCTTGCCGAAAGTATAGCTGGCATTGGCATCCATATAATTCACAGCATCGTAGTAACGGTCATAGAACTTTTCCGAACCCATTTCATCGATGAATGCAGATGCATAGTTATAAGAGAGGCGGATACTCAATCCTGATTTCTCGAAGAAGAGTGAAGCATTGGCTGTGTGCTCCGGAGATCCCGGGAGGCGCAGGCCGCTTTCATTCTCGCGTCCTTCGAAGTTGAAGTTATCTACCCGGGAGTAAGAATAGGTGTAAGTTCCGTAGAAACCGATGCACTTCAAGGACGGGGCAATGAAACTGAAGTCGCGTTGATAGGCTACTTCCACGCCCAGCAGATCAGCATTGCCGGAGTTGCGCGGCTGGCTGAATTTAGTATAGGTGGTTCCGTTGTAGCTATAGTTGCGCAATGTCTGGTCTACAATGAAGTCGTTAATCTTCTTGTAGAAGATGCCGGCACTGACGAGACCGATACTTTTGAAATAATATTCACCACTCAGATCGAAGTTATAGGAGAGTGTCGGCTTCAATCCCGGATTACCGAGGGAAATCTCGTTGTCGCTGCGCTTAATTGTAATGTTGGGCGCCAAGGCGGAGTACTTGGGGCGTGCAATGGTGTTGGTGAACGAAGCGCGTACCTTGAAGTCATCGTTTACATCATATTTCACCAGGACGGAGGGAAGTACATTCAGGTAACTGTCCGATTCGTAGGGCGTGCGGGTTGTTTTCTCTTCATCTGCATCGAATTGGCTACCGGAATATTTCACATGTGTATTTTCCAGACGCAATCCAAGCATCAGATCCCACTTCTTGCCGAGTTTCTGGTCGAAACGCAGATAACCGGCTGCGACAGTTTCTTTTGCCTTGAAGTTGGTGGCGAGTTCTTCTTGCACTTGCTCTTTTTCGAACAGGCTTGCATTATTCAGATCGAGAGATCCCAAATATTCTTTGCTTACGAAACTGCCTGCTTTGTATTGATTTCCCGGAATGTATCCGTCACGATTCTGGTCGACGGCAGTAGCCAGACTGGCTTTGTCGAAACCTTCTTCATCCAGCGGGGTATATTCGTAGAAGTCAATTTCCTTGTCCTTAGTCTTATGTACTACTTTGGCACCGAAGCGCAGGTGGTTTCCGAATTCTCCTTTCGTAAGCGGCAGGCTGAAGTCGAGTTTGAACTTAAAGTCTTTTTCCTGAATGTCTTCTTGTTGTTCGGTCACTTCTTTCAGACTGAAATCATCGTTCAGATACATGGTTGAACCTTCTTGCGGAGTAAGCAGTGGTTTACGTTCGTCACTCAGATCCATATTGAATTTTTGTTTTTTCAGCTGATAGTCGATGTAACGTTCGTTGGGACGTTCTTCGCTGGCTTTGGCGTAGTTAACACTCCATCTTGTATCCAGTTTGCCGAAGAGATGCTCACCGCCGAGGGTAAAGTCCATGGTGCGTTGACGTTCCAGACGGGCGTTGCGGTTATCGGGCGTGCCGCCTTTGGTCTGTACACGCATGGTACCTTTGTTGTTAATAGAACAGTATTCGTTGCCATTGTCATCCTCTTCCAGGTTGATACCTTTCACGGTGAGGCGGTAACGGTTTTCCCAATCATTGCGATTATTGAAGATACCTTTGAAGGTGAGTTTGTTGTTTTCGTTAATATCCCAGTCGAGGGCGGCGGAATAACTTTGACGCTCTCGGGTGACGTAGTATTGACGAACCTGGTAGTCGGTGATGCAGAGTTCTCCGGTTTCTACATCTTTGTCCCATACAAATTCAACATCGTCCGAACCGGAAGGCGAGTTCTGGTAAGAAGCGGAAAGCATAACTCCCAATTTGTCGTTGAAGAAACGGTCACCATA
>OMFQ01001151.1_pt1 | contig 11254 bp, 9 predicted proteins | sample 1645671 | NCBI WGS metagenome assembly OMFQ01 (sample SAMEA103958119, study PRJEB25191) | human gut metagenome | biome: human-associated habitat [ENVO:00009003]; feature: intestine environment [ENVO:2100002]; material: feces | place: Germany | collected 2013/2015
ACTTCTCCGGCTACGTATACGACGGATATCTGCGTGAGATCAATCCTACCGGTACGAAGGTGGAGTTTTCTGGTGACAACCGTGCTTCCTATGATTTCTCGGATAACTTAAGAAAGTTTCAGTGGGGAGCGCAGATCGGTACAGAATGGAAAGCGTTTAAGCACCTTATCGTATACGCTGACTTGACATGGGGATTGAACGATATCTTCCAAAAGGATTTCGATACGATTACCTTCGGGATGTATCCGATCTATCTGAACGTAGGCTTCGGATATGCGTTTTAGGAATTGATATGAATCAAAATAAGGCTATCCCGGACAAGGATAGCCTTTTTTATTAAAAGATTATTATGGAAATAAATTATTTTTTATAACTTTGGGGCAATCATTCTCAGACCAAGTTACATTTTATCTTATATTATTAACAAAATTACCATGAAAGAAAACACTAAGAAGGGCGTAAGCCGTAGAGAGTTTTTGGGTCTTTCCGCACTAGGATTGGCTAGTTTAACAATTCTTCCCAGTTGGGCCATTGATGGAGTCCGTATCGCCCCGAGCGATCGAGTCGTTTTAGGTTTTATCGGCCTAGGTCAGCAAGCATTATCAGACTTTAAAGGATTTGCCGCATGTCAGGGCGTACAGGTTGCCGCATGTTGTGACGTGGACACGATGAAAACAGAGCGTTTCAGAAGACGTGTCGCTGAATGGCAAGCCTCAAAGGGAATGAACCAACGTTGTGATCAATATGAGTTTTACGAGGATTTGCTGGAGCGTAAGGATATCGACGCTATCGAGGTCGCTACCCCGGACCACTGGCATGCCTTGGCTACCATTCATTCTTGTCAATCTGGAAAAGACGTATATTGTCAGAAACCGTTGGCTTATACGATCGCTGAAGGTTTGGCTATGGTAAAAGCCGTACGTAATAATAAACGTGTGCTTCAAGTAGGTAGCCAGCAACGTTCCAGCAGAGAGTTCCAAGTTGCGATCGATATGGTTCAGAATGGAGCCATCGGTCATATAGAGAAAATATATGCACGTGTAGGTGAGCCTCCTACGCCGCTGAGCTTGCCGGAAATGCCGGTTCCCGCTAATTTGAACTTCAATCAGTGGATGGGTCCGTTGAACGATCCGAAGATCCATTATCATCCCGATTTATGTCCTCCTATTTCTCTGGATCCGGAAGAGAACGAGAAACTATGGGGCGCATGGCGTTGGTATCAAGAGACTGGTAATGGTTATACCGCTGACTGGGGCGCTCATATGTTCGATATCGCCCAAGCCGCTATCGGTATGGATGGCTCTGGTCCGGTTGAGTTTACACCTAAGGGATACAATGGCACGCAATATTCAACCATGCGCTATGCGAATGGTATCGTAATGACTGAACAACCTTATTTGGAGGATAATCCGGATGCGCAGGGTATTAAGTTTGTTGGTGATAACGGTTGGATCGAGGTAGCTCGTGGCTACATCAACTGCTCTGATCAGTCTAAGATCCCCGCCGACTTGAAGAATTTGATCGAGAAGCGCCCGAGAATGATGACTCCGGAAGAGCGTAAGAAGATGTATGAGGAATATATGAAGAAGCTGAAAGACAGCAAAAAGAAGGGTAACGATGCGGGTAATTATGAGACTAGTGCTCCGCATATGCAGAACTTCATCGACTGCGTTCGTTCACGTGAGAACCCGATCGCTCCGGTTGAGGTAGGTTGCAGTACGAATACGCTTTGCTGTTTACAGAATATTGCCCGTGAGCTAGGCCGTCCGGTTAAATGGAACCCGGCTACATTAAGCTTCGGTAATGATAAGGAGGCGGCTTCCCACCGTTTGTACTGGTATCAATATCGCAACCCGTATTCATTGCCTTATTTCTGTAAATAAGCCTATTTAAATAGAATGATGTTATGAGTAACAGACGGGATTTCTTAAAAAATATCTCTCTCTTTACCGCTGGTGGATTGCTGGCTGGTAAAGCCGGTTCCGTAAATGCGGCGAACGCTGCGTTGGGAGTTGTGGATGAGGTCCATGCCGGCAAAGAGATTGGCTTGCAGATCTATTCTTTATCCCAAGAATTATATAAAGGCGACGTGGCCGCTAATCTTCGGAAGGTGAAGGATATGGGATACTCCAAGCTGGAGTTGGCGGGTTATGGTAAAGGCGCTATCGGAGGTGTTCCTATGATGGACTTCAAGAAAATGGCGGAAGACGCTGGCTTGAAGATCATTAGCTCGCACGTGAATCCGGTAGACACATCTATCTCTGACCCTTTTAAGGCTATGATTTTCAAATACTCGAAGGAGGTTACCCCAAAGATCATGGAGTATTGGAAAGCTACGGCTGCCGATCATGCGAAACTAGGCTGTAAATATTTGATCCAGCCGATGATGCCGACGATTACTACGCACGATGAGGCTAAACTTGTTTGCGATATCTTCAATCAGGCCTCGGATGTTATCAAGGCAGAGGGCATCGCCACTGGTTTTGGCTATCATAATCATAATATGGAGTTCAATCGTGTCGCAACGAAAGAGCAACAGGAGAAAGTGAAGGGAAATCCTTTCGCTGCCTTCATGAAAGTCGGAGACCAGATTTATGACTTGATGCTGAAAGATACGGACCCGAGCAAGGTTTACTTCGAGATGGATGTTTATTGGACTGTCATGGGACAAAACGATCCTGTCGAGTATATGCAGAAACATCCGGATCGTATCAAGGTATTACATATCAAGGATCGTGCCGTATTCGGCCAAAGTGGTATGATGAACTTTGAGATGATATTCAAGCAAATGTACGCAAACGGAATCAAAGACTATTTTGTAGAGTTGGAGCAAATGCCGGACGGACGTACTCAATTTGCGGGTGTGAAGGATTGTGCCGACTATTTGATCAAGGCTCCTTTTGTAAAATGAAGTAACAATCGATAGATCGTAAGCCTCGGGGTCAATAGACTCCGGGGCTTTTTTATTAGATGAAAGGCAACATAAACGGGTCTATTTTGTTTTTATAAAAAGAAGTTTATTCTGCAAAAATAAAGGAAAGGATGAGTTCTAGGATAAGGAAGATATTGAAACATACGGTGATCGCTGTTTTATCGCTGGCTGTATTGTTCCTAGTTTTGAATCTTTTCCTGACAGGTCGTTTGGAGCGGTACCTGAAAAGAGAACTGATAGAGCGTACGGCGAATGCTACGGATGGTTTTTATCGTCTTTCTTTCGATAAGCTTTCTATTAGCTTCTTCAAGGGAGAGCTAAGGTTAGAGGGTATTTCATTGGAGCCGGACTCTAAGGTCTTTGAACATTGGGCCGCCTTGGATAGCTTGCCCGATACCTATGTAAGTACCCGGATTGAGGTGATAGATTTTAAGGGAATTAATTTGGTATGGCGATGGAATTACCGGCAACTCCATTTCAATACCTTTGAGATCCGCTCGCCGGAGGTTCGTGTATACGGCTCTTCCGGATCAAACCCGTTAGTTTCCGGACTGGCGGCAGATACGGTAGAGCATGCCGAATCGAAGACGTTGTACGAGGTGATCTCTCCATAGATGCCCTGAGCGTAAAGACCTTGAACTTGGAAAATGCCAGTATCTCTTATAATGTGGAAAACCAAGTCTCGCCGATTATCTATACGTTGAATAACGTAAGTTTCCATGCGTATGGTTTTATGTTGGATTCTACCTCTTCACGGAGCGGGAAGCTGTTGTATTGCGATAACTTCGATTTTGTCACGAACCAGCCGCAAACCTTGTTGGTAAATAATGATTTTAGGTTGGAGACGGATAGTATATGCCTCAGTACCCAAGATTCCATTATCTATATCCAAAAAATCCAATTGCTTCCGCAAGAATTATTGTGGGGGGAGACCAATCGGAAACCAACGAATTATCTGGAAGGGAAGGTACAAACTGTAGAGATACAAGGGATTCACTTTAGACGGGAAGATGCCTTGAACTATTTGTCCGCCCGTAATTTTGAGATACAATCTTCGGATATAAAGGTGTATGACTTGACTCGGGAGAAGAAGCAGGCGAATGCCGATGCGGATTCTTTGGTGCAAGCCTTATCGTTATATGATGTGATCTCCCCGGTACTGCACAGTATATCCGTGGATCGAATACGAATAGAGCGAACCGCCCTTCACTATTCCTTAGCCTTGAAAGGGCAGATAGAGGACTTCTCGATCCCTGAGTTTAATTTCCATGCGGAAGGTCTTCTGATCGACTCCTTGGTAGCTCCGGGCGAGGAATTGAATTATTTTCGTTCCATTGCGTTTGAGGCGAATGATATACAAGGGATCATGAGGGCTCGTAATCATCGGTTCGATATCAAGCGTTTGGCGATGAATACGGCCTTAGGCTCGTTTCATATAGATAGCATGCGACTACGTCCGTTGTCTGTTCGTTCCCACAATGATTATTTGTCGGGAAGTATCGATACGATCCGGATAGACGGGTTGGCGTACGACAAAGGTGTTAGCGCGGATTTACTGAAGGTTCGGTCGCCTCGCTTGGTTTATTATAAAATGCCCTCCGTTGAATCTCCGGATAAAGGGAAAAGCACATCTGTAAATAGCCGTGTGGATGTGGAGAGTTTGTTAAATCCTTTCCTTCGGTATCTTTCCATCCGTAAGATCCAGATTCGGAACGCAAATGTGACATTGGAGGATCGTGAGATAAATGACACGACCCGGTACCGACTCAACGGCCTTGATTTCTTTGCTACGAATTTCTTGGTGGATGAGCAAACGAACCGGAGTGGGCAATTGTTTTTCAAGTATGATCATTTTGGTCTTAGTTTCCGGGATTTCGATAACTACTTACCGGGAAAGGATCTGCGTGTGACTATAAGAAAAGGTTCGCTATCCACCGTAAACGGCTTTTTCCGTCTACAGGATGTGGCCCTGGCCGCTAAAAAGGACTCGATACGTTTTTCAACCCCATTGATTTCTTTAGCGGGAATCCGGATTCCCAAGAATAGCATCTATCAGATCGGGTTTGACCGATTTGATTTATCCGATGGTGATTTTTCTATGTCTTGGGGATCGGATACGACAATATTGCGGACTGAGAGCCAAAAGGATATCCAATTGGCTTTGGAGAATGTGTTTGTGGATTTGAAGAAGAAGACGTTTCAATTAGGTGATCTTCAGCTACAGACGAAGGATATTGATATACCGTTGGATAACGGCTTCTACCGTTTGAAAATCGGGGGGCTGGATTTGAGAAAGTCAGGTTTGAGGTTGGATCACGTACATTTAGTCTCGCCTTATTCTAAAATGGAATTCGCTTATAAACAGCCTAAGCATCAAGATTGGTTTGACGTGAAGGTTGGGAACGTAAGATTGAACGACGTGGATATTCCCGGATATTTCTCAACCAAGGAATTACGTGTGGGGGGACTCTGGATAAACGATGTCTTACTACAAAACTTAAAGAACAGGAAGATCCCGGTGGAGCCTCATATCGTTCCGATGATTTATGAAGGTTTACAAAAGGCTCCGGTCCGTTTCAAGATAGATACCGCTTCCGTTGCCAATTTCTCCGTGGTTTATGAGGAATTACCCGTTAAAGGCGATAAGCCCGGTAAGCTTTATTTTACCGATATGAACGGCCAATTTTCAGGTTTGACCAATATCGTTTCCTATTCGGAGCAATTCATCAGATTGCATGCGGACGGGAACCTGATGGGATCGGGGCATTTTACGGCTACATGGCAACTCCCGGTAGATTCATTATACGACCGCTTTCTATTGGATGCCCGTTTGGATAGCTTAGACCTGCTTTCCTTGAATGAGATCGTAAAACCTCTGGCGCCGGCGGAAGTAGTGAGCGGTTGGGCACAGGATGTGGTCTTTCATATGGATGCCTCAAGCCGGAAAGGACGGATACGGTTAGACTTCCCGTACCGGAAATTGAAGGTGGCTTTATTGAAAGAGAAAGACGGAGAGACCACACAAAAAGGTTTCTTGTCGAGATTGGCGAACTTAGTTCTACGGGATAATAATCCGGCTCATCCGGAGCGAAAAGATAGTAAATTACGTAAGGTCGATATGGAAATCGTGCGAGATCCCTATCATTCCACGTTCAACTATCTATGGCAGATGCTAAGACCAGCTTTGGTGGAATCAGTCGGAGTCTCGAAAAAAGAACAGGATGCGGCCTTGAAAGTGGCAGGTTTCTTCACGAAGGTAAAGCGCTTTTTCGGTCTCGATAAAAAGAAGGATAAGCGGGAGGAGATTGATACAAATAATAAGGAAATAGAACCTTTAAAAGAATAAATAATGGAATATACAGTAAATCACTATCCGGATAAATATCGTTTCGAGGTAGTAGAAGACGGCTTGACAGCCTATGTGGAATATCGTTTAAGAGGAGATGCCTTGGACATTATCCATACCATTGTCCCAAAACCCTTGGAAGGGCGTGGGATTGCGGCGACTCTTGTTGAAACAGCTTATAAATATGCGAAGGAACAGGGGTTGCGCCCTTTGGCTACCTGTTCCTATGCGGTTGTGTGGTTAAAACGCCATCCGGAGTTTTAATCCTTGATCGTAATACCTAACATTCTAGCGATGTCCAGTGCTTGTAAGGAGGTTACGGTAGCACCTTTCAACTCTCCTCCGGGAATCGAGCCGATACGTATACCGGCGATCTCGGAGGAAGTGAGATCGATCCCTTTCAAAGAGGTCCGGTGAAGCTCCGCCTCTACTAAATTACAATGTTCGAATTCAACGTTCGTAAATTGGCAATTGTCCAATCCGCCCCCTCGTAAAAAGCATTGATTAAAAGAAACGTTCCGGAGTTTGCTCATGGAGAAGATTACATAATCTCCTTTGCAATCCCGGATGGTAGTATGATTAAAGATTGATTCGGAGAAATTCGTTCCGGTAAGTTTACACCCAATGAACTCTACCCGGTAAAAGCCACATCCGGATAAATTTATATTTGATAGGTCACAGTTCTTAAATACCACATCGCTAAACTGAGATTTACGATAATTGCAAGCAATGAAACCACAATTGGTGAATAAGCAGGAATTAACGGATAGGTTCTGTTTAGATACGTCCTCGACGCATAATCCATTGAAAGAACATTCTGTAAAATCATCCTCTTGTCTGGATATACAATCCATCCAGTCCACATCCTCCCGTAAGTTTTTTACCAATCTAGGCGCTGTTATTTTCAACATGTTATTGTTTCCTATTTTAATTTAGATGGTAAAGATAACGGATTTGGGCTAAATAAACGATATCTTTACTTTATAGTTCATTTTAGCAATATCGGAAAAGTGTGTTCGGGATAATTCTTCTACTTTTGCCTTGAAATCCTAAGAATCATGCGAATAAAGACAACGACAAAGACAGAGTATCAACAACGTATCAATGTATTGGTTGAATACATAAATAATCACTTAGGCGAGGATGTCGATCTAAATAAGCTGGCGGAGATATCCGGATTCTCTCGTTGGCATTTTCATCGGATCTTTGCGGAGTTCTTAGGGGAACCGGTCGGTACGTTTATCGTTAGGATGCGGGTTGAGACGGCCGCTCGGCTTTTGCGTTACACGGAAATACCTGTCAAGGAGATCGCTTATAAAGTAGGATATGACGTACCCTCTTCTTTGTCTAAGGTTTTTCGCCAGTTCTATGGTATTTCTCCAAATGAATATAGAAACAATAAAGATTATGTAATTATGGAACCGAATAGAATAATGCCCGATATGGAATTGAAGGTCGAGGTAAAAGATTTACCCGGTAAACAAGTAGCCTACATTCGTTTAAACGGAGGGTATAAAGAAATCGATTATCCGGGAACTTGGATGCGCTTGCTCCAATTTGCTAAGGAGCAAAACATCCAGCCATTGAGTTTTTCACCGATCTGCTTGTACCATGATGATCCGAAAGTAACCTCGCCGGATAAGCTGCATACCGATATTTGTATGGAAGTCGCTCCTTCAGTTTGTCCTAAAGGGGAGATTGGTACGAAAAAGGTATTGGAAGGGCGTTTTATGGTCGCTCTTTATAAGGGAACTTATCAGCAATTAGGGGCTGTGTATGATACGCTTTACGGCAAATATCTCCCCGAGATGGGTCTTTCCTTACGGGAAGTGCCTAGCGGCGAGATCTACTTGAATGATCCTCGTAATACGAAGCCGGAGGATTTATTGACCCAGATTTATGTGGCGATAGAATAATAAGAGCTAGAGAGGTTTCTGAAGTGAATAAATGAATTAATCTTGATTGCCGTCTTCTCTAATTTGCGGCAATCAAGATTTTTAATATTTTAGACGCAATTGTATGATGTGATAACTTATATACTAGCTTTTACAAATTCATTATCGATCCAATAAGTCGCTTCTTCGGAAGTGAATTTCAATATACAATAGCTCGGATCTATTACTCCTCCAGGGAAATGGGCGAACATCCAGTCAGACCAAAGGGCTTTCTTGATTTCCATATCGGAAACGATCTCGACCTTACCCGTTAACACGATACTGTCTCCTCCTTTCATAAAGCAAACTCCGGCTTTCGGGTTGAGTTGGAATTGTATTGTCTTATCAGAGAACGTGCCTGTAGAGAACCATATTTGGGAAATACCATCCGCTTTTATTTTTCCCATAGGAACCGGACGGGGATAACCCTCTTCCGTAACAGACGCGAGCATAGCGGTATCACATTCCGTTAATATGGAAATTGCTTTTTCCTCGATTAGCTTGAGGTCTATCATCTGGACGGGTATACATAAATCGATCATACATTTATCTTGTGGATGTTGATCGAGGGGGATGCTTTGATAGATCTCGAATGATTTGCCCGCACAAGGTTTGCATTGGTGTTTGGATGTAAGCGTGTACATCAAGCTCCATGCGGCGGGTATTTCATCCGTTCCTATCTCAAAATGCCCGATTGCGTAAAGTCCTCCGGATAATAATCCTTTTGAGATCTCATTTTCTCCCTCTACCTCTTGAGGCACTGTTAAACCGATATCCACACTTAACTCCTTTCCTTCGTGTTGGTAAACTGATATAAGTTTATTTGCCGGACCGTTTATAAGTCCTTTTGGCCCGGCCCATTGCATAAGCTTTCTGATAGAGCTTGGGATCAAGCTTATATCTCCTTGATGATGAAGATACACGATGTGTGTAGCTTGTAGTTCTTTTAGTTCAAAAGTGTAATTCATAAGATTCTTATTTGTAAAAGTTCAATAGTGCAAACATACGGAATGACTATTCTTTCTGGTTGTAAAAAAACGACTTTTTATGTGATAGATTCTTGCGATTTTATTTTTAATCAAATATAAGTAAGCGGTTCATCCGCAGGATTTGGTAAAGTAAGGAAGTAGGAGGGAACGTCTCCCGCTAAACGCTTGAATTCTTTGATAAAGTGGGAATGGTCATAGTAGCCGCAATCTAAGGCGATGCTGCTTAAGTCCGTGTGTGGGGCGTTCCTCAGTACTTCTATGGCATATTGGAATTTTATGATCCGGCTGAATTCTTTGGGGGTATATCCGGTGGCATCCTTGAACTTACGTTGGAAATGTCGCTGGCAGATGCAAATCTTGTCGATCAAGTTTTGTACGGGTAGCTGTCCGTAGGACTGTTTTATAAATGAGGTGGCGTATATAATTTGTCTGTCTACTTGAATGGATTGGGTGAGAAGGCGTATAAGATAGCCTTCGATAATGCGGATACGGACGGAATCGTCCGGTTGTTCGCAAAGCATCTCGGCAAAGGAATTATCGAATAAAAGGTTAATATCTGAAGACTGGATGCGAAGATCGGCAAACTGTCCCAAAGGCTCATTCGTGAAAACTGCCAGCCCACAGGGTTGGAAACGAACTCCTAGCATATGTAGGGAATCTGTCGTAGCGGTAAGATTGGAATAAGACCTCATGGGACCGACAAAAAAGGAACGATAAGGCTGCATGATCATCGAATGCTCGTCCGTAGGGACGGTCATGTTACCGATTGAGAAGATAAAGTCGGTGCATCCGTCCGCGAGGATCTTAAAACGTGTCCCGATGTCGGTAAAGCCTTTGAACACCCAGAACTTGTCGATAAAGGGCACTAAGGCTGCGCAGGGGGTAAATTCGTGATACATAGTGCTTCTTTCGCTTGTTTTATACGGCGAAGATACTATTAAAAAATCATAGTTATGAAATTTTCAAAACATAGTTATGAGTTGAACAAATCATAACTATGTTTTTTTATTTGTTTTTATAGGAGTGGGAGATAGTCGGCATATCCCTCTTCTTCCATCTTTGCTTTAGGGATAAATCTTAATGACGCGCTGTTGATGCAGTATCGTAACCCACCTTTGTCGGCTGGGCCATCATTAAAAACGTGCCCTAGATGTGCATCTCCTGTTTTGCTGCGTATCTCAATCCGTTTCATCCCGTGGGAAAGATCCGTTTTTTCCATCACCAAGCTCTTGTCTATCGGCTTGGAGAAACTAGGCCATCCGCAACCCGAATCAAACTTATCGGTAGAGATAAACAAAGGTTCCCCAGTCGTGATATCTACGTAGATGCCTTCACGCTTTTCATTCCAATATTCATTCTTGAAAGCTCTTTCCGTAGCGTTTTGCTGCGTTACCGCATATTGCTCGGCGGTGAGTTTAGAGCGCAATGTCTGATCATCCGGTTTCTGGAATTTCTTTTGCGATACAGGCTTGTTCGAGGCTTTCCCCTTATTAGCCTTTCGGGCGAAATCGAATAGATCCGGGCTTATGTGGCAATAACCGTCCGGGTGTTTATCTAAATAATCCTGATGATAGTCTTCTGCCGGATAGAAATTACTTAATGGCTGAATCTCTACGACGATGGGCTTGGTATAATTCTTGGCCAATGCCTCCACGGTCTCTTTGATGATCGGCAGATCATCCGTATTCGTATAATAGATGCCGGTACGATACTGTGATCCGATATCGTTGCCTTGCCGGTTGATACTTGTCGGATCTATCGTCTTGAAGAATAGTTCGATCAATAACTTCAAATCGGCTTGTCGCGGATCGTAGCTAACTTCCACAGTCTCTGCGAATCCGGTATTATCGTTACACACTTGTTCGTAAGTCGGGTTTTTGATACTTATCTTCCCGTTCGCGTAACCTACTCGGGTATTCGTAACGCCATCGATTTGCTTCATGAAATGTTCTGTTCCCCAGAAACATCCTCCTGCAAAATAAATTTCCGCTTGACTTTTCATTGGTTTTGCAATTCCTAAAAATACATTACTAATTATTAGAATCACTGCGAT
>OMFQ01001161.1_pt1 | contig 11128 bp, 9 predicted proteins | sample 1645671 | NCBI WGS metagenome assembly OMFQ01 (sample SAMEA103958119, study PRJEB25191) | human gut metagenome | biome: human-associated habitat [ENVO:00009003]; feature: intestine environment [ENVO:2100002]; material: feces | place: Germany | collected 2013/2015
GCGAATGAGATTCATAAACTCTTCGCGAGTCTTGGCTTGATTGAAAGCTCCTGTAAAGTCTGAAGTAGTAGTAATAGAATTTTGTTTTTCTACGCCGCGCATCTGCATACACATATGCTGCGCCTCGATCACGACCATCACGCCCAACGGGTCCAAGGTCCTCTGGATGCAATCCTTGATCTGCATCGTCATACGCTCCTGTATCTGGAGGCGGCGGGCGAAGATATCCACTACCCTAGGGATCTTGCTTAAGCCCGTAATATATTTCTTGGGGATATAAGCCACGTGGGCCTTGCCAAAGAAAGGCAACATATGATGCTCACAAAGGGAGAAGAAATCGATATCTTTCACGATAACCATCTGTTTGTAATCCTCTTCCTGAAACATGGCGGAACGGAGTACCGCCTCCGGATCCTCATGGTATCCCTTGGTTAAAAACTGCATCGCTTTCGCTACACGTTCCGGCGTTTTAAGCAGACCCTCACGCTCCACGTCCTCACCCAGCAAACCCAATACTTCCTTATAATGGCCGGCCAAAGCTTCCCGGGCACGTAGCGTCTCTTCGTTTACTTCTGACATTCTCTTTAATTTAGGGGAATTTTTATCTCTTCTCGTACGATATACATTTCCTTCCCGTATTTCGGGAAAGCACCCATCAACAGGCGCATCATATGATAGGCCTCCTCATGCGAGCGGAAATCTCCCACACGCAACTTCCAAAACGGGGCGTTGTAAGTGACATACGTCGGGATCTCTGGAAAAAGCTCCTTGATTTCCTTCTCCTTACGAAAAGCCTCGTCTTTCGAGACCCGTTGGTTATTACCGGAAAATACCTGCGTACGATACCCTTGTACCTTCAAGAAGGTAAGGCTATCTGTCGTCTCCACGTTCGCTCCACGCATACGCTCACCCACCATCTCGCGGATAGCGGCGGATTGATTGATAACGACCTCGCCTTTTCCCAAACCGGATCTCTGCAACGCATCGAATATGGTCGAACGCTCACCTTCCAACGCCGTCTGAGCGAATAAAGATGAAGTACCGGCCATCATAAAGGCAAATAGCAATAAGATACAAGGAATTCTTTTCATAGATAGAATATTAAAAAGAGTATCTTTCCCCATTCATTGAGGGGAAAGATACCTTCTTATTATGAATTAATTAAAAAGCCTCGATAATCGGCATGAATTTGTCAACGGCCAAAGAAGCGCCACCGATCAAACCACCGTCTACGTTCGGTTTAGCGAACAATTCCTTAGCGTTACCGGCGTTACAGCTACCACCGTAAAGGATCGTGCAGTTATCAGCTACCTCATTGCCATATTTAGCGGCCAAAGTAGCGCGGATGTGAGCGTGGATCTCCTCAGCTTGCTCAGCGGAAGCAGTCTTACCCGTGCCGATAGCCCATACCGGCTCGTAAGCCAAGATGATCTTACCGAAATCCTCAGCGGAAAGGTCGAACAAAGAACCAGCGATCTGAGCGTCTACTACCTCGAAGTGCTTACCGGCTTCTCTCTCTTCCAAAACCTCACCGATGCAGAAGATCGGAGTCAAACCGTTAGCCAAAGCCAACTCAACCTTCGTCTTCAAGATTTCCGGAGTCTCATGATAATAAGCACGTCTCTCAGAGTGGCCTAAGATCACATATTTCGCACCAGTAGAAGCTACCATAGCGGCAGAAACCTCACCTGTATAAGCACCTTTTTCCTTGTCAGCGCAGTTCTCAGCGGCAACACCGATCTTGTTTGTATCGATAGCGGCAGCAACGCTTGCCAAGTGAGTGAACGGAGTACCGATGATCACATCGCAATTCGGAGTCTTACCCTTCAAAGCCTCGTCCAAACCTTTAGCCAAAGCAAGACCTTCAGCAAGAGTAGTGTTCATTTTCCAGTTTCCTGCAACAATATTCTTTCTCATAACTTAATAATTTAAATATGTAATACAAATAAATCTCTATTCAGATTCTTTTCCTTTCCGGCGACGGCGATTGCGCAAGGCATCGTATCCCCAAACCAGCAACAAAGGTACGGTAAAACTTAATAGGTTGGTTATTAGCCGGGCATCTTCTTTCGCTTTCCAGTCGGTATTTCCTTCCAGATAGCCGTTTACGATCGTTTTCAGGTCTTCTTCCTGTGGAATATCGTTGTAATGCCACTTCATCAAAATCGTACCTTTCTTCAGCAAGACCAATCCCGGGTTGGAGCGGATGATCGTTTTCAAAAGGACATCATCGGCCATAAGAAACGGATACTCGGCACCGGTATTATCACTCCATGTAGCGATAGCCTCGGCGGAAGAACCCGTCACGCAATAAAAGCCCAAACCGTTCTCCAAGGCGTAATCGTATACATTGTTGATCTCGTCAATACGCTCATCATCCGCATTCTCCAGACGGGGGGCGATCAAAAGAAAGAGACCTTTCGGGTCGTTCAGCAACTCATCAGTCACGTCTGCGTCATTCTCATTATAAATATGAAATGTGGTAACGGGGGGAACGTATCCTTGTTTGATCAGCTTGGTCTTTGAATCCACGAAAGTCCACGTGCTATCATCGGCCGGGGCGTTCTCCAAAGAAAATTCTTTCTGTACGCCATCCCTCTCGTAAATAAAAGAATACGCATATTCATCCTCGGGCGCACCTTCCGGTATCGACATCAAGGCAGGGATATTCGCACCCAACTTATAGGGACGGAAATCCAAGATCGGCAAATGATTATAATTCCGGTAAGCGAAACCGATAGCGAAGACATATGACCACAAAGCCACGAACCAGTAGACATGGTAGGTATAGCCTTGTAAAAGCCGCTGATTATGGATGAACACGTAAATAGCGGCGGCCAAAAGTACGACATTCTTATAGAAGGTCTGCCAATTACTGATCACCAAGGCATCCCCGAAGCAACCGCAATCCGATACGGGATTGAAGATCGCCAGATACAACGTCAGCGGCGTCATGAAAGACATCATCAGCAAGGTCAAGAAGGTCGTATACCGCCGGTACACCCCTAATAGCATACAGACACCCAGCATGAATTCCAGAGCGGACAAGTTGAAGGAGATCAATACCGTAAAAGGTTGCAGCTTATCCAGCCCAAAGGAAGTCAGATAGTCGCCAATCTTAATGGCTCCTCCCATGGGATCGACAGCCTTCACCGTCCCGGAGAAGATAAAGACTACTCCCAGTAACAGGCGGCAGACCTCTGCGATCACTTTCTTTACGGTTTCCTTATATTCCATGTAGCTCACTCCTCACCAAACTCCAGCTTGATCAAACCGAAGAGGGCATAATTAATCATATCCATGTAGTTGGCGTCCACTCCCTCAGAAACGAGCGTCTTGCCTCCATGACTCTCGATTTGCTTAGTCCGATAAATCTTCATCAAAATAAGATCCGTATACGAGCTGATACGCATGCTGCGCCACGCCTCATCATAATCATGATTCTTGGCGTACATCAGTTCCTTCGTCTCCGCAATGTATTTATCGTATAATTCCAAGGCTTTCTCTATCGTGATATCGGTCGTATCCGCAAATCCCAACGCCAATTGGACCAAGCCGATCACACCATAATTAACGATAGCGATAAACTCCGGACGGATTCCCTCGTCCACCATGCTCGTCCCCTTGATCTCCAAGCTACGGATACGGTTCGCCTTGATAAATATCTGATCGGTAACCGACTGGGGGCGCATGATCCTCCACGACGGCCCGTAATCTTTCAACTTCTTCTCGAACAACTCCCGGCACAGGGAGATCACTTGCTCGAATTGTTCCTTTGTATTTGGCATACTATCCTAGATTATACCCGCGAATATAGGAAAAAAGACGTAGATGTTCTCGAAAATTCAAGACAACAAAAGCTAATAAGATAAATGAAAAGAGGTTACAACAAAAAGGAGCCACTTTATAAGCGGCTCCTTTTCGTTTCCTTACATCTTATATATCGTTATGAACAGCGTAATGAGCGTCCTAAACGCAACACGGTAGTCTTTGTGATACCGTTCAATTCGCAGAGTTTACTAACAGAAGTACCGTATCTTTTAGCGATAGCGCCAAGCGTATCACCGGATTTAATACGATGATAAACCGAAGTAGCCTCCACATCATTCATTGTATTCGTGTCTTCTCCTAAAGAAGCGGTAGCGGAAGAACTTGCCTGTACCGTGATTTTCTTAGAAGATACGGAAGCAGTCGATTTCTTTTGAGTTTGAGCTTTTGGAGTCGCTTTAGCCACGGTTTCCACACCGGCACTACAACGAATGGACTGGCCGATACGTAACATAGAAGTAGATTTCAATCCATTTAAACGACAAAGCTCATTCACTGTCGTACCATATATACGTGCGATTTTACCTAAGGTATCACCGGATTTTACACGATGGTACACCATCTGACTATTGGAAGATGTATAGATATTGCTCTTACGTCCGTTAATCTTGACGTTACGAAACACATATTGATCCTGATGAGGTATTGAGTTCTCGAAGTCAATAATATCAGCCGGGTTAATAGCCTGTCCAAGAAAACGAGTCTCAAAATGCAAATGAGATCCCGTAGAGCGTCCTGTATTTCCCCCTAAAGCGATCGGATCTCCAGCCCGTACGATATCGTTCACACCTACTAAGAATTTAGATAAATGACCATATACAGTCTCTAAACCATTCGGATGGCGAATCACAAGATAATAGCCATATCCCCTACGCTCGAAATTCTTGATACGCACCTTGCCGTCAAACGCCGCACGGATCGTATCTCCAATTTGCACTTTCAAGTCTATCCCCTTATGCATCCGTCTACGGCGAGGACCATACTTTGAAGTGACCCTTGTCATAGAGTCCATAGGCAAGACAAAAGTAGAACAATCGATTACGCAAGAATCCGGCATATCTACCTTTTTACCCCGGAAAGGATTCACCCATTCATTTGTCCATTCGCCATATAATTCATCGGCAGGGAACATCAAGTTCTCTCTCGCCTCCAACTCCGCTTTTTCATTAATCTCCGCAAGCTCCTTCAAAGCCATATCTTTCTTAAAGCCAACACGGTCAGCCATTAACTCAGATACACGCTTGTCCATAAGTTTGTGGGTTGGATGATTGGGAGTCTCCGGAGTTTCCGGTTTCACCGGGTTCTCCGCATTAGCAGTCGATACCATCACAGCGGCACAACAAATGAATAGAAATGTCCTTATACTCATTTTTTGATAACTTTCATTCTTATAATTCAGGATAAAACGGCAATACCCGACATCTCTGCCTGATTGTCAACTTGTCAAAGTTCGGAAATTTGAATAAGCCGACAAAATTGATTAACGAAAAATTTCTGCAATGACTTTGAATAAAAGCAAAACAAGCGAATAAACAAGCTAAATATCAAAGGCTTACAGAACAATATGTTTCACAACATATTAGCTAATCATTCCCCAATTTATCTTCCTTGTGAACAGAGTTTTGAGCCTTTCGCTCAATATCCGGTGCTGTTCGGACAATAATTCGGGGTCTTCGTCAAGAACTCCTTGAGCGATATCCCGCGCATACTGAAGTATTTGTCCATCGGCCGCCAAGTCCGCTATTTTAAGGTCTATCCCCTCGCCACTTTGTCGGGTACCTTCCAAATCTCCATGTCCCCGGAGACGGAGATCCGCCTCAGCGATCTCAAAGCCATTCGTACTGTTCACCATAATCTCCAATCGCTTACGAGTATCATTACTTAGTTTATAGGATGAGACCAAGATACAATAAGATTGTTCAGCACCACGTCCTACCCGGCCACGAAGCTGATGAAGTTGAGAGAGGCCGAAACGTTCAGCACTCTCGATCACCATGACGGATGCGTTCGGCACGTTCACGCCAACCTCTATAACCGTAGTAGCCATCAAGATTTGCGCCTCGCCGGAGATAAACTTCTGCATCTCGGTATCCTTATCCGCCGCTTTCATACGGCCATGTACCATACATACCTTATATTCAGGGAAAACCTCCTTGAACGTCTCAAAACCGGCCTCCAAGTCTTTATAATCCAGTTTCTCATTTCCTTCAATCAACGGATATACCACATAAACCTGACGCCCCTTTTGTATCTCTTTCCGAAGGAACTCATACAATTGCGCCTTTTTATTATCATAGCGATGAAGCGTTTGTATCGGTTTACGTCCCGGAGGTAACTCATCGATCACCGATACATCCAGATCCCCATACAAAGTCATCGCCAAAGTACGGGGAATCGGGGTAGCCGTCATCACCAGCACATGCGGCACGATAGCGTTCTTCATCCAAAGGCGTGAGCGTTGCTCCACACCAAAACGGTGCTGCTCATCGATAATCGCTAATCCCAACGAAGAGAAAACCACCGTCTCCTCAATCAACGCATGCGTCCCGATCACGATCTGGATCTCACCGCTGGCAATAGCCGGTAATATCTTATCCCGCTCCTTCTTCTTGGTAGATCCAGTCAAAAGAGCGACCTTCACGTCCATATCTTTCAGGAATCCCATGATCGTCGCATAATGCTGGGTCGCCAAGATCTCGGTAGGAGCCATCATACAAGCTTGGCAATGATTATCTATCGCCAATAGCATAGACAATAAGCCTACCAAAGTCTTGCCACTCCCCACATCACCTTGCAGCAGGCGATTCATTTGCCGCCCGCTACCCATATCGATCCGGATCTCACGGACTACCCGCTTCTGGGCGTTCGTCAACTCAAAAGGAAGATACTCTTTATAGAACGTATTGAAATAATGGCCGACCGTCGGGAATATGATCCCTTTTAGCTTCAGTTTCCGAACACTAGCAGTACGTAATATATTTAATTGTATGAAGAAAAGCTCGTCAAACTTCAAACGTAACTGGGCATCACGCAACTTAGCGGCAGATTCCGGGAAATGGATATTCCGCATCGCCTCTGTCATAGACATCATATGGATCCGTTTCAATACGTCGGGGGAAAGCGTCTCCGGAAGTTCCCAGTTCAGCCAGCTTAACAACGTATATTGCAGGTTCTGGATCGCCCGAGAATTCAAGAAAGATTTCATTTTCTCCGAGGTATTATAGAAAGGAGTCAAGCCATTCGCCACTTGATCAGCTTGCTCCATTGAGTCGATATCCGGATGCGGTATGTTATAGGTATGCCCGAACTCCGTAGGCTTTCCGAAAACTATATACTCAGTATTGGGACGATACTTATCCGTCACATAATTCAAGCCCTTGAACCAGACCAAATCGATCGTGCCCGTACCATCCGAGAACTTACCAACCAGCCGTTTACTCCGCCCCTCGCCTAGCGTATCGAAATAGAGAATCTGGCCTTTCAACTGGATATAAGGCATATTCCCGCTGATCTCAGCTACTTTATAAAACCGGCTGCGATCTATATATTTATAAGGAAAATAAAAGAGCAAGTCCTCATACGACGATATCCCCGCTTCCTTTTGCAGGATATCCGCCTTCTTGGGTCCTACTCCCGGCAAGTACGTAATCGATCGCTTATCAAGGTCCAGCATAACGTCTATGAGTTTTTAGGGTTTACCGGGCAAACATCGCTTCCGCTATTAACAAATCAAAGGGCGTGGTAATCTTGATATTCTCACGATCACCGGGAACCGTATCAATCGCATGCCCCATCGCCTCCACCACGGAAGCGTCGTCCGTAAATAAAGACGAATAAGGTTGCTCATAGGCTTTTGTCAATAATTCCAGAAGGAAGACTTGCGGGGTTTGTACAGCCATATAGCGGGAACGGTCCACCGGATGGCTCCCTTTTTCATCTGTCTCACGCAGGGAATCAATCATCGGAACAACCGGGATAACGGCTCCCGTGACAGCCGCTTTATCAAAGCAGGCCTCAACAACCTCCGGAGAGACGAAAGGACGAACGCCATCGTGCACAGCGACCAAACTCAGACCGCTATCCTCCTCCCCCTTCCGACGCCTCTCCGCCAAAAGCCAATCCAACCCATTCTTAACCGAGAAGAAGCGAGTATCTCCCCCTTTCACGATCGCATGCGGGACCTTGCAGCCGATTTCCTTGCAAAGCATATTCCAATACGGCTGATGATCCTCCGGAAGCACAAGGATTATACGTGCGGAAGCATCCCAACGATGAAAAGCCTCTAAGGTATGCATCAAAAGAGGTTTCCCCCGCATAGGAATAAACTGCTTCGGCAGATCTCCACCCATACGAAGCCCTTTACCCCCGGCAACGATCAAGACGTACTTATCCATCAATCCAATTCCTCCAAAACTTTTTTAACTTCCTCATCCACTTTATATAGCTTCTCCTTGCAGAGCTTGATCAGACGGGTAGCTTCTTTTACCTTCTCGGACAGGATATCGACATCCAAGTCTCCATTCTCGATCTCAGCCACGATCTTACGAAGTTTCTCGATCGCCTCGTTATATGTTTCTTCTTTCTTCGCCATATCAATTATGTATTTATCGGATAGTTATAAAACCACCCTCTATGGTTTGATAATACTTTTTATTTCACCATCGATGAAGCGAGTCGTCAGTTCTTCGCCGGCTCGCAAATCAGAGGCATGTTTGATAATCTTGCCATCTTTCAAGGCTAAGCTATAGCCTCGCTTTAAGATATAATCAGGAGAAGCCATCTTGATAAACTGTTCCGTAAGCTGGATAAAACGCACATCCTCGGAGAGTTTAGAGGTAATACCGTTTCGCAAGCGAAGTTCCGTATTCTCAAGCACCGACTGGCGGCGTGATAACAAGCCCGATGCCATCGCAGGTAAACCACTCGCGATTGTTTGCAGTCCCGAACGATTCCGCTCGATCCGGCTTGTCACGATAGAAGGGAAACGGGTCGCTACCAATTGTAAATAGTTTTTCTGGCGGGATAGAATATCCATAGCCAATAAACTCACGTCTTGACGCAAACTCTCCAACTCCTCACCAACGCTATCCATTCGGGAAATAAGGAACTCGGCGACAGCGGTCGGTGTCTTCATCCGGGTATGCGCTACCAAATCTACAACCGTATCATCCCGTTCGTGCCCGATACCCGTGATAATCGGTAAAGGGAATTGAGCGCAATTCGCCGCCAACAGATAAGAATCGAAGCTATTCAAGTCCGAGGTAGCCCCACCTCCGCGGATAATCACGACCACATCAAAAAGATCTTGATGTTGATAAATCCGGTCTAAAGCCGCTATTACAGAAGCCTCCGTCCGTTCTCCCTGCATCAAGGCGGGGAATAATTTGGTATAGAACGGATAACCTCCTTTATTCCGTGTCAACTGATTCATAAAATCCTCGTAGCCGGCAGCCGTCGGAGAAGTAATGATAGCGATTCTCCTAGGAAGTAGCGGAAAAGGCAATTCCTTATTCAGTGTAAAGACCCCTTCCTCCTGCAATTGGCGGATAATCTCCATACGCTTACGCACCATATCACCTAACGTATAAGCCGGATCTATATCAAGCACCGTAAGACTCAATCCATACAACTCGTGAAACTCAACAGACACCTTCACCAACACTTTCAAGCCGGAAGCGAACATCTGACCGGTCTCCATCTCGAAATAAGGTTTCAACATACGAAACGTCTTCGCCCAGATAGACCCTCGTACCTTGGCCACCAATTGCCCGGTCTGCACATTCTTCTCCACAAACTCCAGATAACAATGTCCGGAAGAAGTATTCACCCGCACATCGCTCATCTCCGCACGCACCCAGCAAGTCTCCGGGAAAGCCCTCGACAACGCCCCCCGTATGCAGGTATTCAGCTCTAACAAAGATAGAGCCTCTTTCTCACCCGATAAGTTATTTAGATTCGGCCGCATATTTACGCTCTTGTTTATAAGCTTTGTACACATCCGGGATGCCATATCCCAACTCAGCGTCCGGTTGCTCAAACTTACTGCCGAAACGCTGCAAAAGAGAGATTATATCCTTATTCGTCAGACAGGGAAACGCTTGCCATAGACAAACACCCAACCCCGCTAAGATCGGCGTAGCGAAAGAGGTACCGTTCGCATAACGGATATTCCCCGTAGGATCTATCACGCAACAGCCCGTACCCAAGGCAACCACATCCGGCTTCACCCGGTAATCCGCCGTAAAGCCGACAGAACTGAAATTACTTTTCTTCTTACGATCCGTGATAGCGCCCACTGTCAATATATCCGGGGCATCCGCTGGAAAGGTTATCTTTCCCCAGCTACCGCCCCCCTCGTTGCCGGCGCTACTAAACAACAAGATCCCTTTTGATGAAGCCATCTTAGCGGCACGACTGATCAAGGAAGTCCTCCCGTCCAATTGATCTTGATGATAGTTCAGGGCCTCTACATCAAAAGAGAAATACCCCAACGAAGAAGAGACCACATCCACTCCCACGCTATCGGCAAATTCCATAGCTGCCGTCCAATAATCCTCCTCGATGGGAAACTCCGAACGGCTATCCTCGCTCTTTATCAGCCAATATTCGGCTTGGGGAGCCGTACCGACCATCAAGCCCGGCGCATCAGCGGCCAAGCAAGATAAGACCTTCGTCCCATGATCATCCCCGATGAAAACACTTCGACCGGGGAAAACCACGTTATGCGTTCCTAATAACCGCAAGGAATCAAATACGCTGATCCGATCCACGTTCATGAAACCGGCATCGACCACGGCCACACGCATACCCTCACCCTTAAAGCCTGCCTCATGCAATTTGATACCGTTCAGCATCTTGATCTGCTCCTCGGCATAACCGTAAGGCGATTTCTCAGGTTTATCTATTGGCATAAACCGTGTCGTATCTTTCTCCTCCCTAGGAATATCGATTTCCTCGTCACCTTTCCAGACCCATTTCACGGAATCCACGATCGGGAGGCGCAAGAGACGCTCAGCGACCAAGCTATCCGGACAGGACACCACGACCGTAGAGAACCATTTACTCTCCAGCACCGGTTTTCCTCCATTGGCGGACAAGGTATCCAGATAAGCTTGAGCGATCGGCAAATCCGATTCCGACACCGATATACCTTGCCGGTTCCGTCGCTCGACAGACTCCTTGGAAAGATATTCCTCCGGGTTATCCAGCGTATAACCGGAATCCCCTTTATCTTTCAAATACACCCGAAAACGAAAACTTTCCCCGGCATGTACTCCCAAAGAAAACAAACTGAATACGA
>OMFQ01001165.1_pt1 | contig 11108 bp, 8 predicted proteins | sample 1645671 | NCBI WGS metagenome assembly OMFQ01 (sample SAMEA103958119, study PRJEB25191) | human gut metagenome | biome: human-associated habitat [ENVO:00009003]; feature: intestine environment [ENVO:2100002]; material: feces | place: Germany | collected 2013/2015
CCCCTCGCTGGCACACGACAAGAGTCTCTCCGAGCGCAACCGCACCCGCATGGAGCGCCACAAGGAGTTCCTCTCGCTGATCCATATCCCGACCCAGACGTCCGAGCCGATCGCCCGGGCCCTTGCCGAGCACGGCATCTCGATCCCGGCCACGTCGCTCTACAAGAATTTCACCGAGGATCAGATCATCGACCGCAAAACCGGCCTCCAGAACAATATCCGTCCCTACGACGTCGTTCACGGCAAGCTCACCAACGGGCTCAAGTCGATCGACCCGGCCATCGGCAAACTCGAAAAGCTCGAGTACCTCAACATCGCCAACGGCGAACTGGAGGAGATACCCGCCGAAGTGGCCAACCTCAAGTCGCTGACCGACCTGGAGATCTACAACTGCCCGAAGATGACCCGCTTCCCGGTGGAGATCGCGCAGATGCCCGAGCTCGTTTCGGTCAACATCTCCAACAATGCCCAGTGGTCGGCCGAAGAGCTGTACAAGGGGCTCGACGCCATCGCCAACGGCCCGTCGAAGGAGAAGCTCCAGATCCTTTATGCGACCAACAACAACCTCAGGGAGATACCCGAGTCGTTCAGCAACCTGAAGAAGATCGGCCTGCTCGACCTGTCCAAGAACCAGATCGAAACGCTCCACCCGCTGGGCAAGGAGGTCGCACCCGAGCAGCTCTACCTCGACCACAACAACATCACGTCGCTCCCGGCCAACAGCGACGGCATCTTCTGCGGTACGGACGACACGGAGACCTTCTCGGTGACCTACAACAAGCTCAAGAAAGTTCCCAACATCTTCTCTGCCAAGTCCAAGTACGCCATGAAATCGGTGGATTTCTCCTACAACGAGATCGACGGCTTCGAAGGCGAAGAGGAGGGCAAATACAAGGGCCTGCGGGTCGAGACGCTCTCCCTGGCGGCAAACCCCGGGCTGACGAAGTTCCCCAAATGCCTCGGCACGACCAATTCGCTGATTTCCTACATCATCCTGCGCGGTTGCAGCATCGACGAAATCCCCGAAGGCAGCTTCAGCGGCAAGAACTCGACGGCGCTCATATCGCTCGACCTGACCTACAACAAACTGAAGACCCTGTCCAAGGATTTCACGGCCGAGCAGCTGCCCTACCTTTACGGGCTGGATATTTCGTACAACTCGTTCGACAAGTTCCCGTTCGGGCCGCTCAACTGCGCCGGGCTGACCGTCTACGCCATCCGCGGCCAGCGCGATGCCGAGGGTAAGCGCTGCCTGCGCGAATGGCCCACGGGGCTCTACCAGCACACGGGCCTGCGCGGGTTCTACATCGGTTCGAACGACCTGCGCAAGATCGAGGACACGATCTCCTACCTGATCTACCACCTCGACATCAGCGACAACCCCAACATCACGTTCGATGCCTCGGCCGTCTGCTACTACTGGCAGCAGGGTGTCTACAACCTGATCTACGACAAGACCCAGAACATCCTGAACTGCGACAAAATGCTCGAATAACACCTAAGGAGAAACGACAATGAAAATACTGAATTACATACCGGTCATCCTCTGCTCGATCGCATTATGCAGTTGCTCCGACGCCGACAAGAACGTCGCGTTCGGGCTCGACAGCGACGCCATCAAGGCCGAAGCCGCAGGGGGAAGCCACAAAATCAAAGTATCGGCATCGGGGGATTGGGTCGCCACCACCGACGAACCGTGGATTTCCATTTCGCCGGCCAACGGCCGCGGCACCACCGAGTGCAGGATCCTCATCGACTCGGCGCTGACCGACTCGCCCCGCCGCGGCGTGGTGCGCATCCAGGAACAGAACACCTGGGACAAGAAGGAGATCACCATCGACCAGCAGGGCTTCGACTACGCCATCACGCTCGGGGAGAAAGAGGTTTCCGTAGCCAATTTCTCGGCCTTCGGCACCCGTCATTTCGACGTGAAGGTCAAGACCAACGTCGACTTCGCCGTCGAAGTCCCCGCCTCGGCCGAAAGCTGGCTCAAATACGACAGCTATAAGGTCGAACTCGACCGCGGCATCCGCCCGCGCGAGGTGACCGTACGCTTCAACTGGAGCATCAACTCCCAGCCCAACGAGCGTATCGCCGACGTGGTGTTCAAGCCCAAGCGCGAGGTAGAACTCGCCCACCAGGACAACCTGCTCGTCACGCAGGGCGCCGCCGAACCCATCGAGGAGAACACCCGCAGCGGCGACTCGATCGCCCTGCTGGCCATCGCACGCACGCTCGGAACCAACAGCTCGTGGGAGAACGGCGAGCGCATGGACAACTGGGACGACGTCACCCTCTGGGAGGAGGGCATGGCGGGATACACGCCCGAGAAGAACGGCCGCGTGAAATACGCCCGGTTCTTCATGTTCAACACCAAGGAGGAGCTGCCTTTCGAGGTGCAGTATCTGACGGCCGCCGACGAACTGAACTTCTACAGCAACGTCAACGCCTTCCTGAAAGACCTCACCACCGGCGAGCACATCACCAAGCTCACCCAGCTCAAACGCCTCACCATCGCCGCCTACGGGCTGGTTTCGCTGGACAAGAACTTCACGGCGCTCAAGAACCTCGAGTTCCTCGACCTGAGCAGCAACAACTTCCAGAAGATTCCCGACGAGATCAACCCGACCAACTTCCCGAAACTGCGGACGCTGCTCATGGGCGCCAACACGCGCAGGAATATCTATGACCTGAGCAACACCGTCGAAACCAACTACGGCGGCCTCGTCGATGAAGAAGGATTCCCGCGCCGCATGATCGAATGGGATCTCGACACGCTGCAACTCTCGGTCAACTACCTGCAGGGCCCGCTGCCCAAGATGGACGACTGGGAGAAATACACCGAACAGGACATCATCGACGCCGACACGCTGCCCCGTGCGCTGATCGGAACCCCGAAGGTGATGCCGCACACCAAGCGTTTCGCTATCAACCTCAACCGCCTGACCGGTGAACTGCCCGACTGGCTGCTCTACCACCCCGCCCTCGACTGGTGGTCACCCTTCCAGCTCGTGTTCACGCAGGAAGGTAAGGACGCGACGGGCGCATCGGCCGGATTCGGCAACGAACCCGCCAACCTGAACTACTACTATAAATTCTATGAGGGGTACAAGAAAGACCCCGGTGCGGAAGACGAAGACGAGGATACGACCAAATAATCAAGACGATGAAAAACTATTTATACGGCATTTTTGCCATTGCATTCCTGGCATTTACCGCCTGCACCAACGAGGAGCTCCCGACGCCCGGCACGGGCCCGGACACCCCCGCCGAGCACAAGTCGGGGGAGATACTCGTCAAATTTTCGCCTTACGTGAGCGAGATACTCGACAAGACGGCCGCAGCGACCCGCAGCGGCGGCCGCGCCACCCGCTCGGGCATCCTTTCGGTCGACGAGGTACTCGACATCGTGGGCGGCTACCAGATCGAGCGCGTCTTCCCCGTAGACGGCCGCAACGAGGAGCGCACCCGCGAATCGGAGCTGCACCTGTGGTACGTCGTACGCTTCGGCGACGACTACTCCGCCGAGCAGGTCGCCGAGAAACTTTCGGCCCTGGGCGAAGTCCAGCACGTGAACCTCAACCGCACGATCCGCCGTGCCTACAACGCCGGCAAGAAGGCGATGCCCCTCACCCGCGAGGCCCTCGCCGCCATGCAGCGTGCGACCCGTGCCGCCGGGGATACGGGCTATCCCTTCAACGACGAGCTGCTGCCGATGCAGTGGCACCTGATCAACCGAGGCAACCTGTTCGGCGAGAAGTCGATCGTCGATGCCGACGTGCAGTGCGAAGAGGCGTGGAAATCCTCGACGGGCGACAAGTCGATCATTGTCGCCGTGCTCGACGAAGGCGTCATGGTCGAACACCCCGACCTGAAGAACAGTATGTGGGTCAACGAAGGCGAGGTTTACCGCTCGAAGCAGGACAACGACGGCAACGGCTACAAAGGCGACGTCTACGGCTACAATTTCGTATTCGAGACGGGCGTCATCTCATGGGATGACATCAACGACACGGGGCACGGCACGCACGTAGCGGGCGTAATCGCCGCGCAGAACAACAACGGCATCGGCATCAGCTCGATCGCCGGCGGCAACGGCGACATCCCGGGCGTGAAGATCATGAGCTGCCAGATATTCTCGGGCAACACGGTCAGCAACTCGCTGGCGACCGTCCGGGCCATCAAATACGCGGCCGACAACGGCGCCGTCATCCTGCAGTGCAGCTGGGGCTATGTCTCGGGCAGCGCCAACAGCTACGAATGGGGGACGCCGGGCTTCAAGGACGAAGAGGAGTGGGCGACGAACGCCCCGCTGGAAAAGGACGCCCTCGACTACTTCCTGCATAACGCCGGGTCGCCCAACGGCCCGATCGAAGGCGGTCTTGCCATCTTCGCAGGCGGCAACGAGAGCGCCCCGCAGGCCGGGTTCCCGGGCGCTGCCGAGGACTGCATCTCGGTATCGGCCACGGCTGCCGACTATACGCCCGCAACCTATACCAACTACGGCCCCGGCACGACGATCGCAGCCCCGGGCGGCGACCAGGACTACTACTACGAGTACTTCGACGACAACCACAAACGCGGCGAGATCGGCTGCGTGCTCTCCACGCTGCCCTACGACATCAGCGAAACGGGCTACGGTTACATGGAAGGCACCTCGATGGCCTGCCCCCACGTTTCGGGCGTCGCCGCGCTCGGGCTCTCGTACGCCGCACAGCTCCGCCGCCACTTCACGGCCGACGAGTTCAAGGCACTGCTCTACCAAACCACCACGCCGATCGACTCCTACATGACCGGCCTGAAAAACTACTACCGCTACGTCGCCGACGTCGGCCTGAACCAGCCCATGCAGCTGACGCTGGCCAACTACCGCAACCAGATGGGCACGGGCCAGGTCAATGCGGCCAGGCTGCTCAATGCGGTCTCCGGCAACGGCAAGCAGGTTTCGTTCCCGAACCTCTACATCTCGCTGGGCAAGGAGGTGAAGGCCATCCCGGCCAACTACTTCCTCGGCGGCGAAACGCTGACCTACACGGTCAGCATCGCCGACACGGCGGTCGCCACGGCGTCGATGGAGGGTGCGAAACTGACGGTCAAGGGGCTGAAGGCCGGTACGACCAGGGCAAGCATCACTTCGAGCAAGGGCGAGACGCACAATTTCAACATCACGGTGCGTAAATCCGCAAACGGTAACGGCTGGCTTTAACGAACGATGCGCTGCGGAACGACGATAGCACGTATGCTCTTCTGCTGCGGGGCGTTGTGGGCGGTTACCGCCGCCACACTGCTCTGCGGACAGATCCGCATCGTCCCCCGTGCCAAACTCGACAGTCTGGCGCACCCCGCCACGGCCGACGGGGCCCAAGCCATGCGCTTCGAGCGCACGCAGATCGACGCAGGGCATATCGGCGAGGACGATACGCCGCCGAGCTACACGTTCAAATGGCATAACGAAGGAACGGCACCGCTCATCATCACCCGCGTGCAGACCACCTGCGGCTGCGCCGCGGCCACCTACGGCCGGCAGCCCGTCCGCACGGGCGGCGAAGGCACGGTGACGGTCACCTACCACCCGAAGGGACACCCGGGGAGCTTCGACAGGCGGATCTTCGTCTATACGCAGCTCTCGGACAAGATGCCGACGGCCATCCTGCACCTCACGGGCACGGTCATAGCCTCGGAACTCACGGACGGCGATTACCCCTATGCAATGGGGACGCTGCGGCTCAAACAGCAGTCCGTGCGGTTCGCCCGGGAAGGGTTGCAGAGCGAGCGTATCGAATGCCTGAACACGGGCGGCAAAGCCATGCGGCCACGCTGCGACGATCACCTGCTCCCGCGGGGAATCACCTTCAGGTGCGAGCCCGCAACCCTCGCCCCGGGCGCCAAAGGCGACCTGGTCATCGGGTTCGACCCCGCGCAGGCAACGCACAGGCCGCCGGCCCAGCTGCCCCTGATCCTCGAAGGGCCCGATGTCCCGCCGAGCGGGCGCACGCTGCAGATCCGGTTCGAAGAAACAGAGTAAGAAACAGACAAAAACGAGTCATATGAAAACAATTTTTAGATTTACGCTCCTTGCACTTATCGTGACGGCCTTCTGCGCCTGCGATGACGACAAGTCGTATGTAGCCCCCCTGGATGTCACGCCCAACAACCTCGCCGGCACGTGGCAGCTCGCCCAATGGAACGGCGCGCCCCTCGCCCAGGGCAGCTACGTATACATCGAGTTCATCCGCAAAGACCAGAAGTACGTCATGTACCAGAACTTAGACAGCTTCGGCGCCCGCAAGCTCACGGGACGCTTCGCCATCGAAACCGACGAGGAACTGGGCGCCATCATCTACGGCAACTACGATTACAGTGCCGGCGACTGGCAGCACCGCTACATCGTGACCGACTTTTCGAAGACACAAATGATATGGACAGCCAAGGACGACCGCTCGGACATTTCGGTCTACGAACGCTGCGACGGCATCCCCGAGGATATTACCGGAGGGAAAACGGAGTAATAAAAAGTTCACGCCGCAAGGCAGTAAAAGGGACTCCCACGCAACAGGGAAGTCCCTTTTATCTTTTGCCCGGAGCGCCATGACCGGCCTATCCGGGTTGGTAATGCGGGGAATTTGCAGTATTTTTGCGCAAAACAAAACGGACTATGACACGACCACTGCAATTCATACCTTTCAAATCCCGCGCTGACAAAGGCTGGGCCGAGGCCTGGGAGCTTTACGAAAAGTCGTTCCCCTACAACGAACGCTGGAGCGAGGAGGCCTACGACCGGGCTTTCGGCGACCCGAATTTCGAAGCCGACGGCATCTGGCGCGGCGGGGAGTTCATCGGCATCCTCTTCCACTGGGGTGCCGACGGGTACCGTTATGTCGAGCACCTGGCCGTCTCGCCCGCCCTGCGGGGACAAAACATGGGCTCCGCGGCACTCTCGGCCTTCTGCCGGAAGGTCGGGCGCGTCATCCTCGAAATCGACCCGCCCGAAGACGACATTTCGATCCGCCGCCGGCATTTCTACGAGCGGCTGGGGTTCGTCGCCAACCCCTACCAATACATCCACCCGTCGTTCCGCAAGCCCTTCACGCCCCATCGGCTGGTGCTGATGAGTTATCCCGGCGCCATCACCTACGAAGAAGCCCGCAGTTTTGCGGACTTCGTTCGGGAGGCAGTCCTCCGCTATTCGGAGCACGAAGCCCCTGCGCTGCCGAAACTGCCCTGAACGGGCATCGCCCGCACACCGCCGCCCCGCGCTGCGTGCGGCAGACGGGAACGGGCAGTGAAAAGCAGCGGTGAGAAACGGCGGTGGGAAATAGCAGAGAGAAACAGCGGTGGAAAACGGCAGGTGAAAAACAGCGGGTACAGCGGATGCCGCTATAAGACCCCGACCAGGTATTTGGTCACGAAATAACCGCCCACGACCAGCCAGACATACAGCAGGCCCGCCAGCACGAAGGGCTTCGCCCCGGCCTGCCTGAACTTGTCGATGCTCGTTTCCGTACCCAGCGCCGTCATGGCCATCGTCAGCATGAACGTATCGACATATTCGATGGCGCCGTTCAACGGGATGTCGCGGACACTCTCCGCCCCGGTCAGGTATTGCAGCAGCGAATTGAGGCCGATGACCGCGATGAAGCCGAAGGCGAACCACGGAATGGTAATTTTGCTCTTCTCCTTGCGCCCTCCGGCGGTTTTCCGACGGCCCGCCAGCACGAACCCCAGGATAACCAGCACGGGCGCAAGCATCATCACGCGGATCATCTTGGTGATGGTCGCCGTCCCGGCGATACCCAGGCCGTCGGTCGGATCCATCGCATTGCCCGCGCCCGCCACATGGGCCACTTCGTGAAGCGTGCTGCCCGTATAGACGGCCACGCCCGTGTCCGTCAGGGCGTCGAGCATCCCCGTGCGGTACATCAGGGGGTAGAGGAACATCGAGAGGGTGCCGAAAATCACGACCGTGGAGACGGCGATGGCGGTCTTGTACCCCTCGCATTTCACGACCGGCTCGGCACCCAGCACGGCCGCCGCGCCGCAGATGGCACTGCCCGTCGAGGTCATCAGCGCCGTGTCGCGGTCGATCTTCAGCAGGCGTCCCAGCAGGACGCCGCCCAGGATCGTGACCGTCACGACGACCAGGTCGACCGCGACGGCCGGGATGCCCACAGCCGCCACCTCGGAGAGCGTCAGGCGGAACCCGTAGAGGATAATGCCCCAGCGCAGCACCTGCTTGGTACAGAACCTGATGCCGGGCACCCACGTTTCGGGCAGCTTGTTGCGCAGGCTGTTGGCATAAAGCATGCCCAGCACGATACCGACGATCAGCGGGCTGAACGAAAGTTTCTTTACGAGGGGGAACCCGGCGATATAGAATGCCGCGAACGAGAACAGGACGATCAGCAGAATCCCGTGCAGGGTATTCGCCCTGTTACCTTTTTTCAACATATCCTTCGTGTTTTTTAAGGAGCCGTTATAACTTTTCCTTTGTTTCGCCGGCAAAGATCGCATCTTTTGGCGGGATATGGAACAAGGACTGGTTATCCTGCATAACATAAAGTTATAATGAAAGCCCCAGCCGTGCAGCGGTGCCCGGAAACGGAAGCGGAATATGGGAACGAAAACGGGATGTGGGATGCGGGATGCAGGAACGGGATGCCCGCCGGGTCAGCGGTCGGCCCGGGCGAAATCGACGAACTGCCGGACAAGCCGGGCAGGTTCGGCCTCGGGATGCACGAACACGAAGTCACGCGTGAGCGACAGGGAGTCGACATCGACGATACGCAGCGTACCGCTGCGCAGCTCGTCCACGACCGAAATCACCGACAGGATGGCCATGGCGTCGCTGTTGCGCACGAACGCCTTGATCCCCTCGGTCGAGCCGAGGCGCATCACCACGTTCAGCTCCGGGATGCGGATCCCGGCCTTGCCGAGTGCCGTCTTGATGACTTCGAGCGTCCCCGACCCGCCCTCGCGCAGCACGAGGGGAATCTGCCGCAAACGGTCGGGCGTCACGGCATCCGTCCGCGCATAGGGGCCGCCCGTACGGGCGACAAGCACCAGTTCGTCGGGCGCGAAGAGCGTATAGTGCAACCCCTGCCGGCGGCTGAGGCTCTCGACCATCCCCAGGTCGATGCCGTGCCCGCACAGCGCCTGTTCGACCTGGTCGCTGTTACCCGACATCATCGAGACCCGCACGCCGGGGAAGAGCGTGGTGAAGCGGGCGAGGATCGGCGGCAGGAGGTATTGGGCGATGGTCGTGCTGGCACCGAGGCGCAGTTCGCCCTCGACCGCACTCGCGCAGAGGCCCATCTCGTACTCCATGCGGCGGTAGTCGCCGGCCAGCCGTTCGGCACAGGCCAGCAGGGTCTCGCCGGCCGCGGTGAGTTCCAGGCGGCTGCCGCGGCGGACGAAGAGCTGCACCTTGTAACGGGATTCGAGCTCACCGACATGCTTGCTGACGGCGGGCTGGGAAATGAACATCTGTTCGGCGGTTCGGGTGAAACTCAGCGTCCGGGCCGCGGTGATAAAAACTTTAAGTCGGAAATCGTCCATAACTTTCGTAGGTTATCGGCGCAAGGCCACCAGCCATAGCGTCCTCAACCCAGATACCCGTCTTGGGCGAACTCCTTTACCGACTTGATATAGTGGTCGATAGTCTCCTGCATCGAAACGAACGATTTACCTCCCGCGGCATTCTTGTGGCCGCCGCCGTTGAAGTACTTGCGGGCGAAGAGGTTGACGTCGACATCTCCGCGCGAACGTAAACTCACGCGGATGAACTTGCGGTGGGCCAGGAACATGGCCGACATCTTCATCTTCTTGATCGTCAGCGCGTAGTTCACGAAACCCTCGCTGTCGCCCTGCTGGAACTGAAAACGACGCATTTCGTTCTCCATCAGCGACATATAGGCCACCGTCCCGTCCTGGATGATCTCCATCTTGCGGTTGATGACATAACCGAACAATCGTGCGCGGCCTTCGGTATAGGCGTTATAGACGTTGTTGTGTATCTCGGGAATGCTGATACCCTTCTCGACCAGCACCGCCACGGCGCGGAACAGCTCCGGCGTGAGGAACGAGTAGGCGAAGTTGCCCGTGTCGGTCATGATGCCCACGTAGAGCGCCTCGGCCATCTGCCGCGTAATGGCATCGGTGCCGAACAGCGCTTCGATGATGCTGTATACGAGGAAACAGGTGCTCGACGAATCGGGATACGAGAATGAGAGGTCGAAATGCCCGTCGGGCGAAAGGTGGTGGTCGATCAGCACGCGGCGCGCCGTGGTGTTGGCCTCGATCGTATCGCTCAGGATTTCGAGCCGCGACACGGCGTTGAAGTCGAGGCAGAAGAGCAGGTCGGCCTCGGCGATGGCGCGCACGGCATCGCCCGCGGTGTCGTTCTTGAAGACCACGACCTGGCCGATACCCGGCATCCAGTCGAGAAAATAGGGGTATTTGTTCGGGACGATGCACGTCACCTCGTGTCCCATTCCCCGCAGCACCTCGGCCCATGCGAGCGAAGAACCCACGGCATCGCCGTCGGGATTGGTATGGGCGACAATCACGATCTTCCGGTTTGCCGGGGCGAGAAGTTCCCTGAGGGATTCGATACGCTCTTTCGATAGCTCCATTTCAGCCTTTCTTCACATTGGTGATACTGGGCAAAGGTAGCAAAAAAGAGGAAGATAACAAACCGCGCCCGCCGATGTATACTGAATTTGCACATTTGCATACACCCCGCAGCCGGGAATTTCGTTAATTTTGTTCCGGCTAACCAAAACCGTACGTATGAAAAAACTCATGTCCCTGCTGCTGGCAGGCCTACTCCTGGCAACGGCCGCCGCGACGGCCGCGGCACCCTATGCCAACAACCGCGCCCCGCTGCGCGAAAAGCCCTTCGTGAAACTTCCGCTGGGCGCCATCCGCGCCGAAGGATGGCTCCGCGACCAGTTGCAGCGTCAGGCCGACGGGCTGACGGGGCACCTCGATTCGGTCTACCCCGAGGTGATGGGCCCGCGCAACGGCTGGCTGGGCGGCGACGGCGACGTCTGGGAACGCGGCCCCTACTGGATCGACGGGCTGCTGCCGCTGGCCTATATCCTCGGCGA
>OMFQ01001184.1_pt1 | contig 10970 bp, 7 predicted proteins | sample 1645671 | NCBI WGS metagenome assembly OMFQ01 (sample SAMEA103958119, study PRJEB25191) | human gut metagenome | biome: human-associated habitat [ENVO:00009003]; feature: intestine environment [ENVO:2100002]; material: feces | place: Germany | collected 2013/2015
CTGAGTACGGCTGCAAGACGCCCCAATACCCCACCATTTGGATTATGACAATGGACAACACTGATCGCTTCGCGGTCTATAATCCGTATAAGTTCCCGCAATGCCCATATATTCTTTCTTATTTTAAATGGATTTTTTTCAATACTGATATGATGCAGTACAACCCCCATATTCCGGAGTGTCTCATCTTTGACCTCATAGATTGGTACACCAAAATTTGTTGCGTAATGAACCTGATATCCTTTTTCCTGAAGAAGTCTGACATTATTTAATTCGAACTGCGACAAAAAACCACTGGTTGTGGTTATAATCAATGCCTTGTTCATCCCTTTTTATCCCTGATCTTTCGTAAACCAAAAAACATTTTCCACTTTTCTGATACTCATCATAAGAGTATCACGATTTTATCGTTTGTCAAGTATTAGTATTTATATGTGATAAATAATAATATACACCATGGTATAGCATCAGGTCAATTGTCACTTATCCCAAAAGATCATTATTGTTTTCATCCTGTCTTATAATATATACATAAATTCACAAATTTTATAATAATTGGGAGGGTTTTAATGCCACGATCTTCGCGAACGATCCGGACTGACACAGAGTGACCTCGCGATCCAGCTTGGTATGACAAGATCCGGTGTCAATGCCTGGGAAATGGGCATATCGAAACCTTTCTTTTTCAGCAACGCCAAACCGTGTACGATGGCTAGAAACTCACCGATATTATTCGTGCCTTTCATCGGGCCGAAATGAAAAATCTCCTGACGGCTGGCAATGTGTACGCCGCGATATTCCATCGGTCCCGGATTACCGCTACAGGCTGCATCGACAGCCAGGCTATTGTCGATCACACAAGAAGGTAAAGTATCCGAAGAAGGTTTAGGACCTCCTGATTTAGCCTTTGCATTCTTGCCGATATAAGCATAGGGAGACATTGTCAACGCGCGTTCCGCTTCTTCGCGCGTATCAAATGATTTGTATTTGGCAGCTTCATATCCTTTGATTTGAAGTTGGCAGTCTGTCCAGGAAGTATAAACTCCGGGGGTGACACCTTCCCATACTACATAAAATTTCTGTTTAGCCATTTTTTCTGACGATAATTTTAGATAGTCAATGAATTGACGCTGCGAAGGTACAAATATATTCTCTAACTGAACAAGTTAGGGGGGCTACTTGTTATAAAAAAAAGAGAGTTTTAAGAATATAAAATAAGAAAGGAACTATTATGGAAAGATCTTTTAGTGAAGCTTTGAAACAACGTCGAACTTACTATTCAATTACTAATCAGTCACCTATATCCGATCAGGAGATCGAATGTATCGTTAATATGACCGTGCGCCACGTACCGTCGGCATTCAATTCGCAATCTACCCGTGTGGTACTTCTATTGGGAGAATCGCATAAGAAATTGTGGCAGATTGTGAAGGACGCATTAAAGAAGATTGTACCGGCTGAAGCGTTTGTCAAGACAGAGGAGAAGATAGATCATTCGTTTGCCTGTGGGTATGGCACTGTATTGTTTTTTGAGGATCAGAAGGTTGTGAAAGGGCTTCAGGAGGCTTTCCCGGCTTATCAGGAGAATTTCCCGGGATGGTCATTGCAGACTTCTGCCATGCACCAGTTAGCTATCTGGGTAATGCTCGAAGATGTAGGTTTCGGAGCATCGCTGCAACACTATAACCCGTTGATTGATGAAGAAGTGCGCCGTGCATGGGATTTGCCGGAACATTGGCATTTGATTGCGGAAATGCCGTTCGGACTTCCTCTCGGCAAACCGGGTGAAAAAGAATTCCAGCCGCTTGAAGAACGGGTGAGAATCTTTAAATAAATCGGGAATGAAGAATGAATAATGAAGAATTGGATGGCATAATGGCTAAAATTCTTTATTCTTCATTCTTCATTCTTCATTAAATGATTAATTTTGTGAGCAAAATTAATCATTTATGGTTCGTATCTTCCTTACCGGCTATATGGGTGCCGGAAAAACGACGTTGGGTAAGGCTTTTGCCCGATATATGAATATACCGTTCATCGATCTGGACTGGTATATTGAAGAGCGTTTTCACAAAACCGTTGGAGAATTATTCATTGAACGAGGCGAAACAGGATTCAGGGAGCTGGAGAGAAATATGCTCCATGAAGTAGCTGAGTTTGAGAATGTGGTAATTTCGACGGGGGGTGGAGCGCCTTGTTTTTATGATAATATGGATTTTATGAACCGGACCGGAAAGACTGTTTTTCTGGAGGTGCATCCGGATGTGTTGTTCAGGCGCTTGCGTGTGGCTAAACAACAACGTCCTATTCTTCAGGGTAAAGAGGATGAAGAACTGAAAGCGTTCATTATTCAGGCACTCGAGAAGCGTGCTCCTTTTTATCATCAGGCACAATATATCTTTAATGCAGACGAATTGGAAGATCGTTGGCAGATTGAAACATCGGTGCAATGTTTGCGACAACTTTTGGGATTGTAGAAGTAACAGTCGTTATATTTTGTGTAATCGTCATTTGGGAAGCTGTGGGATGTGTGTAATTTGTGCCTGATAATGGATCATTGTCGGGAGGAATTTTACTGTATTCAGAAATCAGGTAGTTGTAATGTTCTCTTTTTGTTGGAACTTCGTTTTTTTTGAGACTCTTGTTTGTGCATTCGGTCAATATTTGTACCTTGCACTCGTTATGAGATTTTTTATTGACTAGTAACACAAAATTAAGGTAAAGTTCTATATCATGAAAACTTTAAAAGAGAAATTTGGGGAGTTATCCGCTAAAATTAAAGCATCCGGACAGCCTGCAAGGGTATGGTTTCCGCAGTATACACCGGCTTCATTGTTAAGTGCGGAAAACTGGTGGGAAGCATTGGCTGTATGTGAATATGCTTTGGACACAAAAGAAGACGAGAAATTAACAGAAGATTTTTTTGAACTGATATTCAGTGCTTTTGACTGTAACGTAGAGGTGGAACTCAACGCGGAAGAATATGAATTCTGGTGGGAAAAGGTGATGCAGGTATGCGATCGTGTGGCAAAGTTTAGCGGTGCGGGATGGGCGCAGAAGGGTGCACAATATTCCGAAGCCCGTTATGGAAAGCGGGACATGAGTTATTTGTTTCCATACTACGAGAAGGCCGCCGATATGGGTTGGGCTGAAGCGGAAGCAACTGTTGCCTATTGGCGATACATGGGATTCTATTGCGAACAAGATAAAGAAGAGGGTGAACGGCGTTTTGCAGCTCTCACTTCTCCCGAAGCTATTTTATGGGGAAAGCATTATCGTGCTTTTGCCGAAGAATTTGCAGGGGATAAAGCAAAGGCATTACAGATACGGAATGAACTGCTTGCCGAACTGCCTGAAGGTGAACGTTTGCGTGCTCATGTATATGCATCGTTAGGAGATGCGCTCGACAGAGCGGAAGGTAACGTGGCAGAGGAAGCTGCTTACTACGAAAAAGCCCTGGAAATAGTTCCCAATCTTTATAGTCTTAAAAATCTGGCTACGCTTTATTTCCGTTACCCGGAACTGAATAAACCGAAAGAACTGAGCTTTGAACTTTGGGAAAAGGCTTGGCATGCCGGTGTGTGGTCTGCCGCCAATTTCCTGGGATATAACTATCAGGAGGAGGAATGGCTGGATATGCCTAAGGCGATTGAATGGCTGGAAAAGGGCATGCTTTATTGTGAACCCTACAGTGCGTATGAACTGGCATTGATCTACCTGTATAATGATGAATATAAGAACGTGGAACGTGGACTGATGTGTCTGAACCGTTGCGTGGAGGATGATTATATACAAGGTATCGAAGGACTGGCCAATATTTATTTCAACGGTGATTTGGTGCCGGAAGACATGAATCGCGCGAAAGAGTTGTTGGAGAAAGCCATTGAGTTGGGTTCGGGAAGTGCAGCTTATCGTTTGGGCTGGATGTATGAACGTGGCTTCTTGTCTGAAGAACCGGATTATGTGAAGGCTTTAGAGTTTTATGAAAAAGCGGCTTCACTGAATAATGCCGATGGGTATTGCCGTGTGGCTCTTTATCTGGCTAATGGATATAGCGGTGTGAAGGACCCTGTAAAATCAAGGGAATATTATGAAAAAGCGGCCGAACTGGGTGCTTGCTTTGCCCTTGTGGAACTGGCATTCTTATATGAGAATGGCGATGGAGTGGAGAAGAATTATGAAAAGTCATTTGAACTGATTAGCAAGGCTGCCGAACAGGGTTATCCTTATGCAATGTTCCGTGTAGGTCTTTATATGGAAAAGGGTGTTCTTGGTGAAGTGAAACCGGAAGAGGCCTTTGCCTGGTATACAAAGGCAGCTGAAGCGGACGATAATGATGCGATCTTTGCTTTGGGACGTTGCTATAGAGAAGGTATCGGAACGGAAGAAAACTGGGATAGGGCACTCGAATGGTTTAGTAAAGGGGCGGAAAAGAATGAAGCCCGTTGTCTGACGGAACTGGGGATGGCTTATGAGAATGGTAATGGCGTGGAAGAGAATCCACAGAAGGCAGTGGAATATATGATGAAGGCTGCTGAACAGGATTATGGCTATGCTCAGTTTAAGATGGGAGATTATTATTTCTTCGGTTGCGGTCCCTGTCTGGAAGATAATAAAACGGCAGTGGAATGGTATGAAAAGGCAGTGGCTAATGAGATTCCGATGGCTATGCTGCGTGTGGGTGAGTATTATCTGTATGACTATGATAGCCTGAATGAGTCGGAAAAGGCTTTTGCTTATTTCAAGAAAGCTGCCGAATATGAATGGTATAGTGAAGGACTGGGTATTTGTTATGAAATGGGTATCGGAGTGGAAGAGAATGAAACGGAAGCCTTTAAATATTATACACTGGCTGCGGATAATGGAAATACGACAAGTATGTATCGTACCGGACTTTGCTATTATAACGGAGTAGGTGTGAAACAGAATTATGCCGAGGCCTATCGCTGGTTCACGGATGCGGCGGGGAATGAGAATGTCGCTGCAATTTATTATCTGGGCAAGATGATGATGTATGGCGAAGGTTGTAACCCTGATCCGGAAGCTGCAGTGCAATGGTTGCTGAAAGCTGCCGAGAAAAATAACGATAAAGCACAATTTGAACTTGGAAATGCCTATTTGACAGGAAATGGCGTGGAAGAAAACGATGAAATTGCAATGGAGTGGTTCGAAAAGGCCGCAGAGAATGGCAATGAGAAAGCTCTTAAAATCACCGGAAGGAGGAGGAAGTAAAAGAGGAACATGGAAAAAGAAGGGAATAATCTGTTTCAGGTCAATCTTAAAGGTATGATTGCCCTGTTATCAGAGCACATTTATAGTAACCCGAATACTTTTGTTCGCGAACTGTTGCAGAATTGCGTAGATGCCATCACGGCACTACGCAATATTGACGAGAATTATAAAGGTCGCATCGATGTCTTTCTGAATGAGGACAAGACAGTGGTATTTCGGGATAATGGTATCGGACTGAAAGAGGAGGAAGTTTATCGCTTTCTGACTGTTATCGGGGAGAGTTCAAAGCGGGATACTCCCGATGCGGACGATTTTATCGGAAGGTTCGGTATCGGATTGTTATCTTGTTTTGTGGTGACCAATGAAATCACCGTAGAGAGTCGTTCTGCAATGGGCGGACAGCCTGTTTGCTGGTGTGGAAAAGTGGATGGGACGTATCTGCTGACTTTATCAGACGAAGAACGGCCCATCGGGTCGCAGGTGGAATTGCACCCGAAAGGAGATTGGATGCATCTTTTTGAATATGAAACATTTAAGAAGATACTGGTCGGTTACGGAGAAGTGCTGCCGTATCCTATCTATCTGCATTATCAGGGGGAAGAGGAGTTGGTAAATACGCCTTCGCCTGTATGGCTTGACCCGAAGGCGACTCGTAAGGAGTTGCTGGATTATGGGGCGAAAGTGTTTCAGTCGTCTGCTCTCGATGCTTTCCGGATCTATACTGAAAGCGGCAAGGTGGAAGGGGTGCTTTATGTCCTGCCTTTCCGTACACAATTTTCAGTGCGCAACTCTCATAAGGTCTATCTCAAACGTATGCTGTTGAGTGAGGATGATTGCAATCTGTTGCCGTCGTGGGCTTTCTTTATCCGTTGTCTGGTGAATGCGGACGGGTTGCTGTCTACCGCTTCCCGGGAGTCTTTGGTGAGTAATGACCAACTGAAAGATGCCCGGAAAGAGATCGGGGTGGCTATCAAGGATTATCTGCGGGGATTGGTGCAGAATGACCGTGCCATGTTCAATCGGATTCTGGATGTTCATCACTTTCATATCAAGGCGATTGCTTCGGAGGATAATGAATTGCTTCGTTTGTTTATGGATTATCTTCCTTTTGAAACCAATAAGGGTTTGCGTAGCTTTGGAAGTATTCGTTCGGCAAGCAATGTGATATGTTATACCAAGAATCTGGAGGATTTCCGGCAAGTGCGGCGTATAGCCGGAGCACAGGGTTGGCTGGTCGTGAATGCTGCTTATACGTTTGATGAAACGTTATTGAAAAAGTATGTCCGCCTGAATCCGGAACTTACTTTGGATGAAATATCTCCTTCACGGTTGCTGGAGCAGTTTGGTGAAGTGGAGGCGAACCAGGAGTTTCAGGCTTTTGAGGTGAAAGCGAACGAGTTGTTGAAGCGGTTTGGCTGTATCTGTCGTCTGAAGCATTTTACTCCGGTGGATATTCCGGTTATTTTTGTGGCGGAGGAAAAGGAGAATGCTGCTAAAAGTGCTAATAATCCGTTGGCGGCTGTACTGGGAGCTGTGAATACTACAAAGCAGATTCCGCCGACACTCACTTTCAATGCGGATAATGAAATGGTGCAGACCTTATTGCAAATACAAGGAGACAATAAACTGTTTCAGCATGTGGTGCATATATTGTATGTACAATCGCTTCTGCAAGGTAAATATCCGGTAAACAGCGAAGAAATGGAGCTTTTCAACCATTCGCTAAGTGAATTGATGACTTCGAAAATGAATGATTTTATAAATTTCCTGAATTAAAAAAGAGTATGAGATACACACTTGAAATACAAAAATTGCTGTTGCAGACACAGAATAACAACCTGCATCCCCGCGAAAAAGCCAATCTATTGAAAGAAGCTATCCGCATCGCCGATGAGAACGAAGATGTGGAATGGGCTACGGAGTTGAGACTGGATCTTATTTATGAACTGAATCTTCTTTCGGCGGATGCTGAAGAGATTACCGTGTTCTCTAAAATTCTGGATGATTACGAGAACCACAAGGATGTGATTAAGGAAGATGACTTGTTGTGGAAATATAAGTGGATATGGGCTTGTACGTTCGATCTTCCGGAGATCCCGATGGAGCAGGTACAGGCAATTGGGGAGGATTATAAAACCCGTATCCTCCGGAACGGGTATTCTTTGCGGAGTTATTATCACCGCTGGTCTGTGGAATGTGTCTGGATGCGGCAGTATGACAAGGCGAAAGAATACATTGATAAAATGTTGAATGAGAAGATAGACGATCAGTCGTGTGAGGCTTGTGAATTGAACTTTATGCTGGATTATTATCTGGAAACGGGACAGTTTGATGAGGCTTACAGCCGCGCGCAACCGTTGATTAATAAGCAGATCACTTGTTATGAAGCCAATTTGCGGGCCTATTTGAAGCTTGCTTATTATGCACAGAAAGCAGGTAAACCGGAGATTGCCGCCGATATGTGTGCACGTGCCGAAGAAGCATTGGTGGGAAGAGAGAAGGATGAATATCTTTTGCTCTATCTGGGATTGTTTATTGCCTATAATATGATGACGAAGCCGGAAAGAGCTTGGGAATATGCTGAACGCTGTATTGGTTGGAGTTTGCGTACTAATACGCTGAAGAGTTATCGTTTCTCCTGTGATATGGTAGAGGCTCTGAAATATGAAACCCGTCCGGAAGTCTCGTTGTCTTTGCCGGAAGAGTTCCCGCTTTATCGTCCGGATGGAATTTATCAGGTAAACGAACTTCGCAATTATTTCTATCAACAGGCAGAAGAGCTGGCACGTCGCTATGACGCCCGTAACGGAAATAGTGGTTATATGGACCGTTTGAAAGATTTAATGTCTAATTAATTGCCAACATGTAGATTAATCCGTATTTTTGCCGTCCAATTATTTACTAAAAACACTGAATAACAGAAAATGAGAAAGTGGCGTATTGAAGATTCTGAGGAACTCTACAACATCACAGGTTGGGGTACCTCGTACTTTGGTATTAATGACAAAGGTCATGTAGTTGTTACACCTCGTAGAGACGGAGTGACTGTCGATCTGAAAGAACTGGTCGATGAGTTGCAATTGCGTGATGTGGCTTCTCCCATGTTGATACGTTTTCCGGATATTTTGGACAACCGTATTGAAAAGATGTCTTCCTGCTTTAAACAAGCGGCCGAAGAGTATGGTTATAAAGCCGAGAACTTTATAATTTATCCGATTAAGGTCAACCAAATGCGCCCGGTGGTGGAAGAGATTATCAGCCACGGAAAGAAGTTCAATCTCGGACTGGAAGCCGGTTCCAAACCGGAACTCCATGCAGTGATTGCGGTCAATACGGATTCTGACTCATTGATTGTCTGTAACGGATATAAAGACGAAAGTTACATCGAACTGGCTTTGCTTGCCCAGAAAATGGGTAAACGCATTTTCCTCGTTGTGGAGAAGATGAACGAACTGAAGCTGATTGCAAAGATGGCAAAACAGCTGAATGTGCAGCCTAACATCGGTATACGTATCAAACTCGCTTCCTCCGGTAGCGGAAAGTGGGAAGAGTCTGGAGGTGATGCCAGCAAATTCGGCTTGACTTCCAGTGAACTTCTCGAAGCGCTCGACTTCCTGGAGAGCAAAGGAATGAAGGATTGTTTGAAATTGATTCATTTCCATATCGGCAGTCAGGTGACAAAGATACGTCGTATCAAAACGGCTTTGCGTGAGGCTTCACAGTTCTACGTGCAGTTGCATTCGATGGGATTCAATGTGGAATTTGTAGATATTGGCGGTGGACTCGGAGTGGATTATGACGGAACCCGTTCGTCCAATAGCGAAGGCAGCGTGAATTATTCCATCCAGGAATATGTAAACGACTCTATTTCTACTTTGGTGGACGTGAGCGATAAAAATGGTATCCCACACCCGAATATCATAACGGAGAGTGGACGCGCATTGACGGCACATCATTCCGTTCTTATCTTTGAGGTACTTGAAACCGCTACCTTGCCCGAATGGGATGACGAGGAAGAGATAGCTCCGGATGCGCACGAATTGGTGCAGGAGTTATATGGGATCTGGGATTCGCTGAATCAGAATAAGATGTTGGAAGCATGGCACGATGCGCAGCAGATCAGAGAGGAAGCGCTGGACTTGTTCAGTCATGGAATCGTAGATCTGAAAACCCGTGCACAAATCGAGCGTCTGTATTGGTCTATTACACGTGAGATTAATCAGATTGCCGGCGGTTTGAAGCATGCGCCTGATGAATTCCGCGGACTGTCTAAGTTGCTTGCCGATAAATATTTCTGTAATTTCTCGCTCTTCCAGTCGCTTCCCGACTCTTGGGCGATTGACCAGATATTCCCGATCATGCCTATCCAGCGATTGGATGAGAAACCGGAACGTTCGGCTACTTTGCAGGATATTACTTGTGACTCGGACGGTAAGATTGCTAATTTTATTTCTACCCGTAACGTGGCTCATTATCTGCCTGTGCATACACTGAAGAAAACGGAACCTTACTATGTGGCTGTGTTCCTGGTCGGTGCTTATCAGGAGATTCTGGGAGATATGCATAATTTGTTCGGTGATACGAATGCCGTGCATGTTTCGGTGAACGAGAAAGGATATAATATCGAACAGATTATTGATGGAGAAACGGTAGCGGAGGTGTTGGACTATGTACAGTACAATCCGAAGAAGCTGGTACGTACACTCGAAACCTGGGTGACGAAGTCGGTGAAAGAAGGAAAGATCTCTTTGGAAGAAGGAAAAGAATTCCTTTCCAACTATCGTTCAGGGCTTTACGGATATACTTATTTGGAATAACCGGCAAGGTGCCGGAGCCGGATTCTCCATTCGGTGAACTTATTAGAAATCAAGAAATGAGAGAAAAACTAACAGTAATTAAGGTGGGTGGCAAAATCGTAGAAGAGGAAGCCACCCTTCGTCAGTTGTTAAATGACTTTGCCGCTATCGCCGGACATAAAGTTTTGGTTCACGGCGGCGGCCGTTCGGCTACAAAGATTGCCGCACAACTGGGTATTGAAAGCAAAATGGTAAATGGTCGTCGGATTACCGATGCTGAAACTTTGAAGGTCGTAACGATGGTATACGGCGGATTAGTGAATAAAAATATTGTGGCAGGTCTGCAGGCACGCGGAGTCAATGCACTCGGATTAACCGGGGCGGATATGAACGTGATTCGTTCGGTGAAACGCCCGGTGAAAGAGGTAGACTACGGTTTTGTAGGTGACGTGGAAAAGGTGGACGCTACTTTGTTATCCGATTTGATACATAAGGGAGTGGTTCCGGTAATGGCTCCATTGACGCATGACGGACACGGCAATATGCTGAACACGAATGCAGATACCATTGCCGGAGAAACGGCGAAAGCGTTGTCGGCCCTGTTTGATGTGACATTGGTATATTGTTTTGAGAAGAAAGGCGTGTTGCGTGACGAGAATGATGACGACAGTGTGATTCCCCAAATCACCCGTGCCGAATTTGAACAATATGTAGCTGATGGCGTTATTCAGGGAGGTATGATTCCCAAGTTGGAGAATTCTTTTGAAGCAATAAATGCAGGAGTATCTGAAGTGGTAATCACCTTAGCATCAGCGATTAATAACTCTGGTGGAACAAGAATAAAAAAATAATTCAAAAAAAAGTAGTGGGCGACTGTAACTTTTCATATCCTAGCCCGTCATTATTATAGAGATGCAAGAAATCAGCTTCCGAAACGATATT
>OMFQ01001185.1_pt1 | contig 10968 bp, 6 predicted proteins | sample 1645671 | NCBI WGS metagenome assembly OMFQ01 (sample SAMEA103958119, study PRJEB25191) | human gut metagenome | biome: human-associated habitat [ENVO:00009003]; feature: intestine environment [ENVO:2100002]; material: feces | place: Germany | collected 2013/2015
CCTCCACACAATTAACACCTGATAAACAGGGAGTTGATATTAAAGTTGAATAGTCCGATAGCTATCTTATTTTCTTTGTTTCACCATCTGGATAGTTCCGTCTTCATTGTAGTAAAGTTTGTCTACACAAATAGAGCGCAACCAGTCATGATTAGATAAAGCACTGTTGTGGTAGAATGCAAACCACTGACCTTTATATTCTACGATAGAACCGTGATTGGTATAGCTGTCGGTAGGCTCCATATAGATACCCATAGATTTCCAGGGACCGAGCGGGTTATCACTGATAGCATAGCGCATACGGTTGTCACCTTTCACACCGTCATTCCAGTTTTCATCGTGATTATCGGAATAAGAGAGATAGTATTTTCCATTATATTTATGAATCCATGTAGCTTCGTGGAAGTCTTCCAGACCTTCCATTTCCTTCATTTCTCCATCCAGTTCCACCATATTATCTTTCAGTTTACCGCCTTTACAAATCTGGCCGCCACCGTTATAGATATAAGCCTGACCGTCATCATCCACAAATACACAAGGGTCGATCAACGGGTCCATTCCTTCTATATAACCCTGCACAGTAAAATTAGCAGCCGGTTCTTTGCTGGTAGCTACACCGATCTTCCAACTATCATTCCACTTCGTATCACTGGGATGCGGGAAGTAGAAATAGTACGTACCATCCTTGTAAGCACAGTCGGGAGCCCACATAAATCCACCTTCTTTGCGTCCCCAGGGCACTTGTGACGAATTCAGATTTTCACCATGATCTGTCCAATTCACCATATCATCCGTAGAGAACACATGATAACGATCCATCAAATCGCAACCACGCGGAGGATCTATATCATGCGAAGCATATACATACAAACGTCCGTCCGCCCATACATGTGCCGAAGGATCGGCTGTGTACATGTGCGTGATAAATGGATTGGGAGCCATACTGTCAATTCCCGCCGCTTCTTCTTTCGTCGAATTGCTTTTAGGCGACTGACAAGAGAACATAACTCCCACCAGGAATAATGCAAAAATAGGATAAAAATGCTTTTTCATAAGTAATGTGTTTTATATTAGTAATTAATAGCACTGTTTCTGTCATTTCTGCAATACCGAAACCACTTTCTGTAAACGAATATCAGCAGAAGAAGCACCTACCATGATCGTATAATCACCGGAAGGACAGACAAACTTATCTTTCGCCTCATCCCAATAACGCAACAGATCTTTACGCAATTTCAAAGTCACCTTCTTGTTTTCACCACTCTTCAATGTGACACGCTCAAAACCTTTCAGCTCTTTGATAGGCATTACTTCATCCCGTTCAGGCAACTTCACGTATACTTGAGCAACCTCATCACCTGCATATTTACCTGAATTCTTCAGTTGGAAAGAAACATTTATCTCCTCTTCACCATCTGCCACTTGCAGGTTGGAATACTTGAACGTGGTATAACTTAAACCATAACCGAAAGGATACAGAACATCCCCTTTGAAGTATTTATAAGTACGTCCCTTAGTTATATCATAATCATCAAACGGAGGGAGTTCATCCAGACTTCTGTAATAGGTCAACGGCAGACGGCCACCCGGATTATAATCACCAAACAAGACTTCCGCTACAGCTTTACCACCACTTTCACCGGGATACCAAGCATTCACGATAGCCGGAATATGCTCATCCATCCAGTTGATGGCCAATGAGCTACCTGCTACCAATACAACTACGATATTCGGATTTACTTTGTAGATTTCCTGCAAGAACTCTTGTTGGTCCGCCGGAAGCTGAATATCATATCTGTCTTGCCCTTCACGTTCTATTGACTTATTAATGCCCAATACGGCAACCACTGTCTCACACTCACGCACCGCCTTTCCGGCTTCGCCGTACAAATCCAGTCGCGTCACTTTTCCTACCTGTGGAACACGCCATTGCAGTTTGGCAATAGCATAGTCACGGTTATCATAATATTCAGCCTTCAACTGATAACCTTTTCCGGCTTCCAGATAAATAGCAGCGGTATCAGTCCGGACAGCATGTCCCGGCCACGCATCAATCAGCATCTTACCGTCAATGCTCAGGCGACAACCGTCATCCGATGTGAAACTAAGTGTATATTGTCCGGTAACCGTAGGACGCAATTTTCCGGTCCAACGGACAGACAAAGGAGATTTAGGCAAGAAGGGATCCGGCGCCTGGTTGGCAGGCTCAAAGTTGATCCATTCTTCTTTACGCACTTTCGGAGTTCCCTGCAACTTGGTATTGTCAAAATACTCGGCCTTCAATCCTTCCGGAAAACTGGCACCCTGTATAAGTTCCATTCCGTCTACAGCAGACTTCCATGGGGCGTATACCACTTTTACATCATCGCCTACCCTGTCTTTAATACCTTGCAATACAGAGATCGGAGCGATTACTGGCAATCCGCTATAATCACCAAACTCACTGCTACCCGCATTGATGCCTACCACTGCTATGGATTTTACCTTCCTGGCGTTAAGCGGCAACATTTTCTTTTGATTCTTGAGTAATACAATACACTCACGTGCAGCATTCAAAGCCACTTCCTGATGTTCTGCCGATCCTATCACAGCAGGAGATATTTTCGTATAAGGATTCTGTTCTCCACTATCGAACAAGCCTAATTCCATACGCGCTCTCAACACACGATAGGCTGCGGAGTCGATGTCCGCATCCGTAACCATATATTGACGGTATGCACTCAGCAAAGGCTGGTCATATACATCATCTCCACATTCCAGATCCAAACCTGCTTTTATGGATAAAGTAGCGGCTGCTTCTTTAGTCTTTACATATTTATGCGCATTCACTAACAAAGAAGGTCCACCGCAATCGGAAACCACATATCCTTTAAATCCCCAGTCCTTACGAAGTACTTTCGTCAATAACCAGGCGTTCAAGGTACAAGGCACATCATTCAGCGCATTGTATGCTGACATGATGGAAGCTGATTTACCATCCTTCACGCACGCTTCAAAAGCCGGAAGATAATATTCACGTAACTGTTTTTCTGAAATCTGCGGATTACATACAAAACGATTGTGTTCTTCATTATTGGCTGCAAAATGCTTGGGAGTCGATACAATCTTCAGATAACGGTCATCATCGCCTTGCAGACCTTTCACAAAAGCAGTACCCATGATACCACTTAAATAGGGGTCTTCTCCGTAAGTTTCCGGAGTACGTCCCCAACGTGGGTCACGCGCCATATTCACTGTGGGAGACCAAAAGGTCAGCAAGTCACTGAACTGGCTTTTCTGCTCCCGTCCCTGATCCAATTCATTCCAACGGGCACGGGCCTCATCAGAAATAACCGTAGCTACCTGCAATTGCAGCTCCGGATTCCAGGTTGCCGCCAGTCCGATAGCTTGCGGGAAAACGGTAAAGCGTCCCGGTCGAACCACTCCGTGAAGCGCCTCGTTACCGTGGTAATACTTAGGAATATCCAGACGGGAAATTCCCGGAGAGGTGGCACGCAACAGGCTGATTTTTTCTTCAACCGTCAAGCGTGATAATAAATCCATGATGCGCTCATGCATCGGTGCTTTCTCATCCTTATATAGCTCTTGAGCCTGTGCCACTCCGGCACAGGCTATTAGAACTAATAATCCTATAAATACAATCTTTTTAAGTGTTTTCATGTTTTTTTCCTATTGACTTATACCTTATTGTTTTTCTGCGGATGGGGGCACTGCATCACCTGCGCTACCCCATGCCTTATTGGGTCTGCTACCCATCACCAATACCAATTTTCCACCTTCTTTTATGTCGTCATGACTAAACCAAGGCTTATTCCATTCTTTTCCGTTCAATGTTGCAGATTGGATGTATTTATTTTCATCCGACGCACCTTGTGCTTCTATTTCAAATACCTTTCCGTTGCTCAACATCACCTTAGCCTTAGCAAACAAAGGACTACCGATATTATAAGCCGGGAATCCCGGTGTAACCGGATAGAAACCTAAAGAAGAGAATACAACAAATGCCGACATACCGCCACCATCTTCATCTCCCGGTATTCCCATCAGGTCGTTACGGAACCAAGTCTTCAGCAACTGACGGATACGTTTCTGTGTCTTCCAAGGCTGACCTGCATAGTTATACAGATAAGGAATATGCAAAGAAGGTTCATTGGCCATTGAGAATTGTCCCACATTTCCCGTATGATCCGGTATCTGTGCATAGAAAGCATATTTTCCACGTCCCAGCGGTTCACGGAAAGTCTGATCCAGATTTGCTATAAACTGTTGGTTACCACCCATCAAATCAATCAGATCGGCTACATTGTGAGGAACATCCCAACGATAAACCCAACCATTATTCTCACCATAATATTCACGAGCACCCATACCTCCGGAGAAACGATAATCGAATGGTTCGATCCACTTACCATTCTTATCCTTCGGATGGAAGAAAGCTGTTTCTGCATTATACACGTTGCGATAATTATGAGCACATTGCAGATAGTGAGCAGCATCTTCTTTCTTTCCCAACATATCGGCTATACGCGACAGGCACCATTGGTCGTATGCTGTTCCCAGTGTAACTGCAATCGGCTGACGCTTTTCGAAATGATGTACATTCGGATCTGTTTCTTTTTCCCCTTCCTGAAGTGCAGGGATATATCCGTTCTTCTTATAGAAATCATCAATTATCGGCTTATAGAAATCATCGTAAATCTTACGGTCTTCCGGATTCAGACGACCTACATAGCTTTCGTATCTTTCCTTCAACGGAGAAGTCTTGTCGGCACGGTTCATCTTGTTGTCATAAATCAGGTCCATGTCTTTAAAGATACTCATCTGTTGAGCGGCAGCAGCCGGACGGCCCTTGTAATCATCATAGAAGTTATCAGGCAATGGGAATGTCTTGTCCTCGTACAGCGGCAAGTCCTTTAGATCAGGCAACCAGTTGCGGTGAATAGCTTTATGATGGATAAACAAACAGAAAGGTTTCTCTTTATCACGCTGGTTTTCCATCCAGTCGATACTCATGTCGGTAATCAGATTGGTAAGATATCCTTCTTTGCGGATAGTGTCATTATCCATCGTGATGAAATCCGGATTGTAATAATCTCCCTGTTCGGGCACAATTTCCCAATGGTCGAATCCGGTAGGCAGACTTATAAGATGCCACTTTCCAATAATGGCAGTCTGGTAACCTGCTCTTTGCAGGAGTTTCGGCATGGTCTGTTGAGAACCGTCGAACACACAAGTAGTATTATCAGTAAAGCCGTTGGCATGACTGTGCTTGCCGGTAAGCATACAAGCACGGCTCGGTCCACTCAAAGAATTGGCAACAAAACTGTTTGTAAAAATAACACCATCGTTGGCGATACGATCCAGATTGGGAGTTTCCACAACGTGGCTCCCATAGCAACTCATCATCTGCGCCGTATGGTCATCGGTCATGATATACACGATATTATATTGGTTGGGAACTTTTTTCTCACTACCATACGAGGCCAGTGAAGTTAAAGCTGCCATCCCTGTCAATGGGTAAATAAATAAAGCTGTTTTCATAAAACGAAATAAATAAAGGTTTGTACAACTTATCACAAAAACATCAGCCTGGGATACCAAGCTATCAAGCAAAAAAGTCCGAGGAACATGGTGAATAACTTTCCCCGGGCTTTTCCTTCTATACAAGTTCTAATTCAAGGGTAGATCTTAGTATTTCCTTGGGTTGTTTCAAATCCCTATCGGCATTTCCCCTTCTTTGGTATTGAGAAAAACATAAGGATTAAAAAACTACCAGTTCGGATTCTGTTCCCATAAACCACCGGTCAAACTTCCTACCATTTCCTGACGGATAGGCAACAGGTAATCGCGCTCCACATTAAACTGCCAGCCATTCGGATAGTTGGTATTGTTGAATGATACGATATATCCATCCTTCAACCATATATTTGAACCTACGGTCATGATGCCATCAAAATGTTCCCCCAGCGTACTGCCTGTGTACAAAGCACCAGTCGGAGTTTTCCGACGATCAACTCGTCGGCAGCGGCCCAGCGAAGGATATCCGTCAGACGGCAGTTTTCGAGCGCTTTCTCCACACGACGCTCACGACGTACAGCTTGAATATACTTGTCCAGATTATGGAACGGATAATCGGCATCGGAATTATATTCACGGTCGAAATCCACCCCCGGCATATTTACACGGTCGCGCAAAGGCTTCAAGGCTTTCTGTATTTCGCCGGCATTGTTAGCCCCGTCAAGTTCTGCCAGTGCCTCTGCATAGTTCAACAGAATATCCGCATAACGGACTTGAATAGCCGGAGCCTGACTACGGTTTGCAGTCGTATAAGCAGCCGTATTCGATGTGTTAAATTCTTCGTATTTCAATACAGAATAACCGGTAGTATTCTGATGGTAGTTGGTTGCATCCAATGGTGGCCATGCATACAGTGTGCCATCGCTACGAATCTGCTGTCCCGGCATGAAAACAGTTTGTGACAAACGCGGGTCACGGAGTTCAGGAGTCAATTCAGTTCCATATATACGTTTTGCCTCTTCTTTTGCTGTACCAGTAAACGGTTTGCCTTCTCTTGTTAGGTAATCGTCTACCAGTGAAGCGGAAACACCAATCTGTCCGCCTCCCTGACAAGCATAGTATGTTACATTATGACCAATTCCAGCGGAAGCATTATATTCCTTCCACCACAGCACCTCTTGATTATCGCTCAAGTCGGTATCAATAAACATATCACGATAGTCGGTCAGCGGTTTGCCGGTGTTATGGATGCTCCATACATTACGGACAATCACCTCTTTAGCAGCTGCGGCAGCCTGTTCCAGCCATTCCTTGATTTTTACATCAGGATTAGTCAGCGTCTTGTCATAGAACGGATCGTTTTCTGCACGGTGATATTTTTCCCATGTCGCAGCAAACAGAGCCACTTCACTCTTCAAGGCACGAGCTACATCGCGGTGAACACGACGAGTAGCATTATTGTCTTGCTCCTTCAAATATGTAATGGCATCCTTCAAATCATTCAGGATGTAATCTACAATTTCCGTACGGGTATTGCGCGGACGCTTCATCAGCTCTGCATCTGGATCAAGCTGCTCTTCTATCCACGTCACACCACCGTAGTTTATGAGCAAATGATAATAATAAGCAGCACGGAAATAATAAGCCTCGCCCAGACACTGTTCATAGTCAGTTCCTTTATCCTCACAGTTTGTGATATTCTGAAGCAGGAAATTTACATTCCGTATCGCCTTGTAATCATCCAGTTCGGCAGCATTACTAAGCGAAGTTTCACCAGCCAAACGAGTATCAATCGCATTAGGATACAAGTTGTCGCTATTGGCATCGCCGAAAGCAATGCCGTTGGTGCTACTGCTGGATTGAGTCTTGATTGCCGAATTATTGACAGTCCCTCCACCCATCACAGGCACACTACCCTGATAGAACATATTCAGGTACATATTGATTTCACTGACTGTAGTGAAAGCACCTACCGTAGACATCTCCCCCTGAGGTTCTTGGTCCATATCGAAACAAGAAGTCATTCCCAAGCATAAAACTGAAGCAATCAGTAAATGTATATTTTTCATAATCGTTTCCCTGTTTTTACATATTTAAAATAACACCGACAGAGAATACTCTCGTCATCGGATAGTTCTTACCAGCCTGCTCAAGCGCATTACCATAACTGTTCTGAGTAAACAGACCTTCCGGGTCGAATATGTTGCTCAGTTTGGTAAAAGTCAGCAAGTTTTCACCAGAGAAGAATACTTGTGCCTTGGTAAGATGAATTTTTTCAATCCATGTTTTTGGCAAATCGTAACTGATAGTCAGATTCTTTAAACGGCAATAAGCGGCACTCTGCATATAACGATCAGATTTCTGGGAGGTCTTTGCACGAAACTTTCCTACAGCTTGATTGCCGGCAGTATACGGATTCGGATAGTAAGCGTTCGGATTTTCCGGGGTCCAATAATCGAGGTGTTCCTTGAAAACAGTAACTTGCGCATATGCACCCGATCCCCAGAAATAAGAAGTATTCATAGCAGGACACCAGTCGCGTTTACCCACGCCTTGAAACATTAAGCTTAGTGAAAGGCCTTTCCATGAAATAGAGCCGTTGATGGTATATTGATAACGCGGTGTAGTATTGCCAATGACAGTCATATCACCCATATCGCCAATTGTATTAGTACCGTTATTAATTTTGTTATTATCATCCAAATTTATATACTTCACGTCACCCGGCATCCACTTCTGTCCGCTGAGATAAGACAAATCGTATGTAGCGTTATACTCATCGGCTTCTTCCTGTGTCTGAATCAAACCGGAAGCGCGGTATCCCCAGATTTCACCCACTTTCTTTCCTTTATACCAGTTGTTTGCCGGATCGGAACCATCCCCTTCGTAAGCTGTAACTTCGGAGGTTGCATCAGAAAGAGAACCACCGATAGAGTAATCAATATCCTTACCAATCTTTCCTCTCCACTGCAAGGTAAGTTCCCATCCACGATTACGCATTTCGGCATTATTGGTTTCAGGAGCTACTGCACCAAAGAAGTCTGCCAGTGCTACTGAAGGACCTAACATATCTCGTGTATCACGCTGGAATACATCGAATGATCCGGTCAAGGCATTATCAAAAAATCCAAAGTCAATACCGATATTCTTATGCTCAACCTTTTCCCATGTTGTATTGGAATCAACCACTGAACCCGGTTTGAAATAACCTTCTCTTCCATTCAAGAAATACCAGTTACCTAATGATACAGGGTCCATGGTAGAAGCGAATGTATAGTAAGCAGCTCCAGTCTGGTTACCAAGCAATCCCCAAGACACACGCAACTTCAAGTTAGACAATACATCCTGTGTCTTTTCCATGAACGACTCACGCATAATGTTCCATCCCAAAGAAACAGAAGGGAAGAATCCCCAGCGGCTGCCTTTGGCAAAACGTGAAGAACCATCATAACGTCCGTTTACTTCTACCAGATAACGTCCCATGAAATCGTAATTGATACGTCCGAAGTATCCGCGTGTAGCCCATGCGTAACGCGTATCCTTCACAGTACGGTCACCATTTGCCATTTCAAGGCTCGGATTGCTGGTAGACAAGATATCTGTTACAGAATCATACAAATACCTGTATTTGTATGATTCTTCTTGATAACCCAGCATTGCTGTAAAGTTATGCTTGTCAGCCAGAGAGAATGAATAGTTGGTATACAGATTGACAGACTGGTACTGATTGTTCATATCGTAACGGGTATACGAATTGCTTGCTCCGTCCGCAATTTCGGCACGTGTACCAATATCGTATGAGTCACCTGAAGCATTCGGAATCTGCGGAAGTACCTTCAACGCCCAATAATCTCGTGTGTTATAGCGATAAGTATAGTCGAAAAAAATATGCCAGTTTTTCAGAGGTTCCACCTCCAACCCGCCGGTCATGGTCAGGTTATTGTTCTCGGTATCGGTCTTAGTACCACTCTGCAAGTACGGAATCATTGACAATTCCGTAAAGTTCCCGTTCGGATCAACCACACTTACGGTAGGACGGAAACGTGCCATTGAATGATAAAACCCCTCGCTCAACGCACCCGTACCAAACGGAGTTTCATTGTCTGAATTCATATACTTAGTATTCACTTTCAGTTTCAACCAGTCGGTAACTTTCGAAGTGATATTGCTGCTGAAATTGAAACGTTTGTAACCGATGTCGGCATAACGCAACAAACCGTCTTCCTTGTACATACCACCTGAAATGTAATATTGTGCCTTTTCACCACCGCCGCTTATACTAACATTGTGATTCTGCTTGAAAGCAACATCCTTGTAATGAAGATCGAAGTAGTCCGTATTACCCAAACCTTTGGCACTGTTCTCGAATGCTCCTATCATCGATTGTCCGGGAGTCAGCTCTGCCCACGGATCAAGTCCGGTAGGGTCATTGATATACTGCTGCAATTGTCCCAGCTTCTCTTCACCATACTGTTCTATTACACCTGCATTTTTACAAGCTCTGTTGAAATAAGTGGCAAACTCATATGCATTGGCCATATCCGGCAATGACATCGGAGAGGTCCATCCCAATGTAGCCTGATAGCTAACACGGGCTTTACCTTCCTTACCTTTTTTAGTAGTAACCAAAATCACACCGTAAGCCGCACGCGCGCCATAAATAGAGGACGCTGCAGCATCCTTCAATACAGAGATATTTTCAATATCATTCGGATTGACATCTGCAAGATCCATTTCTACTCCATCGACCAACACATAAGGAGCAGCATTACCCGAAAGATTGCCTTGACCACGTAACTGCAAAGAAGAAGTCGCACCCGGACGACCGGCATTACTATTATCAATGTACAATCCCGGAACCATACCTTGCAAACTTTGGGTAGCATTTGCCAGCGGACGCTGTTCCAATATTTCACCATCTACAGTAGCGACAGAACCAGTCAAATTGACTTTTTTCTGCGTACCATACCCCACTACAACCACTTCATTCAGTAATTGATTGGCTTCTTTTAATTTAACCAGAACAAAGTTTTTTCCATTTACAGGAATACTTTGTTTTTCATAACCGACATACGAAACCTCCAACGTTGCATTAGCAGGTATGTCTTTCATAGTAAAAGCACCGTCGGCATCGGTCGAACGACCGATAGAGGTACCCGAAACTTTAACAACAGCCCCGATAATCGGTTGGTCATATTCATCTAAGACCCTACCAGTCAACTGATTGCTGGCTCCCACGGACTGTGCGAACATCTGGAAACCAGACATAAAGGCGATAATCAAGAGTAAACAAGACCATCTCCTGTGCAGTGTGTTCGTTAGTAAATTCATAATTTTTTTGATTTATGGTTCTTATTAAGTTAGAAGTTTTTTATATATTATTATAAGGAGCAAGAAACTCACTCCTTTAACAAGCTATTTTTTAATCAATTACGAACGATTCTCCTTACA
>OMFQ01001201.1_pt1 | contig 10818 bp, 8 predicted proteins | sample 1645671 | NCBI WGS metagenome assembly OMFQ01 (sample SAMEA103958119, study PRJEB25191) | human gut metagenome | biome: human-associated habitat [ENVO:00009003]; feature: intestine environment [ENVO:2100002]; material: feces | place: Germany | collected 2013/2015
TTCCTAATGATTGGTATGGGGTGTTTTGGGTAATAGAAGGGGATTATGCACGATATACATCTGATACGCTCACTGACAAATCAAATATTTCACCTTATAGCTGTATAAAGTCTAAATAGAAACACTACCTAAATCTAAAGGGCGGGGGTATGATTTTAAGTACCTATATTTTTTGAGTTGGGTATCAAAAGGAACTTTACCAGTAATATATATCACTCTCAAATGCCATTATTGGTCTTTAGGATATACTCCCCTATAGAATGACGGACTTATGCCAGTATCAGTATAAAGTTTGCAGATTGTCCACAATTCATGATTTTACTGTCGGAATATTAATTACCTTTGCAATATCAGGACAATGAGAAACACCCCAAATATAATCCTCAAAATTATTCCGATTTCATGTTAGAGATACCCTAAACGGGTATAATTCGACCTGATGCGTATCAGGTTTTATTATTCTTGTGACTGTCCAATATTTCTACCATGACTCCCTTATACTAAAGATAAAAATTCTCTATAAAGTGGACATCACTAGATTAGATTATTCCAGTCAAATTAACTTTTAACTTAACTCATGAAGAAAGAAGTGATTAAAATTCCGGCAAATATCAAGTATTTAACCGAACGGGAGAAGTTCATAGAAGAATTCGGGAAACCGTTTGAACTTCCCAATGGTATTTTGAATAAAGAGATACCCGGCTGTGGAGCAACTACAGTCGCACTGACAGATGAACATAAAACTATTATATGCAGCCCTCGCAATGAGCTGTTGAAAAACAAACATGAACAATACCCTGATACCTTGCTTGTAATTGGCGGGGTGGACACCAAAGAGATTGAGGCATATTTGCAGACTGCGGAGCTTCCCAAGATTCTGGTCTCCTACGATTCCGTGTATAAATTGATTGGCTGTATTAAATATAAATCAGATTGGCGTGTAGTAGTGGATGAATTCCAGTGCTTGTTGGCAGATAGTAGTTTCAAGTCTGAAATAGAATTGCACTTTTTGGATAATTCAAGGTCGTTTCCGTATGTTACATTCTTATCGGCAACTCCAATTCTTGACAAATATCTGGAACAGATTGACCACTTCAAGGATATGAATTACTATCAGCTTGACTGGGAAGAAAAGGATATTGTTAGAGTATATAGAGAACGCACAAAGAATCCTATCAATGCAGCATTGGAAATAGTTCGCTACTATCAGAATGGCAATTATCCTTCTGTGTATGTTAATGGGGAAAGGATTTACTCCAAAGAATGTGTTATATTTCTCAATAGTGTAAATAATATTGTGAACATTATTAAACAAACGGAACTCAAACCGGAAGAAGTGAATATCATTGTAGGTAATTCTGACGATAACGATAAACAGATTGCAAGGATTGGGGAAGGATTCAAACGGGGAAGAATTCCCTTGAAGGGGGAGACGCACAAGAAATTCACCTTCTGTACTTCCACCGCTTATGCGGGCTGTGATTTTTACTCTACCAATGCCGCAACTTTTGTCATTAGTGATTGTAATCGCCCGAACACTGCGGTTGATATAGCAACGGAATTGGTACAGATTGCAGGCAGGCAGCGTCTGGCATGCAACCCCTTCAGGCAGTTCCTCACCTTCGTTTACAATGTCAATGCAGAGGAGGTAGAGCAAGAGGCATTCAATGAGCATCTGTGCCGGAAGGTCAATGTGACACTTGACGAGATTAGGGATAACAACAATGCAGGTGAAGCATTGAGAGCCAAACGTATCAAGGATTTTAGGAGAATCCCCGACAATGTAAAATATCAGGATTCATATACAATGTACGATGAACAGAAAGGAGAATTTGTTTTCAACCGTTTAGCCTATGTAAATGAGCAATACTGTTTTGATGTCCAGAAGTTCAATTATCAGAATGGGGTAATTGTAAAGAAACTGCTCCAAGATAGTAGTTTCGATGTCAGTGAGAATCAAACTTATGCCGTTTACCAAGAACAGTTGAAACATCTAATCAAAAAGGAGCCATTTGTAGACAGGATGCAGGCATACTGTGAATATCGTGCCAAGCAAGGGCTGATTGTCAATCTCGCAATGTCAACACTGGAAAGCAAATATCCAGAACTTAGGTATTATTATGAGGCTTTGGGGGCTGACAGGATTAAAGCTTTGAATTATAAAGAGAAGAAACTGCTCAATGAAATCCATATCATGAAAACCAAAAATAAGATTCGTCATGAATTACACGGCATTATTCATATCGGAGACAGAATATTAACTACTGATATTCAGCAAACCTTACATGATGTATATGACAGGCTGGGCATTGACAAGTCACCGAAAGCGGCCGACCTCAATGAATTCTTTGAGATTCATCCTGTCAAGATACCGACCGCCAATGGCCGGAAGAATGGCTTTGAGATTCGAGGAATATTGTAAACAAACAGAAAGAGGCTGAACTCAAAATCAATTTGAGACAGCCTCTTATTTTTATGTATCATGTACAATCCGGTTATTCTTATTGCTGTTGAGCGTTACGCATCTCAATAACTCGCTCGATGATTAAGTGCTGAATACAGCTAATTTTATCTTCGCACTTAGCTGCTTCAATCCGCAACTTCTCTGTTGCTTCGATGCTGTTTAATACATCACAGACTGTATCAAAACCATATTCCGAGATACCATAATTAATGGCCTTAATATATCTGGTCTGTTTTGCAGCTTTCACGCCAAAGGCTTGTACTGTTGCCTTCATCAATTGCTCTGCCTGCGCATAAGTTCTATATTCTTCTTTAAAAAGAGAAGAACTCATAGCAAGGGCTTTGCTTTGTAATAAAGAAACAGTAGTGCTTATACCAAAATATCCCTGTACGGCAGTACCGGACATAGAGTACATTATGCCGAACTTGCGGATATTCAGAAATAATTCATCTCCCGTTACAATTCCGGCATATCCTATCCACTCATCCTTTGAAGGACATTGGGAGAGATATGCAGTTGTTGCCACTCTGCGGTAAGCGTCAGAAACGCTATCACATTCCACTAATTCAGCTTGCAGTGGCTCATCCGTCAAACCGAGCAAGTTAACATTGTCGGCTTTATCCAGATAGACCATTACGGCCGGAGCATTATCGGGAAGATTCCCTATTTTACTACCTACGTAATCGTATAAAGGAACATTCTCTGCGTAGAATGGTTTTGCATCACAGAAGCAAAACACAGTCGGCAGGAGCTTGCTCTTATCTATAGATTCATAGGTTTTATTCTTCTCAAGGCATTTACGCCTGATAGAATAATCGGTGAAGGCAGGAATGATTTCCAGTTCTTCGCCATTTACTAATATCGTGGCAACAAAGTACCATTTGGGAGCTTCTTCGCTCCCCAAATTTACATGTTTCATAAAAGTTATATTATTATTGAAACTATCAAACGGTATATAAGAGCGGGCATACTTACACCTTCATATATACCCGGCAATCCGAGAATTGCCTAATTAATAATATTAACAATTATGAACTAATTGCCACAGCTTATCACTTCCAAGCAAAAAGCGATAGCTTAAAGCACCGAGGTGCTGGGGTCGGATTGTACATGATGTCAATGAACGAATTGTTCAATGCTTACTCATCAACAATATGAGTTAATCATTTAACTGCTGCAAAGATAAACCATTTTACTGATAATATCCAAATTCTACAATCCATTATGGTTGATTTCGTCCGGATTATTGTACGAATATAGATTGTCTGTTAACGTCAGTTAATGAGATTTTATCATACCTCCTTACAGCCGTAGCTGTTCGAGGAGAATATGGCGGTTTGGGTAGTAGAATCACTTTACTTGTCTTTGGCCTTCAATATTGCCGCTACAATTTCTTTCATGTCATTAAGGCTGTCATTATCCAGAATCCCCATTTTGAAAGCCTTATCAACAATCTGCATGACAGTTTCCACATTTACCTCTATCTTTATACATTTGACAATTAACAGCTTAAGCTCGTCCCTCAAATTGGACAGATTACCAACAGACAGCCGTTCCACATATTTATGGGCTACTTCAAGGCCGGAGGCGGGAGATTGCATAAAAGCCTCTATTTCTTTCACAATACCACTTATCTCGCTATTGTAATCATATAGTTTGCCGTCCTTCACATACCCCATACGTTCAAACATGTCACTGGCTTTATTGATTTTAGATGCAAAAAATTGAGTGTCTAACAGAGTATCGAACGTAATACCATTTATAGTATTTTGATACTGTTTTAAAATATTAATGGCTTCTTTGTTACCTTCTTGACTAATAGTAGTAGGTACTTTATCAGATTGCCTTACTTTTGTAGATTCTGTTTCCAACATTAGTAAAGCGGCATCCTCAGAGGTTAATCTTACATATTTCTTAAAAGACTTTGCATCATTATGTCCTGTTATCTTCATTATAATATGACTATCATAGCCATGTTTTAGCATATTACAGATAAAGGAACGTCTTGCTGTATGCGTTCCTATTAGTTCGTATGCTTTCACTTGTGTTGTAACAACTTCTCCTCCCCTATCCTCTGTTACATTATGTAATCTTGTTATACCTGCTTTTTCACCTATGTTCTTTAAATAGTTCAAAGCTGTTTGATTGGTATAAATAGGAAAACCATTTTTATACTTATTCAGAATATCTATAGCAACAGGTAAAAGAGGAATTGATACTCTATGCGTTTTCTTTTCTTGCACAATTTCTATTACTTTCCCTTTACCATTAGGCGCTTCCTTTATAATCCCCTCATTAATTGCTTGCGTATCAGAGAAGCGTTGCCCTATCCAACATTGTAATACAAACAAATCTCTCACTTCTTCTTCCCTTCCTGTTAAGCGCAAAGCATATATTTTATCTATTTCATCTTCCGTTAAATAAATCTCATTTTCATCACCTTGTCTACTTTGGGGCTTTTTATACTTGTCCAGTTTGGATTCGTGAATATCAATCATGCCTTGCTGCTCTGCTCTTTTAAGAATACATATTATCTTCTCTACCTTATTACCAACCGTAGTAGTTTTCGTTGTTTTACCTTTACCAACTTCCTTATTAAAAAGATAAGATTCATAATCCTTTATCAATGGTAAATTTATATCACTAAAATTAATAGGATATTTACCTACTTCATTCAGAAAAGCTTCAAAGAACTTTATTTGTTTCACATAATCAGCTCTTGTACTATCTTTTATAGTTCTATCTAAAGCTAATGTATTACGTAACCAATGTACTGCATTTATATTTTGCTTTTCTTTCTCCATAGTATCTTTGTATATAAACTTCTTTAATATCTTAACACTATTTCCGATTTCGTTGGGATTGTCACAAAGATAACGCTTATATTGCAGAAAGCGATTTTTAATCTCAATTATTTTCGTGTTAACAATAGTATTATTGAGATTATCAAGTTCACTTAACCTACAACTGATATAAGCCTCTTGCTTCTTCACATTCCAATGTTCTGGATATACCTTAACACCCGTAGAAAGTCTTATTTGCTTCCTATCTATCCTGCATACCAAATAGATATTAGTAGGCTTGTTTGATTTGGGTTCTCTCAAATTAAACTTAGCCTGTACTTCATTAAAAAAAATCTGTCCCGTTTGAGCCTTGTTATTCATTTCTGTGCTTCAATTTCGTAATTCAAACTCGTACTTCAATTTTGTGCTTACAAGGCTTTAGCTAACAAAATATCAAGAAGAATCCTCTCTCACAGTATTGTAGAACGCCAATTTACTATCATCAATAAGAGCAAAAAAAAATGGGGCTTTTCACAAAGCTCCATTTTTCAGTTTTCAATAGGTATTAGTTTTTTTTTAAGGTAAAAAGATTGTTTTCAGGATAACGGTGCAAATATAGGCGGTTTTACCGATACTATCCAAATTATAAAACATGTCATATAACATCTTTTTGAAAATTCTTTGGATTTATTATCATTTGAAGCAAAATCTCCTGTAACTTGTCCGTTACAGGAGACAAATATAAGATAATTTTTTAAGGAGCCCTAATTTCTGTTTAAAAATCCGCAGAAAATTACTTTTCCGGATAGTTTTCGTCCGTTTTGCCACGATGTTTTAACACTTTGGCATCAATGAAGAAAACAATTTCTTCGGCAATGTTGGTAATATGGTCTCCCGAACGTTCCAGTTTACGGAACACACTGACCAAATCGACACAAGTATGTACAGCTTCCGGATGTTCGATAATATAGTCTGAAAGAATACCTGTTGCATCCGCATTGATTTCATCCAGCAAATTATCCTTAGCAAACACTCCTGCCGCCAAATCATTGCTCTCTTCATTCAAGGCACGTTTTGCCAGTTCCAGCATCGACAACACCTCTGCCTGCATCTCTGCCAGGCGAAGACGAGACAACAGCTCCGCATCCAATACCGGTTCTTTGCAACGAAGTACAAAACGGGCGATCCCTTCCGCAAAGTCACCCAAACGTTCCAGATTTGTGTTAATCTTCAACATAGCCAACACAAAACGAAGATCAATCGCCACCGGATTATACAATGCGATAATATCTTCCACATCACTATCTATCTTCAATTCAAAAGCATTCACCCTGCGCTCGCGAACCATCACCTGTTGAGCCAGCTCCTTGTCAAGGGTCAACACAGCCTCTCCGGCACGGTCAAGCTGGTTGTACACCAAGGTCCACATTTCATCAATTTCCTTCTTCAATAGGATGAGTTCCGATTCTATAAACTTTACCATAGTCTATTATATATAAATGATTAATATTCTATCAATTGGGTTCCAGATACCCGGATTACCCAAAACGTCCCGTTATGTAATTCTGGGTAGCCTCTTTCTCCGGATTGGTGAATATCTTTTTCGTCTGATCGAACTCCACCATTTCTCCCATATAGAAAAACGCCGTCTTATCACTGACACGGGCCGCCTGCTGCATATTATGCGTAACGATTACAATCGTATAATCCTTCTTCAGTTCATGAATCAACTCCTCCACTTTCGCCGTAGAAATAGGATCGAGCGCAGACGCAGGTTCATCCATCAGCAATACCGAAGGAGAGACAGCCATCGCACGGGCGATACAAAGACGCTGCTGCTGTCCGCCGGACAGTGCATAAGCCGATTCCTTCAACTTATCTTTCACCTCATCCCAAAGAGCCGCTCCTTTCAATGTTTCCTCCACACGCTGGCGAATGAAAGCATTATCTTTTATTCCGTTCACACGAAGTCCGTAAGCCACATTCTCGAATATGCTTTTCGGGAAAGGATTGGGACGCTGGAACACCATTCCCACATTCTTGCGGAGTTCGTCCACTTCCACGCCTTTCGCATAGATATTATGTCCGTCGATACGGATTTCTCCCTCCAGACGGGTAGCAGGAATCAAATCATTCATCCGGTTGAAAAGCCGGAGGAAAGTAGATTTGCCACAACCGGACGGTCCGATAAAAGCAACAACCGATTTTTCCTCAATCTGCATGCTGATGCCCTTCAATGCATGAAAGTCCCCATACCAGAAGTTCACATCACGCGCATCTATTTTCACTGTATCCATATACTAATTTAGTTCGTTTTTACTCTTTTCTCAAAATACTTTCTCAAGGCATTAGCCAGCAGATTCACCAACAGGATAATCATAATCAATACCAATGCCGTGCCATAAGCCAGCGGCAGTTGTGCCTCCATATCCGTTCCACTGGTGGAAATCACATACAAATGGTAAGGCAAGGCCATACACTGATCCAAAATGCCGGTAGGAAGTTGCGGCAGGAAATATGCGGCACAAGTAAACAGAATCGGCGCCGTCTCTCCCGAAACACGTCCCAAGGCGAGAATCAACCCAGTGATAATGTTCGGCATCCCCATCGGCAAAACAACATGCCATATCGTCTGCAACTTCGTCGCTCCCAATGCCCGGCTACCTTCACGCATACTGTCGGGAATGGCTTTCAAGGCTTCCTCCGTTGTCCGGATGACCAAAGGTACGCAAAGCAAACCTAATGTCAAAGAGCCTGCCAGAATACTATCACCAAACCCCATATAATTGACAAACAGCGCCATACCGAACAATCCGAATACGATGGAAGGAATACCGCTCAAGTTATTGGTCATCACCCGGATAAAGCGTACCAACCTGCCTTTCGGCGCATACTCATTCATATAAATCCCACTCATCACCCCTATCGGGAATGCAAACAGCGCACTTCCCACCATCAGGTAGAAGGTACCGACAATAGCCGGCCAGATACCGCCACCTGTCATTCCGTCCGTAGGAGCCGAAGTGATAAAATCCCAACTGATAGCACCGATTCCCTTATAGATGATAAATCCCAGAATCGCAAACAATATCAATACAATGCAAAGACTCAACAACCGGAAAATCCCGAAAGCAAATTTCTGCGAACGGTGTTTAGCTTTATTATTACTCCGTATTTCCATCTTATTTACTACGTTTTAATCCTTTAGAAGAAATATATTCCACACTAAAGTTGATAATCAATGTAATGAAGAACAGTACGACACCCAACAGGAACAATGCCTGATAGTGCGGACCACCTGCAGGAGCCTCTCCCAGTTCGGCGGCAATCGTAGCCGGAATGGTACGTAAAGGTTCAAGAATGGTTGTCGGAATCACAGCCGCATTACCGGTCACCATCAATACCGCCATCGTCTCCCCGATAGCACGTCCGATGCCAAGTACCACGCCGGATGTAATACCCGAAATAGAATAAGGAATTACGACCTTATATATAGTCTGCCATTGAGAAGCCCCCAACGCCAGACTCGCTTCCCGCATTGCACGCGGACAGTTACGCATCGCATCTTCCGTCACCGTTATGATGGTAGGCAATGCCATAATGGCCAGTACGATACTCCCTGCCAGGCCGCTCTCTCCCACCGGAAGATTAAACAACTTCTGAATCAACGGAACGATGACAATCAACCCGAAAAAGCCATAGACCACGGAAGGAATACCGCTCAACAGTTCGATAATCGGTTTCAGCCAGTTCCGCACTTTCGGGTTTGCCACTTCAGACATATAGATAGAAACCGAAAGCCCGAACGGCAAAGCAAAAAGAATGGCGAACAGACTCACCCACAACGTACCGGTAATCAACGGCAGGAAGCCGAATTGAGCTGCCGGAGTGGCCGTAGGAAACCATTCGGCACCCGCAAATACATCTTTCACGGAAATGGTGTTATCCTCTATGAAATGCACCGCGTCCGGATGAACAATAAACTTCTGCGGAACAAAAGCTACGATACCCGGTGTTTTCTCTACCAGTTCCGTAATTTTGTCGCCTGCATATTCATAAGCAGGTCCCAGCTCCTCTTCCGTATAATACTGCGTTATATCCTCCAAACGAAAAACCCGGATAGGGAGATCTTCCCCACCGAGTTCCTTCCAGTTTGTGATCTCCTCATCAAAAACATTTTTTATCTGTGCAGGGCTCAACACACTAACTTTGTTGCTCTTATTCAGCGCCAACACATATCCCTCTTCAATCACCTTACTCTTGAACAGCCCGAAAGCTTCCGTGAAAAGGAAGAGTACAATCAGCAGAATAGTAATACTTGTCACGAAACCGCTACAAGTCAACATTCCTTCTATAATCCTTTCAAATACCTTTTTCATACCTACTATGATTTCTGATGCAAAGAAAGCGTCTCTTTATTAAGGAGGTGTGACTAACGTTTGAAGGAAATGTTTCAATCATGTTACGTTTGTGTTACAAGTATCATTTCCATTCCGGATGAAATGGAAATGTAATATCCGATTGCTTAATTTGCAAAGTCAATAAAAAGAAGAAATATGAAAGTGAGAAGAAACTTATTAATCGCCTTTTCCCTACTCTCTCTTAGTGTCAATGCACAACGTATCAAAGGCAGCGACACTGTATTGCCTGTCGCCCAGCAGACAGCAGAACGGTATATGAACCAGCACCCTGACGCCCGTGTCACAGTGACCGGCGGAGGAACCGGTGTAGGTATCTCCGCTTTAATGGATAACACAACGGATATCGCCATGGCCTCCCGTCCGATCAAGTTCAGCGAAAAGATGAAAATCAAGGAAGCCGGACAGGATGTAGACGAAATCATTGTAGCCTATGATGCTCTTGCCGTAGTGGTACATCCTTCCAATCCTGTGAAACAACTTACCCGCCAGCAATTGGAAGACATTTTCCGTGGAAAGATCACCAACTGGAAACAAGTGGGCGGAGACGACCGCAAAATAGTAGTGTACTCCCGTGAAAGCGTATTGAAAAACAAAAATTATATGTCGAGCAGCCTTTCCATGCCTGCCACCGGTGCCATTATCCAGTCTGTCAGCCAGACAAAAGGAGCCATCGGATATGTCGGTCTGGCCTATGTATCTCCGCGTATCAAGACTCTCTCCGTATCCTATGACGGAAGCCATTATGCTACGCCTTCGGTAGAAAATGCCACCAACAAAACATATCCGATCGTGCGCCCTCTTTATTACTATTACAATGTAAAAAACAAAGAAGCAGTCACCCCCTTGATTCAGTTTATTCTTTCACCCGAAGGACAGGAGATTATAAAAAAGAGCGGTTATATTCCAGTAAAATAAAAAAAATGTCCTACTTTTGTAGCCTATAAATAGAGTTAACATTTTAACGTTATGACAGATATTAAAAACGAAGACACAGGCGATAAGAAAAGCCTGAACTTTATTGAACAGGCAGTAGAGAAGGATTTGAAAGAAGGTAAAAATGGAGGAAAAGTGCAGACGCGCTTCCCGCCCGAGCCTAACGGATACCTTCACATCGGTCATGCCAAAGCTATTTGCCTTGATTTTGGCATTG
>OMFQ01001204.1_pt1 | contig 10790 bp, 6 predicted proteins | sample 1645671 | NCBI WGS metagenome assembly OMFQ01 (sample SAMEA103958119, study PRJEB25191) | human gut metagenome | biome: human-associated habitat [ENVO:00009003]; feature: intestine environment [ENVO:2100002]; material: feces | place: Germany | collected 2013/2015
CATGTGAGGATACGTACGTTGCCATCCGCGAGGAATAGTGGCACCATGAAAGTTAAGCATCAATTTATACTTCACGGCATCTTCAAGCAGATCTATATAATAATTCATTGTAGAAACACTATCACCCGAGAAGAAGTCAACTTTAATGCCGGCAACTCCCATATCGCTTAACCATTTATATTCCTTTTCTCTGTCTGCCTTTTTATTCAGACGAAAGAGAGGACCGGGACCTATCCAATTCGTGCTCGAATTATACCAGACCAAAGGTTTAACACCTTGACTCAAAGCATATTTCACGGCATCTTGGATATTTCCCCCATTTCTCATTACATCCCATTCCCAATCGATCAAATCATAAGGCCACTTCATCTTGACTGCCAGGTCAATGTATTCCTTCACGATTTGATAATCTTGAGAACCATGGTTGTATGCCCAATAAATCCATGACACCATTCCGGGTTTTATCCATTCCGTATCCTCCACCTTAGAAGGGTCAGACACATCCGTCACCAGTGTAGACTCAGTAATATCAGCTAAAGAACCAGCAATAAGCAATCGCCATGGAGATTCCCACACACCGCTAAAAGCAAGTTTTTTATCGCCCAATCGCACCTGATAATTATCGCGATTATCTCCATTATACAGAAAAGAGCCACAATGCCCCCGTCTGATATTTGCCTCCGTAATCAGCACAAACACAGAATCCCGTGGCTCTATAAGCGCCGGATATCCCCAAAGGTCAACCTCCGGGCGATTGGCAAGCTTACCATCAGTAGACAGCGGGAAAAACTTTTCATAACCCGGATCATATTGTTGTATCCATCTTTTACTCCCTTGTGGCAAGGCGTACGCCGTATATTCATTAATGATATGTTCTTCATCCGAAATAGCCTTAAGCCCATACTTAAATGCAATCCCATCGTTATACACCCTAAACGTTACCTCCAAAGTTTGCCCTTCATCGTTTTCCAGAGAATAAACCCGTTCGGAAGCCTCATTCACACAATGGCTCCGTTTTCCCGTAATCATCCTATAATCATCAATCACGGATTTCGGTTCCGAAACTGATTTCAGTCTTAAGTTACCGGCAAACTTTTGCGCATCTGTTTCCAATCCCAATTCGGAACGAAAAAGAATACTATCTCCCTTGTAATGCACAACGAAAGCGGCTTTTCCATAATCGCCATCCTTTGTTGTCACTACACCAACCTTTAAGGTTCCGTCAGGAGAAATAGTATCAAATGTTGCTGAGTGGCACGAACTGATTATAACAGCTATTACAATCCCCCATGTTTTTCTAAGTAAGTTCATAAACATACATATTTAGTTAGTACAACGACCCTTATTTTGTTAACCCAACAAAAGTAGGGAAATACCTCTGTACATATTTGCAATTTTAGATAATCCATTTGTGATTTTAGATAATATCGTCCTTCTATCCCACTGTAAAGCAAGAAAAGCCCGAAGCATATTTCTATCGCTTCGAGCTTTTCAATCATTTGTTATTCCTTTCCCAAAAACTATTTACCATTAAATTCCTATCAAAATAAATGCAAAATTTAACCTCTAACTTTATCTAACTTAATTTTTTCCTACCACTAATTCACTGCATTTTGAAATACAGCGATATTATATCCTCTGATGTCATGCGACCATTTATTTATCCATTACCATTGATTCGGGAACCAACAATCGTACTGCAAAAATCCCTCCTGCTGTAGTATCCGGCTTACTCTGGAACCTAACCGTAATTTTATCTTTCGATTTCAGCAAAGTGGCCGGAATATTATATTCCACATTACAGAACAAGTCTTTCTTCCATTTCCCGACAATATTTTCCGTAGCGATAGTTTGACCGTCAACCAGAATATCAAAGCTCCTGCTACCAGACTCAGCTCCCCAATAACGGACCATCAATGAGAGATTCTCATTCCCTTTCGTGGTCAGTGTATATTCGAAATATCCCCCATTACGGGCATCACGCCAAGCCTCACCGGCATGTACTCCACGATGTGAATCCTGAGTTTTCATTGCATGATCCGACTCAGGTTGTTGCTCACCCGATGATACCATATCCACAGTACGCTTGTCGAGTATCATTCTCCCACGTTCTTCAGCTTCCACAGCTTGTTTATATTCCCTGAATGCGGGCTCGGACATTGATAACCAATACATCATATAGCGGCTATCATGAATTCCATAGAATGGTTCAAGTATCAGATTCTTATATTTTTCCTGAGTAAACAAACCGGGAACAGTAAAACTAAAAGATTTTCCTTCGACAGGCCTCATATTATTCAATTTATTCAGAATATCACTTCTTTCCCCTATAATATAAGGTGCGTCAAAAAGTGAAACCAGCGATCCGTGCGCAATATGCTCCCAACGCCCGTCTCCGGCAATTAATCCGGGCATATTTTCCGTTCCCGTCCTCGCACCTAACAAAATAGGGCCACGCATGATCGAGATAGCGTTAGGTACATTGGGCAGTTCTTCAATTCTCACGGTCATCGGAGTCTTTACTTCTACCACATCTCCTTTTGACCATTGGCGATCAATGGCTATATAAGAGCCTGGCTGCGCACTTTTTGCATAATCAACCCCGTTGCAGACCACCTGCATTTTTCCCTGCTCCACCCACGATGGATAACGTATCAGCAGTTTAAACTGTGTTGCTTTGGAAGGATTAACAGTCAGCGTAGTCCCCTCTTCATTCGGAAAGTCCGTTTCTTGTACAATCTTAATCTTCTTCTCTTTCCAGTTCAATTCAGAAGGTATAAAAAGATTCACATACAGAGCATTATCCGCCATATCATGGGTATAAATAAACTGCCCGTATTTACCATGATTCTCCATACCGGTACCCACACAACACCACATTGCTTTTCCCGGTGCCGAATAAACACGATAATGCGAGGGGCAAGCAGGTGTGAAATATACATATCCCCCATGTTCAGGATGCTGAGTAGAAAGGATATGATTATACATAGCACGTTCATAAAAATCGGCATATTCCACTTTGGGATGCATACGGAACAGACCTTCGGTAAGTTTCAGCATATTGTTAGTATTACACGACTCCGGTCCCTGACGTTCGTGCATATAATCGGAACATTTTCCTGCTTCGGGAAAATGCTCACCCCGACTGTTTCCGCCTAATGACAAAGAGCGATGAGAAACTACAGTCTCCCAGAAAAATTCAGCAGCAGTCATAAAATCATTGTAATCCGGAGCGGTTTTCGAATTAAGTTCAGCCACACGCTGATATCCCACGGCTTTAGGCACTTGCGTATTGGCATGCTTGTTATCCAGATTATCAATGCGCCTTGCCATACTGTCGAAAATCTGCTTATGTGAGAAGCGCTTCGCCGTATCGAGGTATTTAGGATTGCCGGTCATTTGCCAGGCATCCGCATACACTTCATTCATACCGCCGAATTCATTATCCAGCATACGCTCCATTTGCCGGTCGTCTAAATTAGAAATAACGTCGACGCCCCAGTCACAAAACTTCAGGAAGATCTTTTTCGCTTTTTCATTTTTACCGTAAAGCCAGGCATCCCGCAGTCCGGCATAGGTTTTATGCATATTATACCAGGCAACCCAATAGTTCCATACAATGCCTACATTCCCTTTTCTTATTTCTTCTGCAAACTTCTTACTGTTTGGAAAACCGCAAATAGAGCCGTCACCATTAGCCTGCTGTACACGTGCAAATTCAGAAACCATATAATCCATGCGTTTTTTGCATTCCAGATTACCTGTAGCGGCATAATGAATGGCTAAAGCAGTCAGATAGTGCCCACCGATATGCCCGTCAAGACCGTCTTTTTCCCAATTACCATACGTTTCCGCTTTCTTAGGTAATCCTGCTTCACGCAGGAAAGGAGCCAGCAAACGATCGGTATCATACTGAAGCAGAACCTTAACGTTCAAATCACAAGCATGCTTAAAAGGACCTGCGGTTATTCTCACATCTCCCAGAGGGAAAGTGTTCGGATAAAGCGCGTCCTGCGCAGTAAGGCTTGTAAAACTAATCGTTATCAGTAACAATAGAATCCATTTTTTCTTCATTTCCTAATCCTTGATTTATTTCCACTTATAATCATACTTTCATATGATCTGACACAATGCAAAAATAGGCCTATTATGCTATAGTCATTGTCAATTTCAGACATTTGATTTTAGATTTCAGATAAAACTTCTTTCGTAGCCTCACCGCAACTCTACCGTACTTACTCCGTACATTTTTCAAAAGATGTAACATCATGAAAGAAACGTGTAACATCATTATTGGGCTGAGAAAACAGAATGCCGTATGTTTGCGACATAAAATTCAGAACCATGAAAAACATTGCAATCATCTTAGTATGCGCATTGGCGTATTGCTTCGGGGTACAGGCACAAAGTAGTATCCCCCACTCCCAGGCCGGTTTCGACGTAGAAAAAACAGGAATAGCCCAAGGGAAAATAGAAACGGTGGCTTATAACTCTAAAACCGTCGGTACGAAGCGGAAAGCATTGGTTTATACCCCTCCCGGCTTCAGCAAAAGCAAGAAATACCCCGTACTTTATCTTCTGCATGGTATCGGTGGCGATGAACTGGAGTGGTTCAATAATGGCAAACCGCAAGTCATTCTCGATAACCTGTATGCCGAAGGCAAACTAACGCCGATGATCGTAGTACTCCCCAACGGAAGGGCCATAAAAGATGACCGCGCTACGGGCAATATCATGGCTCCGGATAAAGTAGAAGGCTTCGCCATTTTTGAAAAAGATCTGTTGAACGACCTGATTCCCTTTATTGAAAAGACATATCCTGTAATCAAGAATCGAGAGAGCAGGGCCATTGCAGGCCTGTCAATGGGTGGCGGGCAATCTCTAAACTTTGGTCTGGGAAATCTGGATAAATTCGCCTGGGTAGGAGGATTCTCATCCGCTCCCAACACCAAAGCACCCGAAGTGCTTGTCCCGAATCCGGAAGCTACCAAACAGCAACTGAAACTGTTGTGGATATCCTGCGGAGACAATGACAACCTAATGTCCTTCAGCGAGCGTACTCACCTCTATCTGCAACAGCATCGGATTCCCCACATCTTCTATGTGGAGCCCGGAGGCCACGACTTCAATGTATGGAAAAACGACCTCTACCTGTTCTCTCAATTGCTATTCAAGCCTGTAGATACATCAAGCTTCGATAAATACGGCCTTCACGGGACACGCGCGGAATCCAACGTACGGAATTCCAAATATCCGCAACTGACAGCAGACCACCGCGCTATTTTTCGCATAAAAGCCCCGGATGCACAGAAAGTACAGATAGATCTGGGACGGAAATATGATATGGTCAGACAGGAAGGGGGCATCTGGGAAACGGTAACCGATTCTTTGGGTGAAGGTTTCCATTACTATTCACTATTGATTGACGGAGTGGCGGTAGCCGATCCTGGAAGTGAAACTTTCTATGGCATGGGACGCATGGCAAGCGGCATTGAAGTTCCTTTCAAAGGTGGAGAATATTATGCACTGAAGGATGTGCCGCACGGTGATATCCGCATGAAACGTTACTACTCGGAAGTAAGCCGTTCGTGGAGACGCTTCTTTGTATATACGCCTGCCGGATATGACACCCACACGACTGAAAAATATCCTGTTTTATATCTGCTGCATGGTGGTGGAGAAGATGAACGCGGCTGGGCTACGCAAGGTAAAACGGACCTGATAATGGACAACCTGATCGCTGAGGGAAAGGCTAAACCGATGTTGATAATAATGCTAGACGGCAATATGGCTTCTGCCGGATTCAATGCCGGTGCCTTGAAAGCATTCGAAGCCGAGCTGATGCAGGCTATCATTCCATTTGTAGAAAAGAACTATCGCGTCAGAAAAGAACCGGACAGCCGCGCACTTGCAGGCCTCTCTATGGGAGGCATACAGACACTTTATGCCGGCCTATACCATACAGATATGTTCGCTCATCTCGGTGTATTCAGTTCCGGATGGCTACCTTTCTACCAGAAAATCGCAGATGACCAATACGAGTTTATCAGCAAGAATAAAGCAGCGATAGACTCTCAACTCAGATTACTCTGGATTGCCATGGGAGGTAAAGAAGATATAGCCTATCAGAACTGTCAGAATATGCTTAAAGAGTTTGATACGCTAAAACTGAAGTATACATATTCCGAATACCCGGGTGGACACACCTGGCCGGTATGGAGGAATAATCTGTATCATTTTGCACAATTGTTATTCAACAAATGACAAAAGACACATTAGAAAACAATCTATCTTCTTACTCAATACTTACAAGGATTATCACAAATATATCTGATTTTGAAATTCAAATATCTAATATCAAAAGCCACTCATCCTTCGATAGCTTACTTTTGTCGCATGGTGTCTTATTGAACAAATAATAACATAAATATTTACGTATAAAAAAGATTAGATTGGTTATGAAAAGAATTCAAGTCGTTTTATTATTGTTTGCTATTGTCCCTATGTTTGCAATAACAAAAGCAATAGCCGGTAATAATAATCAGCCCAAAACGTCCAAGTTTGTTTATCATGGAGCCGGTAATCCGTATCTACCGTTATGGGAACATTTGCCGGACGGAGAACCCCGTGTTTTTGAAGATCCCGACAATCCGGGAAAATTTCGTGCTTACATCATCGGTTCGCACGATGTCCGCTTCGGCAGTTATTGCGGGCCGGACATCAGAATGTGGTCGGCACCTGTAGAAGATTTATCAAGTTGGCGTGACGAAGGGCCTATCTTTACCTATCAGGTAGAAGGACAATGGGATGTGATGTACGCTCCCGACCTTGTTGAAGTGAAAAGGAAGGACGGCACAAAAGAATATTATCTGTACCCGCATAGCCGCGGTAGAGACAGAGAAGCGATGGTTGCCAAAGGAAGCCGCCCCGACGGGCCTTTTACCCCCATCAACCTGACTGCTGATGGTACAAAAACTCTGCCCGGAAGTATTCTGGGATTCGACCCGTCGGTATATATCGAATATATTACGGATCCGAACGATCCGGATTATGAAATCGGATTCAGAGCCTATGGATACTGGGGATTCCAACGTTCATTAGCCGCTCAACTGGACCAAAACACCATGTATTCCGTACGCCCGGGAACAGAGTTTATTCCTTATTTCATGCCGGCAGGCGTTCGCAGAGGTAACAATCGCGGTCCGAAGAATATTTCATATCCACATATCTTTCCCGGAGAGGACCTCGAAGCATTCAACTTCTTTGAAGCTTCATCCATACGTAAGATCGGAAACAAATACGTGACCATCTATAGCGGACATTCAGGTCCCGACTATGGATTGGGCAGTTCCAACTCCACTTTGCGTTACGCTTATGGTGATTCTCCACTGGGTCCATGGAAAAGCGGCGGCGTTCTGGTCGATTCGCGTGCCCCGGTGTTAAATCAAGATGGTTCACACCTGCAAACAACTAATGCAGGACACAATACACACGGAAGTATAGAACTCATTAACGGACAATGGTATGTATTCTATCACCGTCCACCACGGGGATTCGGCAACGCACGCCAGTCAATGGTAGCCCCAATCCATGTAGAATGGGATAAGAAACAAAGGAGCAGAAGTAACCTCGGAAGGATTCCATATATTCGGCCTTGATCCCTATCAGTATTATTCCGCGGGATTTGCATGTTATCTCTCCGACGGACGTATCCAGCAGGATTCATGGGACATCTGGGATAATCATGCCCCCATCACAAACGTGAAAAACGGCAATATAATAGGATATAAATACTTTGGCTTCGGCGGATTGAATAAAGACAAACTGGGTTTGAAAGCTTTCGAAGGAACCAAAAAGGGAAACCAAACAGCCTTCAACCTCTTCCTTACACCCAAAACATCAAAAACGTTTAAAGTGAACGTTTGGTTAGATGGTCCGTGGGATAACGAAACCTGGAAAGGGACGAAGATAGGCGAAATTGTTGTTCCCGCCAACTCGGCGCAGAAAACGGAACAGTTTACAATTGATGTATCGAAGTTTGTTGACCACCTGGACAAGAAACATGCAATCTATCTCGTTGCTGAAAGCGAAGAAACGGGCAATCTTTTCGATTTAGCCGGCTTGGGATTCAGCTCAAACAAGAAGAAGATCACTCGCCCTATTGTCCCCAAAGTAAATATAGAGGTCAATGGAAAAGCAATCGAAGTGCCGGCAACTCCTGTACGCTCTACTGAAAGCAATGGTATTACCGGCTATGACATCTATGAAGCTGTTTACAAACTTCCGGCCGGAACTACCGGAACCCCTACTGTATCGGCATCAGCTACTGATAAGAATGTGAAAGTAGAGATTATCCAGGCAACATCGATTTCCGGAACTGCTATTGTGAAATTCGATTATAAAGGGGTAGTTAAAACATATAAGGTTGTGTTTACTCCTCTTGCATAAGAATATCAGAATGTAACCATGAAAAAAACATTTACTATTCTATTATTTATATGTGCAGCCACAGGGATAAATGCACAAGATAAATTGTATCCCAACGAGTTTCCGCTCTCACAAATAACACTCCTCGAAGGGCCGTTGAAACATGCCCGGGACTTGAATATCGAGACATTGCTCAAGTACGACTGTGACCGTTTGATGGCTCCCTATCGAAAAGAAGCAGGGCTGACACCCAAAGCTAAATGTTATCCCAACTGGGACGGATTAGACGGACACGTCGGAGGACATTACCTCACAGCTATGGCCATCAACGCAGCCACCGGCAATGAAGAATGCCGAAGCCAATTGCAAGAATCATCCCCAATGGGGTGTTGGCTACATGGGCGGAATGCCTAACAGCCAGAATATTTGGAATGGCTTTAAAGACGGAGACTTCCGCGTATACAGTGGCTCATGGGCACCGTTCTACAATTTGCATAAGATGTATGCCGGCTTACGCGACGCATGGCTATATTGCGGCAATGAACAGGCAAAGAGTCTTTTTCTACAGTTTTGCAATTGGGCAATCCACATCACATCAGGATTGTCGGACGAACAGATGGAACGGATGCTTGGCAACGAGCATGGCGGCATGAACGAAGTACTTGCTGATGCGTATGCCATTACTCATGAGCAAAAGTACCTTGACTGCGCAAAGCGTTTCTCCCACAAACGGTTATTTACTCCTATGTCGCAGCGGCAAGACTGCCTCGACAATATGCACGCCAATACGCAAGTACCCAAAGTTATCGGCTTTGAGCGTATATCAGAGCTGTCGGGAAATGAGGATTATCATGTGGCAAGTTCATTCTTCTGGGATATCGTAACCGGCGAGCGCAGCCTTGCATTTGGCGGAAACAGCCGTCGTGAGCATTTCCCTGCCAAGGATGCTTGTATGGACTTCATTAACGACATTGACGGTCCTGAGAGCTGTAACACCAACAATATGTTGAAACTTACAGAAGACCTCCACCGTCGTAATCCGGAAGCGCGGTATGCCGACTACTACGAGCTTGCCACATTCAACCACATACTCTCCACCCAGCACCCGGAACATGGAGGCTACGTCTATTTCACGCCTGCCCGTCCCCGCCACTATCGCAACTACTCCGCTCCTAATGAAGCAATGTGGTGTTGTGTCGGCACCGGTATGGAAAACCATGGCAAGTACGGACAGTTCATCTACACCCATGCAGGCGATGCCCTTTTTGTGAATCTATATGCGGCTTCACAGCTCGACTGGAAGGAACGCGGCATCACGTTACGTCAGGAGACGGCTTTCCCTTATTCTGAAAACAGTACTATTACTATTGCGGAAGGTAAAGGCACATTCAATCTCATGGTGCGTTATCCGGGATGGGTACATCCGGGCGAATTCAAGGTCAGTGTAAACGGAAAGCCTGCCGACATCATTACAGGCCCGTCATCCTACGTCAGCATCAATCGCAAATGGAAAAAAGGCGATGTAGTAAACATCAATTTCCCAATGCACTCATCCCTGCGCTATCTACCCAACGAACCGCAGTACGTTGCTCTCATGCATGGACCTATCCTTCTCGGAATGAAAACCGGTACAGAGTCGATGGCTTCACTTATAGCGGATGATAGCCGCTTCGGGCAGTATGCAGGTGGTCCAAAGCAGCCTATTGATAAAGCTCCAATCCTCATCAACAATGACATTGCCAGTATCCCGTCACAGCTCACTCCTGTGCCTGGTAAACCGCTGCACTTCACACTCAGCACCCGCACGGAGAACAAGATTGAAGGAGAATTGCAACCATTCTTCGAAATTCATGACTCTCGTTACATGATATATTGGCTTGCCCTCACCGAAGGTAGCTACAAGCAGTATATCGATAACATTGCCAAGCAGGAACAGGAGCGTCAGGCACTCGAAGCAAGCACTGTCGACAAAGTGCAGCCAGGCGAACAGCAACCGGAGACCGACCACCAGATGGAGACCGACGAGTCATACACCGGTAACACAAATAATGTCTTCTATCGCGATGCCCGCAACGGACATTATTTTAGCTACCTCATGCAAACCGATGGTCTGACTAACCTCAAGCTGCGACTCAAGTATTGGGGAGTGGGCGAATGGAAAAGCCATGAATTCGATATCTATATTGATGATGTGCTTCTCCGTTCCATCAACAACACCGGCAAATATCGCATATCAGAGTTCAAGGCAGAAACCTATGACATTCCGGCTACTCTTTTGCAGGATAAGAAACAAGTACGCGTCAAGTTTGTGGCAAAACCCAACAAGCAAATAGGTGAAATATATGAAGTAAGATTAATAAAAC
>OMFQ01001207.1_pt1 | contig 10772 bp, 10 predicted proteins | sample 1645671 | NCBI WGS metagenome assembly OMFQ01 (sample SAMEA103958119, study PRJEB25191) | human gut metagenome | biome: human-associated habitat [ENVO:00009003]; feature: intestine environment [ENVO:2100002]; material: feces | place: Germany | collected 2013/2015
TCGTCCGGATGGGTCTGGTGTCTGCGTATGCTTTGTTGCAGCCGGATGCCGATTTGCGCCGGGAGGTGCCCTTCGTGCTGTTCTTGTTCGATCTTCTGCCGCAACTCTTCGAGCACGCGGTTGTAACTGTTGATTGCCATCACGCGGTCGGCCAGCTCCCGGTTGCGCAGATCCACTTCGCGGCGGTACTGTTCGCTGCGCAGCCTTTCGTGCGCGAGGCGCGTGTTGAGTTCCTTGTTCTCCGCTTCGTGCAGCTGGTTGAGCAGTCGCTCCCTGTCGCGGCGCGCCCGGAAGGCATAGCAGATGAAGGCGGCGATGCAGACCACCGTGATGACGATGAGCAGAGTCAGCCGCAGCTGCCATGTCGCCCGTTCGTGCAGGTAGGTGAGCCGGGTCTCGTATTGCTCGATGGCTGCGCGGTTTTCCATCAGCCGCACTTCGGCCAGCCGCCTGTCTGCACCGCGCGAGCCGCTGAAAACCGGCTCAACGTGCGGTAAGCGCTGTCGGCCTGCCCCGTGGCATAGAGTGCGTGGGCGGTGTTTTCGAGCGAGGGGAGCAGGAATTCCGCATCGTCCGAAGCTTCGACATAGTCGAGTGCCTGCCGCAGGAGCGGGAGCGCTTCTGCGGCGCTGTCCCGCTGCAATCGCTCGATCGCCAGCGCGACGGCGCTTTTGGCGATGAGTTTCCGGTCGTCCGAGAGCCTTGCCAGCCGGTAGGCTTCGGCGGCTTCCCCGCCCCGTTCGTCGCCTTCGGCATAAGAGCAGTACGAAAGCAGGACATTGATCCGAAATGAGGTGTCCGCGAGGCATTCCGGTGTGCGCAGCAGTGTGTCGAGTATTCCGACGGCTCTCTTCCGTTCGCCCTGGCGGTAAAGTACATTGGCGAAATTCAGCCGGTTTTTGACGTAATATGTGTCGGTTCCCGAGAGGGTGAACAGGCTGTCGGCTGCCTTGAAGTAGTCGAGCGCACGCTGCCAGTCTTCGAGCTCCTGCATGATTACACCCATGTTGACGCATGTGCTGGCCAACCGGAGCGTGTCACCTGTCCTGCGGTAGTATTCGTCCGTTTCGCAATATCCCCGGTAACTGTCCGGATACTCTCCGCGCATCAGGCGTATCTGGCTTTGCAATCCCACGATGCGGATCCTGTCATACGGATAGCGTGCCGGGTCGACCTGCCGCTCTGCATCGCGGAGCAGTTCCAGGGCCTCGTCCCATCGGCCCTGCGGCACGAGTGCGCGGGCTTCCCAGTAGCGGGTGCGCCACCCGAGTACCGGGTTGTCCGGCAGTTGGTTGCGCCGAGTACGCAATTTTGCCAGTAACTCCCCGCCGTTCCGGGCGTCCTGCGACGATTCGAGTTGCCGCGCGAGCGAATCGTACGTGCGGTCGGCCGGTGCCCATTCCTTTTGGAGTGCCGGGTCTGGGGCGAAACATCCGGCCGCCAGCAGGATAACTGCGAAGAGGAAACATTTTTTCATGGCGTAAAAATAACAAAATTGCCGATGTCTACTATTTGTCCACCGCAGTTTTTTGTGCAGGAATCGTTTTCTCGATACCTTGCCGAAGCACCCGGGACGCTTCCCGACCCGGCTGCCGGATAGTATTAACCTTTAAAACGACGAAGCGATGAAAAGAATTATTTTTGGCCTTGCCTTGTGCTTGGCAGTGTGGGGATGCAGTGACGACAAGACCGGGGGGACGGTTCCGCCCGATCCCGGTCCTGAACCCGAAGTCCCGACCCTTGCGACGAGCCTGGCGTTCGGCGTCCCGTCCGTCGAGTTCCCTTCGGGTGGCAAGACGGTCGATGTGGCCGTCGTGGCCGAAGGCGGCGAGTGGGCGGTTGCAGAGACCCCCGACTGGCTGGCTGTGACGCCTGGCGAGGGGAAGGTGACCCTGACTGCCGACGACAACCGGAGAGGCTCCCTGCGTAGCGGGAAACTGCGTATAACGGGTGCAGAGAACGTGGAGGCATCACTGGATGTGTCGCAGGGAAACGGGGCGCTGATTTTACGCCTCGAGGTCGAGGCTCCCGCGACGGTGGCGGCGATCCCGCTGCATGGTCAGGTGTCCTGCACGATCGACTGGGGCGACGGGGCTGTGGAAAGTATTGATGCCAAGATCGACGGTCTCGGGATCGGGCATCCTTCCCACGAGTATGCCGCGGCCGGGACTTACCGCGTATCGGTTAGCGGTACGGTGCCTTCGCTCTCTTCGATAAAATTGACCGACGACCAGGCGTTGCGGCTGAAAGCCGTCGAAGCCTGGGGTGCCACGGGCCTCGAAAAAATGCAGTATGCTTTTTACAGATGTGCTGCGCTCGAATCGATACCCTCTCCCGGGCCCGAGGCTCCGTTCGCCCGTGTGACGACCTTTTCCAAGGCTTTCGACAGCTGCGATGCCCTGCGGGAGATTCCCGCCGACCTGTTCGCCGGATGTACGGAACTGACCGACCTGAGTTCCTGTTTCAACGATTGCGATGCGCTGAAGAGCATTCCCGAGCATTTGCTCGACGATTGCACGGGTGTCGAAAAGCTCAGCAGCATCTTTGCCTACTGCCGCGGGCTGGAGTCGGTTCCCGGGAGGCTCTTTGCCGCCTGCTCCAAGGTGACCGATCTGGGGTACCTGTTCACTGCCTGCGAGTCGTTGCGGACAATCCCTGCCGACCTGTTTGCGGGGTGTTCTGCCGCCACGACCTTCATGCAGTGTTTCTCGGGCTGCGAAGCCCTCGGGGCTATTCCGGCAGGGTTGTTCGACGACTGTACGCAGGTGGAGGTGTTCCAGAGCGTCTTTATGGATTGTGTCGCCCTGAAGAGCATTCCCGAAGGGCTTTTCGACAAACATCCCAATGCCGTGAAGTTCAACTTCACCTTTGCCGATTGTACGGGCATCGAGTCCGTACCCGTCTCCCTGTTCGACAACTGCCGCAAGGCCACGGCGTTCACCCAGACTTTCCGGGCATGTTCGGCCAGGCAGGGCGAATCGCCCTATACGCTGGTCGACGGGACGAAGGTGCATCTCTACGAGCGCTCCAAATACCCCGATGCCTTCGAAAAGGCTCCCTCGTCCAGCACCAACGGGACTTTCAGGGCGTGCACCGGGCTGGCCGATTATGAGAAGATGGCTGCCGATTATCCCAAGTGGGTGAAATAGCATGGCGGACGGACGGTGGCGCCTGCACAGCCAGAAAAGAGCCCCGGAGCATCGCTCCGGGGCTCTTCTTGTAATGGGCTGGTCGCCTTATTTGAAGAATATCGACGAAATCTCCTTGTAGTTGTGCACGCGCTCGATGACGTCGGCGAACATGTCCGCCACCGACAGCACCGTGAACTTGTGCAGGTCTTTGTCGGGGTTGAGCGGAATGGTGTCCGTCACGATCACCTCCTGCAGCGCGCTGTCGTTGATGCGCTCGTAGGCCGGGCCCGACAGCACGGGATGGGTGATGGCGGCGCGAACGCTCTTCGCCCCGCGTGACATGAGCATGTCGGCGGCCATGCAGATCGTGCCTGCCGTGTCGATCATGTCGTCCACGATCAGGATATTGCGGCCCTCGACCTCGCCGATGGCGGTCATCGTGCCCACGACGTTGGCCTTGGCACGTTCCTTATGCGAAATGATGATCGGCGTGCCGAGCAGCTTGGCATAGGTGTTGGCACGCTTGGCGCCGCCCATGTCGGGCGCGGCGATCGAGAGGTCCTCGATCCGCAGGCTCTCGATATAGGGGACGAAGATGCCGCTGGCGTAGAGGGCGTCCACCGGAATGTCGAAGAAACCCTGTATCTGGTCGGCATGCAAGTCCATCGTCATCACGCGGTCTACGCCTGCGGCCATCAGCAGGTTGGCTACCAGTTTCGCGCCGATCGGTACGCGGGGACGGTCTTTGCGGTCCTGACGCGCCCAGCCGAAGTAGGGCATCACGGCGATCACCTTGTAGGCCGATGCGCGGCGTGCGGCATCGATCATCATAAGGAGTTCCATCAGGTTGTCCAGCGGCGGGAAGGTCGATTGGATGATGAACACGGTGCAGCCGCGGATCGACTCGTTGAAGCAGGGCTGGAACTCTCCGTCGCTGAACTGTTGCACCTCCGAGTTTCCGAGCGTGGTGCCGTAGCTTGCGACGATTTTCTCCGCGAGGTACCGCGAGCCCCTGCCTGCGAAGAATTTGATTTTGTGGATAGCCATAGTATGTGATTGTGTTTTTGAATGGTGCAAAGATAGGATGTAAAGACCGAATTATCGGGTATTTCTAAAATCTTTTTTTAACATTCTGTTAAACATTTGCCGATGAAGTCCAGGATCTCTTCGCGGCCCGTCCGTTTTTCGCTCGAGGAGCGGAACATCGGAGGCAACCCCTCCCACTGTTCACCGAGCACTTGTTTGTAGCGTTCGACGCTGCGTGCGAGCTGTGCGGCCGACAGTTTGTCGGTTTTGGTAAAGACGATGCCGAAAGGGATGCCCTCCCGGCCGAGCATTTCGATAAAGCGCAGGTCGATCTTCTGGGGCTCCAGTCGGGAATCGACCAGCACGAACAGGAAGTGCATCCGTTCGCATCGGAGTACGTAGTCGGTGATGATTTTGGCGAACTCGTCGCGTTGGGTTTTCGATGTGCGGGCGTAACCGTAACCGGGCAGATCGACCAGATACCAACTGTCGTTGATGCGGAAATGGTTGATAAGCCGCGTCTTGCCCGGGGTGCCGGAAACTTTGGCCAGGCCGCTGCGACCTGTGAGCATATTGACCAGCGACGACTTGCCGACGTTGCTGCGGCCGATGAAGGCGAACTCCGGGAGCGAGTCTTTCGGCAGTTGCGAAAGACGCTCGGAGCTGCATACGAATTGTGCCTTGTTGATCTGCATGACAAGCGGTAGCAAAAGAGGTACGGCGAGGGTGTTCCCGGGTTCGATCCGATCGTTTCGCAGGCGGCGGCAGCAATCGTCTGTCCGGCCAATTTATCTTTCTGCAAAAATAGTGGAAGGCGAACGGTAAGCCAAATCTGTCTGAACTTGTCCGGGCCACGCATCCGATTTTTTGCAAAGATAGGAAAAGTTGAGAGAAAACGGGAACTTGTTCCCGGTTTTCCGAGGTGCCTCCTATCCAAGGCTATGTCAAAGATAGTAAAAGACAAGGACAGAACCAAATTTGTTCAAGTCCCTTTTGCGCCTCCTTGCAGGGCATTATACGTAAGCGTAGCTGCCCTCCCCCTCCGAGCGTCGTTTGAGCTATGCCGAACCGTATCCTATTTTTCCAGAAAAGTGAAGTGCGGACGGTAAACCAAACGTCGTTGCCGAAGCCGACTTTTTCTTGAGAGCAGAGTTCACAGATATCTTCTGTTTCGTCCTTTTGACCGTCGGTTGTCCGAGGCTGTTCGGATCATATTCTCGTTTTGTAAAAAGATACAAAAAAAGGTGTTCGTGGTTTTCGGTCGATGTTTGTACGATCGAAAATGCGGGCATTCCGCTCTTTTGCCAAAAGGCACCCGGAAAAAGAGGTTCGAAACTCCTGCCGGGACGTGTCTTGTGAAAATTAATTCGTACCTTTATGGCTGTTTTAGAATTTTGAGTGTTATGAAGAAAGAGTGGAACGACGTGCGTGAATTTCACGAAAAGTTCGGTCATCCGTGTCCGGATGCACCCCGTATGCTGGATAAAAAACGCTCGCTCAGCCGGGCGAAATGGATGAACGAGGAGGTTGCTGAATTTCTGGTCGCCGAGGATATCTACGAGCAGGCCGACGCGATGATCGACCTGATGTACTTCGCGCTGGGTACGATGGTCGAGATGGGACTCGAGCCGGACGAACTGTTCGAAATCGTTCAGCAGGCTAACATGGCCAAGTTGTGGCCCGACGGCAAGCCGCACTACAATCCCAAGGACGGCAAGGTCATCAAGCCCGATACGTGGGAGGACCCTGCACCGAAAATCCGGGCCTGCATCGATGCCGTGATCGCCCGTAAGGGGAAATAACCTCCGTTTCGTATCGTGTAAATATACCCTTTCGTGCCGGTAATTCGGTGCGAAAGGGTAATTTTGTTTGTCGAAGGGGTGTTTTTCCAAAAAATAATCGTAACTTCATTCATCGAAAATTAACTTTTTGTTGTCATGAAAAGACTTTTTGGAATATTGCTATGGGCGTTGTTTTGTCTGTTCGGCACACAACTGTCATTCGGACAGAACAACCGCGAGCAGGTGCTCGCATTGCAGCGGCAGGCTATTGAATTGATGGATAACGGTGATCCCGATCAGGGTATCGTGTTGCTCCGGCAGGCACTGACACTCGATCCGGACTATTGGCCTTTGACGTACGAGATGGCTTACGCCTATATGGTCAAACGGGATTATCAGAAAGCGATCAAACTCGCCAAAACACTTTATAAGTACGAGGATTGCAACGATCTGGTTTATCAGTTGGTCGGAAATTGCTACGATTATCTGAAGAATCCGAAAAAAGCCTTGAAAGTTTATGCGCAGGGGCTCAAACGCTTTCCCGATTCGGGCGCTCTTTATCTGGAGCAGGGGGTCGTTTCGGGAATGCAGGGGCATTACGACGAAGCGGTCGCTTCTTTCGAAAAAGGCATCAGCGTAGCTCCGATGTTCCCGTCGAACTATTACCGGGCGGCCCAGTTTTATGCTTATTCCACCAGCAAGGTCTGGAGCCAGATTTATGGCGAGATAATGATGAACCTGCTACCCAGCGGCGACCGGAATAAGGAGATGAGCGAGCTTTTGTTCCGTAACTATAAAACTGGCATCGTTTTTTCCACCGATTCCGTGTCGGTCGATTTTTACGAGAACCGTCCGATCGCCATAACGATCGATATGCTTCTGGCCGGGGATGTGCGGGAGCCTTACGGTGCCGTGTACGAGGCGGCGATGCAGGCTGCGGCCGGGGGCGAACGGTCCGTCGATCTGGAATCCCTGAACCGGATCCGGAGCCGGTGGATCGACGAAGGCCTGAAGAAGTTGGACGAAGGGGCGAATACGGTGCTGAAGTATGACAATCAAATCGTCGTTCCTTTTTTGGAATATCTGCGTTCGGTGCGGGATGCCGGTCATCTGGAAGCCTACAACTATTGGGTGCTCCGGGAAGGGAATAAGACTGCATTCGGCTTGTGGGTCAACGACAACCGGCAGAAATTCAATGATTTTATGAAGTGGTTCGAACACAACAGGTTGAAAATCGCGGATGCCCCGATTCCGATATCGTACTTATAATAAATAGGGGCTGCGGTAATCGATATACCAATATATGGGGATTCGGCGGTGTGTCCGAATTTGCATATCTTTGCAGAAGATAGGATGCGCCTCGGAAAACAGGGAACAAGTTCCCGTTTTCTCTCGGCTTTCACTATCTTTGTAACATAATCCTTGCATTATGAAACAGACGGAACATTCTTTCGATAATACGGAGCGGGGGCGTCTCCTCTTTTCGCCGGGTATGAAGCTGGCCGACCTGGTCGAGTCCAACTACGAGTTGCTCGTGGTGCTTGCCCGCATGGGTATTCCCCTCGGCTTCGGCGAGTCGAGTGTCGGCGAAGTCTGTCGCCAACGCGGAATTTCGGCGGAGCTTTTTCTGATGATTTGCCGAATTTATTCGTCGGAGGTCCCGGTTCTGCCTTATGAGCAACTGACTTCGGACGATTTGGGCGGTGTCCTCGATTACCTGCATACTTCGCATCTGTATTATCTGGAGGTTACTCTTCCGCATCTGGATGCGAAGATGGCCGCGATGACAGCGACTTGCGACGGAGTACACAGTAAAATCTTGAGTACGTTTTTCGCCGATTACCGCCGGGAAGTGGATAATCATTTCGATTACGAGGAGCGAACCGTGTTTCCTTACGTGCAGGCTCTGCTCGAAAAACGTCGGGTGGACGGTTACAATATCCTCTGTTTCGAAGATAATCATAGCGATATCGACGGGAAGCTGTGCGATCTGAAGAATATCATTATCAAGTACCTTCCTGAAAATTGTTCCGCCAAGCTGCGCTACGAAGTGCTCTCCGATATTTTCCGCTTCGAGGAGGACCTCAGCCGACATACCGTCATCGAGAATCAGATCTTGATTCCGTTGGTCGAAAAATTGGAGAAAAATGGATAACGGTCGTATTTATAAAGTGTTGATTATCGAGCCTTCCGCAATCGTGGGGGCCGGTATTCGGACATTGTTGGACGGTTTTTCCGAATTCAGGGCCCTCGATGCCGAGACTACCGGCGACCCGGCGACCTGTTTCGAACGGGTGGCGACGACGGGACCCGACCTGGTGCTGATCAATCCCGCGCTGTTTCCCGTGATGCGCCGCACTCCGATACGAAACGCCTTTCCGATGTTGCAGGACGTTCCGATTATCGCTCTCTGTCACGGAGCTGTGGACGATGAGCTGCTGCACGAGTTCGACGGAGTAATCAATCTTTACGACTCACCGGGACGGGTGCATCACAAACTTCGGCAGGCTCTCGAGCAGACGCGTACGACGGCACAGCCTGAAGGCTATGAGCTTTCGGAGCGCGAGCGCGAGATCCTCGTTGCCGTCGCCCGGGGCCTGACTAACCGGGAGATCGCCGACCAGTATTTCATATCGATCCATACGGTTATTTCCCACCGCAAGAACATCACCCGCAAGACGGGCATCAAGACCATCGCCGGTCTCACGGTCTATGCTCTGCTGAATAATATGATTTCCGAAGCCGACCTGGGTAATTGATCTTTTGCCGATGGCACCAGGCGAGTTTTTCAATTTATTTCCTAGCTTTGTAGAAGGTAGAATGCACCTGGAAAACTGTGAGCAAGCTCCCGTTTTCTTTTCGGCTTTCGCTATCTTTGTTTAATCCGAATCGTAGCGCGTTTCCTGATGGGAAGTCTTGCGGTTGCCGATTATTTTATTTGTTTGTTATGCGGTATTTAACGGTGGATGGATACTTCGATGGAACGGGCATTCGGGATGCGGCCAATGGAGGTTACTTGGAGCACGATGAAGTCGGCATAAGTCCGGATCTTTCGAAACGGATCGATGTGTGGCTGGAGCAATATTGGAAGGAGTTCATAAAGGGATTCCCCGATCGGGATAAAGTGGTCGAACTGGACGAGGAAGGAATCCGTATTGCTCGTCGATTAAAAAAAGAATTTCCTGAAGATAAAATCGGATACTTCTCCGATGCCCGAATGGTTGCATTGTATGATGAGAAAGTACATGGCGGTTTTTGAAATGGTAACCGATTGTTGGTCGAAAGGTAAAAGCGAAGGTGGATGATAATCTGTACGGAGTGAGGTGAAGGGCCCGTATCGAAATAAAGAGCTGTGAAAAAGTTTGAAATTACGATTTCTACATCATAACCGGATTTGATTTTCTCTCGAAATGAAACGAAAAAGATTGATCTTGACAATTTTGTCATTAGTAGTTCTCCTGTCTTTGAGCAGTTCGGTATTGTGGTGTTGTTTGAGTGGCAAGTATGTCGAGACGGCAGAAAGTATTAGGGATTACTTTATGTGGCCGACTTATCAACGACTGCCATTAGAGTATTATAATTCATTCGGGTATTATCCCCGTTCGATGGATGAAGCCGTCGATTTTTATCAGCAAACTTATTGGCCTAATATGGCGAAAAAAGATTTAAGAGCCCAGCAATTTCTGACGGATCCGTTTGCCAGGGACGGAGGTGAGTTTTTGTATATTCCTCTTTATGATTATTATAAAAAGGTTCCGGTATCCTTCATTTTGTTAAGCGCCGGTGTCGATGGCAAGATGGATAACAAAATAACACCGAGCGATACCCTGTATCTGAATAACTGGTGGGCAAAACTCGATGTATATAATTACGAAGAAGCTGTTTTGCTGCAAGACTATTGGATTAAATGGGAAGATCTGTGTCGTGCATATGGAGAAGATATAGAAACACTCCTAAAATATAACCCGCCTTATCCCGAACTTGCATTACATTTTACCATGAGAAACTATCTGTGGGGAAAGAAAGATTGGATCATACAATTGGGCCTTTTAGAATAATATCTCCAGTATTTCCTTCAAATAAGACAACCCCTGCAACCAATATGGTTGCAGGGGTTGTCTTTCCGCAGAACTCGGATTCCGTTCCTTTCAGATTTTCATTCGGTTATCATAATATAACTATTCCCGGCGACCGTTCGCATCACGACTCCCGTCCCGAAACACGTCATCATCGACCGGGACAAGGACGACAACGAATACTACACCCGCCTGTTCGCCAAAGAACAGTCCTACCGCTCGATGCTCCGCATCCTGGGATATTGACGGAAACGGATTCTCGGACAGAAGATTCCGAGTACATGCTCCGAATACGAAAAATTCATCATTTCCGAAGAAACCCATGAAACAAAAGAAAAAATTTATTCTGATAACGCTTTCAGTAATAACCATATTATTGTTGCTGGGATTTGGGACCACGAGATGTTATCTTTCGTCTAAATATAAAAAAATAGCGGAACGTATGAGAACTGATTATAAAGATATTCCAAACCAGCAGCAGCTCCCTCTTTCATTTTACCTAACGTTCGGTTATTTTCCTCGCTCGATGGACGAAGCCCTCGATTTCTATCATCGGGAGGTTCGACCGGATGTGCCAAAAGAGCATATCAGAGCACAACAGAGATTGCAAGATCCGTTTTCAAGAGATAGTTGTGAAATACAATACGTCCCCCTTTATGATTACGAAACAAAGAAACCTGTATCCTTCATTCTATTGAGTGCTGGTGTCGATGGCAAGATGGATAACAAAATAACACCGAGCGATACCCTGTATCTGA
>OMFQ01001222.1_pt1 | contig 10679 bp, 8 predicted proteins | sample 1645671 | NCBI WGS metagenome assembly OMFQ01 (sample SAMEA103958119, study PRJEB25191) | human gut metagenome | biome: human-associated habitat [ENVO:00009003]; feature: intestine environment [ENVO:2100002]; material: feces | place: Germany | collected 2013/2015
GCTTTGCCCCGGCGTTACGGTCATCCACCGCTCTAACGGCGGGCTGGCCGCCGCGCGCAATACCGGCATTAAGGCCGCCAAGGGCAAGTGGCTGCTGTTTTTGGACAGCGACGATTACTGGCCGCCCCATATGCTGGAAAAGCTGCGCGCCGCCCTGGCCGCCGCGCCGGGTTACCGCTGGTACGTCTGCCGCTATCTGGAGCAGGACGAAAGCCAGGGGATGGATGCCAGGCCTTATCCCGGCCCGGTGGAGCGGTTCACCCCCGGCCCGGATGCCGACCCCGATTACGCCGCCCGCGTGGCGCGGCTGTATGCCGCAGGCCACTGGGCGGTCTGGCGCTTTTGTATTGACCGGGAATTTCTGGTTAAGTATAACCTGCTTTTCTGGAATGAGGTCCACTGGGCGGAGGATTATCCCTTTGACCTGGTGTTGGCCGGTGCCTGCCCCAAGCTGTATTACCTGGATGTGGAGCTGGTGGTCTACCGCGCCAACCGGGCGGGCAGCCTGTTGAACGCGGGCCTTGCCAAACATTTTGCGGGCATCGCGGCGGTCATCCACCGGTTTGAAAAAATGTTCGCCGCGCCGGACTGCCCCTGGACCCCGGCGGAGCAAGCCGAGATCTGGCGGCGCACCGCCAATGTGTTCTGGCCGCAGGCCCGCGGCGCTGCCTGCCGTGATGCCGAGGTACGCGCCGCCTGTGCCCCCGGCCTGACCACCTGCAAAGCGCTCTGGAAACTGGGGGACGAGAACACCCGCCCGGACTGGAAGCTGTTTGCCTTCCTCCTCAACCACTTCGGCCCCCACTTTGCCCTTTGGGCGGCCGGGCTGCTGAAACGGAAATAAAGCTCTGCACCCATTGTAGGGGGCGGCGTCCCCGATGCCCCATGCACCTCTGCCGTAAATGCCGGTTTCGGCTCCATGCCCCGTAGGGTGGGGTCACTCGACCCCGCCGCCTTTCCGCGCCTTGACCCTATCAAAACACCTAGGAGAACACCTGATTGCGTACACAAAAAACAATTTTGAACCTGGTCTATGCGCTGGGGTCCAGCCTGCTGCTGATGTTGCTGGGCTTTGCCACGCGGCGGCTGCTGGTATTTAACTTTGGCAACGATATCACCGCCGCATCCCAGGTGGTGGATAAGCTGTTCAACTTTTTCTCCATCGCGGAATTCGGTGTTGGCAGCGTCATCAGCTACCGCTTGTATGAACAGATCGCCGCCAAGGATACCGAGAAGATCAGCAAATATATGTCCATGTATAAATGGGCATACCGCGCCGTGGGTGTGGTTATCTGCGTGCTGGCGGGCATCGGGGCGCTGGCCCTGCCGTGGATCATGCCCGGCGTGGCCAGCATCCAGACGGCCTATACCGTTTACCTGCTCAACACCATCTCCACGCTGTCGGGCTATTTCCTTGTCACCCGGCGGCTGATGTACACCTGCACCCAGCAGGGGTACCTGTGTACCCGCATCGACTTCTGCTTTAATGTTGCCAACTATCTGGCCCGCATTGCCATTGCGCTGTGGCTGCCAAACTATATTTTGTATTTCGGCGTCAGCATCCTGTTCAACACCGGTGCCAACCTGGTGGTGGCAGCGCGGTATAAAAAGGACTTCCCCGAACTGCACGAGGTCAAGGTTACTTTGCGGGATTTCAAGGATCTTGGCATCTTCCATGACCTCAAGTATTACCTGGTTCACCGCCTGTCCAACACCATTTACGGCTCGTCCGATACCATCGTCACCAGCCGTATGGCGGGCAGCGCTATGACGGCTAACCTTGGCAACTATACCACCGTGTCGGACAGCGCCACCAACATCGGCAATAAAATCATGGACAGCTTTGCCGCAGCCATCGGCAATATCGTGTACGATAAATCCGCCACGGCCAACGCCCATGATAAACAGGTGTTCTGGGGGCTGGATCTGTTCAGCTATTTTTTCGGCAGCTTTGTGGCAACGGCATATCTCTGCCTGTTCCAGCCGTTTATCAGCCTGTGGATGGGCAGTGACCGCCTGCTGCCGCTGGGCTTTGTTATTGTGTTCAGCCTGAACGAATATGTGGGCTGGAACCACCGGATGCTCGGCTCCTACCGCGCCGTGCTGGGCCACTTTGAGCAGGACCAGTGGTTCATGGTCGCCTCTGCCGCCACAAACCTGATTCTAAGCTTTGCACTCTTCCCGGCGTTTGGCATTACCGGCACTGTGGCGGCTACCGTTGTGGCCCACTGCATCATGTGGGTGGGGCGCGGCATTGTGGTTTGCCGCCAGTATATGCGCGGCAGCGGCTGGCGCTACCTGCGGGTGCAGGCGGTGCATCTTGTCACCCTTGTGGTACTTATGGCAGGCAGCTACCGCGTGTGCGCCCTGCTGCCCGGCGGTATTCTGGGGCTGCTGGGGCGGGCTGTTGTGGTCTGCATCATGCCCAACCTGCTGAACCTTGCGTTTTATATCTGGACCAGCGATGCCGCCTATCTGCGCACCCAGGCTGGCCGCCTTTGGCAAAAAATTACCCATCGTTAAGGGGGAAACACAACATGGCAACCATTGGCATGCTGTATATCTGCACCGGCAAATACACCGTGTTCTGGCCGGAATTTTATGAAACTTTCAGCCGGAACTTTTTACCCGGCTGCAAAAAAGAATATTTTATCTTTACCGATGCACCGTCCATCGCTCACGAGGATGACCCCGCTGTGCACCGCATTGACCAGCCCGCCTATGACTGGCCGCTGAGCACCATGAAGCGCTTTGCGATTTTCCTAACCCAGGAAAAGGCGTTGGAACAGCTGGATTATCTCTTCTTTTTCAACGCCAACCTGACCTGCCGGGAGGTCATTACCCCGGAAGAATTTTTGCCCCGTCCGCAGCAGGGGGAACAGTTGCTGCTGGTCCAGCAGCCGGGGTTCTGGAACAAAAAGCCGATGTTTTACAGCTATGACCGCAACCCCAGATGTACGGCCTATATCCCGTACAACTGCGGGCGGGACTATGTTTCCGGCGGGCTGAACGGCGGTACCTCCGCGGCATTCCTGGCCATGTGCAAAGAGCTGGACCGCCGCACAGAGCAGGATATCCGCAACGGCGTGGTGCCCCTGTGGCATGACGAAAGCCAGCTGAACCGCTATGCCGCTGAACACCCCGGCAGCTACCGCCTGCTGCCCCCCACTTACTGGTACCCGGAAGGCTGGCAGATGCCCTTTGAGCAAAAAATCATTGTGCGCAATAAATCCCGCTACTTTGATGTGGCGGCGGTCAAACACCATTCTCAGCACACCCGCAGCTGGCTGCAATGCAAATGGGAAGCCTTTTGCGAAAACTACCTGCCGTATTTGCTGTGCGCAAGGGACAAACTGCTGCAAAAACACCTGTAACCTAATTAGCAATTAGAAATTGCAGAACTCCCGTAGGGGCGCACATTGTGCGCCCGTCGCTTTGCCTTACATGAAATCAAACAATAGAGGAGGGGCGGCCTATGCCGCAAAAAAATGCACAGGACCGCCTGTGGAAAATTTTAACCCCGGTGCTGCTGGTTCTGGCGGTTCTCGCCATGGCCAAAACGCTGTTTGTGGGGCTGGAAATTGATGAAGAATATGCGTTCTCCCTGGGCTTCCGCCTGGTAAAGGGGGACCGGCTGTTTTATACCATGTGGGAGCCGCACCAGCTTTCGGCCTTACCGGCAACGCTGGTGCTGGCGCTGTATACCGCCATTGCAGGCACAACCACCGGGGCGCTGCTGTTTGTGCGCGCTGTGGTGCTGGTCTGCAAAGCGGCCATGAGCGCGGTATTTTACCGCGATTTCAAGCAGACCATTGGCCGCCATGGGGCGCTGCTGAGCGCGGTGGTGCTGTTTGTCTATACCCCCAAGTGGTTCCTGGGGCCGGATTATATCAGCCAGCAGTTCCACTTCACCGTGGCGGCATTTTTGTGCTTTTACCATTATTACACCCATGGTTTCCGCCGCCCATGGCTGGTGGTGTTGGGGGCGGTGTGCGCCTGCTTCAGCTTTCTGGCGTTCCCGCAAAGCGCGCTGGCGGCAGCGGTACTCTTTATCGGCATGGTGTTGCTGGGCCGCCGCGGCAAGGAGCCGACGATCTGTAAGATCCCCCGCGGCGCGGTGCTGTTTGTGCTGGGCTGTATGGCCTGTGCGGCAGCGTTTCTGGCGTATGTGCTGCCCGGCATGGGGCTTACCGTGTTTTTGCAGCGCGTCAGCCTGATCCTGAACGACCCGCAGTATGATTTTACCACAAGCCAGCGGCTGGCCCTGTTGGCAAGCCAGGCACTGAACACCGCCAAATTCCTGGCAAAGCCGCTGGCCGCCAGCGTGGTGCTCTGTCTGCTGTGGTGGGCCAAAACCCGCCAAAAACGGGATTGGACCGGCCTTGCCCTGAACCTTTGGGCCATTCTGGCGGCCCTGCTCTGCGTGGTGCGCGCTGTGGCGGACTCCAGCTCCGATGAGCGCTACTTTATGCCGGCGCTGGTGCTGGCGGCGGCCTGGGCGTTCCGCAAGGGGCGCGGCACAGCGCGGGAGCCGCTGTTCTGGCTGGGCTTTCTGCCGGGCATAGCGGCGTATGCGTTCATTCTGCGCTCTACGCTGCTGGGCTTTTCGGCTACCTTTATGTATCTGACCTGGCCCGCGCTCTGCGGCTGCTTTGCCATGTTGGCGTGCAGACAGGAGAATCCGGAACAGGAAAAGCTACCCCAGGGCCAGTGTGTGCTGGCGGCGCTGCTGGTATTTTTGCTGGTGTGCCGGTTCTGGTGCGTTCTGGTAACGGGTTGGAAGCCTGCCAATGTGGCAACAGCCAACCTGAAGCAGATCACCGCAGGCCCCGCCGCAGGGACCTGGGCGGACGAAAAAGCCGCCGATATGCAGATGGCCCTGTACGAAGCGCTGGAACCCTTTGCGGGCAAGCAGGTGCTGCAGGCTATTGGCGAGCAGCACGGCCTTGGCTTTATGATGGCGGGAGGAACCTTGACCATCGGTCAGGCGTCCGTCATCTCCGGTACCGACAGCGACCCGCGGTTCATCCAGTATTATGAGGAACTGCCCGAGAAGCGTCCCGATGTGATCTTGTACGATGAAGCCGAAGTGCGCGATATGGCCGCGTTCCATGCCTGGATCGAAGAAAACTTTACCATCACCGCCCGCTACCCCGTCACCCACGGCACCGCCCACCTGCAAGTGCTGGTAATTGATTGAGCTTTCCACAAGCACAGGAAAAAATGTGGAAAGTTTGCGGGCATTTGCAAGGGAAACGACCCCACTATTATTTTTGAGCCGCGCGCCGCGCGGCGGTCCACCAACATTATTCTTTATTCTCTATTCATTATTCATTCAAATCGCATGATTCGCCTGGCAATCATGCGATTTCGTTTGACCCCCCGCCCCAAATATAGTATTCTATAATCAATCAAAATATCTTGTTCAGGAGGCTTGCCCTATGCCGGAACGCTTTCTTGTTTTTATCCCTGCCTATAACTGTGAAAAACAGGTGCCCCGTGTGCTGAACCAGCTGCTGGACGGTCAGGTGGCCGCTATGGTCACCGAGTGCATCGTGGTCAATAACCGCTCCACCGACGGCACAGAAGCCGCCGTGCAAAGCTGGATGCAGGCCCACCCGCAGGCCCCGGTCCGCCTGCTGCGCAACGACCAGAACTATGGCCTGGGCGGCAGCCATAAAGTGGCATTCCAGTACGCCGTTCAGCATAACTTCGACTACCTGATTGTGCTGCATGGCGACGACCAGGGCGATATCCGCGATGTGCTGCCCCTGGTACACAGCGGCCGCCACCGTAAGTATGATTGCTGCCTTGGCTCCCGTTTTATGCCGGAAAGCCGCATCAAGGGCTACAGCACTCTGCGTGTGGTGGGCAACTATGGCTTTAACTGGCTGTTCAGCCTGGTGGCCGGGCACAAGATCACCGACCTGGGCAGCGGCCTGAACCTGTACGCAGTGCCACCGCTGGCAAACGGTTATTATAAAAAATTTCCGGATACGTTGTATTTTAATGACTGCATGATCCTGGCCCTCTGCCACCTCAAGCAGAAAGTCCTTTTCTTCCCCATCAGCTGGCGGGAGGAAGACCAGGTATCCAACAACAAACTGACCAGCTTTGGCGTCAGCCTGCTCAAACTGTGCGGGCGCTACCTGAAAAACAAAAACGAGTTTGTGACCCGCGAATGGCGGGAAAAACCAATCGAAGAATATACAAGCACCATCATTGCTTCCAATCTGTAAAGGGGGATGTTGATTATGAAGGTTCTGGTAACGGGTGCTGCCGGGTTTATCGGCGGCCAGCTTATGCATGCATTGTGGAAAAACGGCCATACCGCCGTTGGTGTGGATAACTACAGCTATGGCAGCGCCGATAACCTGCATTTTGACGACCATGATTTTTCCGCCGATGTCATCAAGATGGATATCCGCGATAAAGAGGGCATGAAAGCCCTGTTTGAGCAGGAAAAGTTTGATATCGTCTATAACATTGCGGGCATTGCCCCCCTGCCGGACTGCCAGAGCGACCCGGTGGAGGCCGTCAGCGTCAACACTCTGGGCCTTGTCAACGTGCGGGAAAACGCCCGCCGCACCGGCGTTAAGCATGTCATTCAGGCATCCACCAACGCGATGTACGAGAATGAAACCGAGTTCCCGACCGTGGAATCCAAGTTCAACCCGCCCACGCTGATCTATCCCAACACCAAATACTGCGGCGAGCGGTTCTGCCAGAGCTTTGCCGATACCTACGGCATGAATATCACCTGCCTGCGCTTTGCCAACGTTTACGGCCCGCACATTGACTGCCTGCGCAAGCAGCCGCCGTTTGTGGGCTATATGATCCGCGAGCTGTACTATGACCGCGTGCCGGAGTTCCACTCTGACGGCAACCAGCGCCGCGATTATATCTATGTGGATGACCTTATCGACCTGGCCATGCGCGTGTGGGATCAGCCGGGCTTTGATGCCGTCAACGTTTCCAGCAACAAGAACTACTCCGTCCGCGAGCTGTACGCCACGGCCTGCGAGCTGATGGGCAAGCAGATCGAAGCCAAATACTGCCCGTCCAGCCATTACTGGGCCAAGTACCCGGAGCTGTACGGCGGCGCTTACGGCATCAAGCCGGAAATTCTGGACCACGAGGTCAACAAATATTCCCTGTGCGATAACACCCACGCCAAAGAGTGCTATGGCTGGGAACCGAAGATCGACATCCGCGAAGGCCTGCGCCGCGTGATCGAGAACGAGTGCGCCATGCTGGCTGCCCGCGATGCGAAAGGGGAATAACATGGCAAAGCTGCACCTTGTAATGCCGATGGCCGGGCGCGGCAGCCGCTTTTTTGAAAACGGCTTTGTGATGCCCAAGCCCCTGATCGAGATCAACGGCCGCCCGTTTTTCTATTGGGCAACCCAGAGCATTGCCAAATTTGTGGACTGTGCCGATATCACCTTTGTGGTGCTGGAGGAGCATATCCGCGACCATGCCATTGACCGGGAAATCAAAACCTATTACCCCGATGCCAAAATCGTGGCCCTGCCCGAAGTGACGGAGGGCGCCGCCATCACCGCCCTGCGCGGGACGGAAAGCCTGCCGGACGATGAGCCGCTGCTCTTTAATGACTGCGACCACCTGTTCCTCTGCAAGCCGTTCAATGAGTTTTGCAAGGCGGGCGATTTTGCCAACGGCCCGGACGGCGCACTGCTGACCTTTGCCAGCGATTCCCCGGCCTACAGCTACCTGCAATATGGGGCCGACGGCAGGGTGTGCCACACGGTGGAAAAGCAGGTCGTCAGCCATGATGCCATCTGCGGGGCGTATTACTTCAAAAATAAGCAGCTCTATGCTTCCGCCTGTGCAGAGTACCTGCACCACTGCGATTATAAAGAATTTTTTGTTTCCGGCATTTACAACGTGCTGGCCGCCCGCGGGGCGGACCTGCGCGGATTTGCAACTGATCTGCACCTGCCCTTTGGCACCCCGGCGGAGTATGCCCAAGCGGAACAGGAAGCCAACAAGGCCGCGTTTGAAATGCTGATGTAAAATCCCCCCAATAAACTAACTGATTCAGGTGACCGCCGATGCAACCTTTCGGAACCATTTTATTATTGCTGCTTTCCTCCGCGGCATTGGTGCTGCTGGGGCATGTGTTCCGCCTGCTCCGGTGGGAACAGTTCATCCGCATTTATGAATACCCCCAGCGCCGCAGCCTGCTGCGCGCCATGGCCGGGGGCTATGCCGTCAACTTTCTGCTGCCATTCCATGTGGGCGATTTTCTGCGCGCCGCTCTGGCTGGCCGCAAAATGAAAACCGGAACAGGCTTTGCTTTTGCCACTGTCATCATGGATCGCTTTCTGGATGTGTGGGTGGTGGCGCTGCTGTTCGGCGGGTTCCGGCTGGCCGGGCTGGGCGGCGCTGCGGTTTTGGGCGCAGCGCGGTATTATCTGGTTTTTGCGCTGCTGCTGGCCGCCGCCCTGGTGCTGGTGGTGCTGCTGCGGGACCTGCTCAAGCGGTGCTGCCTGGCCGTGTGCAGCATTTTCAATGATACCATCAAGCTGGACGGCCTTGTGTTCTGCTGGAGTCTCATCAATACCTTCAAGGATCTGCGCCGCGTCAACCTGTGGCGGCTGCTGCTCAATACAGTTCTCATGTGGGGGGCCTACCTTGCTTCTTACGCGGTGCTGGGGCAGGCAATCATTGCCTGCGGCGGCGCTGGCGGCAGCTTTGGCTTGGTGGAAGTGTTCAACATGCTGTTCGGCGTCAAGAGCGTGGATGTGACCAGCCTTGGCGTGGCGGGCTCCCTCGGTTTGAGCGATGCCGCCCGTGGGCTGGTGATCGCCTGGTTCCTGCTGCCGCTGGCGGTTATGTTTGCGGCACCTCTTTTGCCGGAACATCTGCGCGCCGCCCTGAACGGTGCAGCGGAGCCGATCGCCAACCGGGAAGCCGGGCAGGAAAACTATCTGAACCTGCTGCCCCAGGTGGACCCGCGGGACCGCGGCGCATTCCTCAACCAGTATTTCAGCCTGCAGAACAAAGCCTATGTGGCCAAGTTCATTGAGATCAACCAGAACATTACCATTTTGCAGGATTATTCCGCCGGTTCCAACGCAACTACCATGCTGTGTACCGATGGTGCCGCGACCTTTTACCGCAAATACGCCTTTGGCGCGGACGGCGCCAAACTGGCCGAACAGCTGGCTTGGCTGCGCCGCAATGCCGCCCGCCTGCCGCTGTGCGAAATTCTGCGCGAGGGCACCGGCGAAGGCTACTGCTGGTATGATATGACCTATTCCGGCAGCGCGGTGGGGCTGTTCCGCTATATCCATTCCAACCCGCCAGGAAAAAGCGCAGCCATCCTGCGCAGTGTGCTGCGGGCACTGGATGAACAGCTCTACCGCCCCACAGCCCGCCCGGCGGATCCCGAAAAAATAGAGGAATACCTGAACAAAAAGATGGATGCCAATCTGGAAAAGATCCGGGACGCCCGCATCCTGAAAGAACTGTGGAACTATGACCGCATCTGGATCAATGGCCGCAGCTACCGCAACCTGAAAGAGCTGGGCCGCCTGTTTGACCATAATGCGCTGCGTACCCTGTTCGCCGCAGACCCTGTGGCGGATATCCACGGCGATCTAACGGTGGAAAACATCATCTGCCGCACCGATGTGGAGAACCCCGATAAAGCGTGGTACATCATTGACCCAAACACCGGCAACCTGCACGACAGCCCCTACCTGGATTACGGCAAACTGCTGCAAAGCCTGCACGGCGGCTATGAGTTCATGATGATGACCCCGCGCTGCACTGTGCAGGAAAACCATATTGACTTCCAGCTGACCCGCTCCGCCGCCTATGATACGCTGTTTGAAGCGGTCTGCGATGACCTGCGTGCCCGCTGCGGCGCGGCGGGGCTGCACAGTATCCTGGCGCACGAGCTCATCCACTGGCTGCGCCTGATGCCCTACAAGCTCAACAAAGATAAAAAGCGTGCCCCCATGTTCTATGCTGGGCTTGTCATGGTGGCCAACGACCTAAACACATGGGAAAACGAGGGAAAGTTTGATGAAAAAGCAAGGACTGATCGCCGTTGATCTGGACGGCACATTGATTGATACGGTTGCCGTCAACGCTGAAAGCTACCGCCGTGCGCTGGAGTCGTTCGGCTTTACGTTGGATTATGATTACTATGCCGCTTACTGCAACGGCAGGCATTACCGCGCCTTTTTGCAGCCGCTGATGGGCGGCAGCCCCTCTGCCGAGGATGTGGAGCGGGTGCATGACCTGAAAAAGCAGTATTACGCCGCCAACATGGACATAGCCCGCAAAAACGAGGCACTGTTTGTCATCTTGGAAGCCCTGCGCCCCACCCATTACCTGGCCGTGATTACCACAGGAAGCCGCCAGAACGCAACGGAAATGCTGGACCACTTTCACTGCACTGACTGGTTTGACCTGATCCTGACCCAGGAAGATGTGGTCAACAATAAGCCGGACCCGGAGGGCTACCTGAAAGCCATGGCCCACTTTGGCGTGGACGCCGCCCATACCATGATCTTTGAGGACAGCGCCACCGGCCTTGCCGCCGCCCGCGCCACCGGAGCCAGCGTGTTTGCGTGCAATCAGTTCTGACCTAAGGCAACACCGCACAATTCCCGCCTTACGGCTTAAGCACCGCTCCGACGGCT
>OMFQ01001239.1_pt1 | contig 10560 bp, 9 predicted proteins | sample 1645671 | NCBI WGS metagenome assembly OMFQ01 (sample SAMEA103958119, study PRJEB25191) | human gut metagenome | biome: human-associated habitat [ENVO:00009003]; feature: intestine environment [ENVO:2100002]; material: feces | place: Germany | collected 2013/2015
CACAAAAGCGTAGAAAACTTTTTGTTCATAATTAAATAATTTAATATTAATACTAAAGTGTAATAAGCTCTTCTATTGGATTGCCTGCCTTTTAAACGGACTTAGGGCAATCGGTTTTATTCATCATTGCAAAGGTACGCGTTTCTTTGATTCGTGCAAATCTTCCCTATTATTTTTTTGTTACCATATACGCTTTCTTATCAATCAAATAGGCTATTCATTACGAAACCGCCAATTATAAAGACAAACCATCTCTTATCCAATACCACAATACTTATCTTCGGTTCATTCCTCCAACAGATATACACTATTACACACATTTTATAATGTACGTGTACATTATAAAAATACGTGGTAAAAAACCACTCCGATCAAAAAGTCATTTGCAATAAGAGACTTCCTTAAAAGCATAACGGCGAATGCTTCCATCCCGTAATGCTAGCAAAAGATGCCCGGTTGATTCTATATCATGGATACAGGCCTCGAACTCGCCGGACTCATCCTTATAACCATGATACCCCTCTCTTCTATACAAAGCGGATTGATAACGAGCTCGAATATCCTCGTGTTCCTCTTGGAGAAGAGATAAATAATAGCGATAGAATATTGAGAGGAAACGGTGCAAAACCTCTTCCCGATCTACTTCCTTACCGATTATTTGAAACAAAGATACAGGATTCGGAGCATCTCCTCGAAATACCGTTTGATTCAAGTTTATGCCGATCCCGATGATGGAGCAATACAGATTATGCCCCGACAGGTCGTTCTCAATCAACATTCCGCAAATCTTCTTGTCTTTCCAGTAAATATCGTTCGGCCACTTCACGGTGATATGATCCGCATATAAGTCCAACGCCTCCTTCACGCTTAGAGCTGCTATTTGAGAAATCAAGAACTGACGGTTCGCAGGGATGCACGTAGGGTACAGGACTAAGCTAAACATCAAGTTCTTTCCCGCCTCAGACTCCCAAGTATTCCCGATCTGACCACGTCCGGCTGTCTGGAAATCGGCAACGACCACACTTCCTTCCGCAAGAGATTCCTTGATGACCAACTCACGAAGCAAGCTATTCGTAGAAGCGGTTTCCGCCACACGCAAGATGCGGGGAGATTCATTATCAGTGCTCATCATTATAAATTTCCCTTATATTTTTTGGTAGTTTAGCGATCACTTCCCGGTAAGAATGGAAGATCCAGCGTTTAATCTCCTCGTCTTCCATATCCCGGTCCAGATAAATGCTATTCCAGTATTTCTTATTAAAATGGTAAGCTGGCTCAACCGCCGTATAATGTTCCCGTAACTCTTCCACATAATCCGTACTACATTTCAAGGAGACATGAGGCTCCTCCGCATCCAAAGGAAGCAGCAGGAACATCTTATTCTCTACCTTAAAGACCAGCGATACCTCATCGAACGGGAAACACTCGATGGTATTCTTCAAGGAAAGGCAGTATTCACGTACTTCTTCTATATTCATAACTTTTATCTTTTAACGGCAAGGAGCATAGAAAGCATCTTCGATATGGTCGATCAGGAAACCCGTCTCTTTCTTGATCAATGTCACGATATCAAAACGGACTGGTAAGTCTCTATTAAAATAACGGACATAGGCATCCGCAGCGGCGACAATCCTCCGAATCTTCTTGGTGTCTACCGCATCTTCCGGTGAAAGCAAAAAATCCTCAGAGCGTGTCTTTACCTCCACCACGATTAACTCATCTTCCTTGACAGCGATAATATCCAGTTCATAATGATGCCAATGCCAATTGGTATGCAACACGTTATATCCATGTTTTACCAGATAGGCACGAGCCTCAGACTCACCTTCCCGACCCATATCGTTCTGTCTTGCCATCGCATTAATTTGCACAAATATAGCCATTTTCTTTGTTATTCGGCTATTCACTCGTACATTTGCAAATGTATGAAAGAAGAACGTAAATATTCATCGGCTCACCCCAATCATCCGAGGGTACACAAAGTGACCTTTATGCTGAATGACGAAGAGCATAAAGCGGTAAAACGTTACCTTTCACGCTACAAGATCGAGAATAAGTCCCGTTGGTACCGAGAGACGATCCTTTCTCACATCCTCAAGACCTTGGAGGAGGATTATCCGACTCTTTTCAACGAAAATGAGATGAGAAGATGAATCCTTTCAATGACGAATATTTCATGAAGCAAGCGTTGGTGGAAGCTCGTGCGGCAGCGTCCGAGGGTGAGGTTCCCGTAGGAGCTGTTATCGTCTGCAACAACCAGATCATAGCGAGGGCGCATAATCAAACCGAATGCTTGAACGACGTGACCGCACATGCCGAGATGTTGGCGATTACGGCCGCCGCCGGAGTCTTAGGAGCGAAATACCTGACAAATTGTAGTCTATACGTAACCGTGGAACCCTGCATAATGTGTGCCGGCGCGATCGGATGGGCACAATTAAGCACGATCGTATACGGGGCATCCGATGATAAAAGAGGTTTCTCCAAATTCGCCCCTCAAGCCTTCCATCCGAAAGCGATTATCAAAAAAGGTATCCTTGAAAAAGAGTGCGCGGAAGAAATGCAGCGTTTCTTTAAGCAAAGACGCTAAGCTCTATTTAACTTCCTCGTAATCCACATACTCCCCTTCATCCTTGGCGAATATCTTCTTACGGTGCACATAAGGTGTACGATCATCATCATCGTCCCGGGCGGTAGTAGTCGTAGAACGATGTCCGGAAGTATTGCTATTTGTTTGACGACGTTGTTCTCCCTTACGAGTGCTGTTTCCGCTACCAAAAAAGATGTTCTTAAAGGTACGCAAGATGGAGAAACCCATCAGAAACACCAACAGGATAAAGAAAAAGAATATTACAAACAAAAACTTAAACATAATCCGATACTTAAATGATTCTTTACTATCACAAACACAAAGATAAGAATTCTTGTTTATCCCTTTTTGTTAAAAATAGACAAGACTATATATAACAGGATGGTTCCAGAGATTCCCAAGAATCCCCATAACGCCACGAAAATAATGGCACAAGCGATCAATATATAGCGAAGCTCATTACCCTTCCACGCTAAGGATTTCACCTTCAGCGAGAACATCGGTATCTCAGACACCAACAGCAAGGAGGTAATAAACGCCAAGATAACAGTCACCAACACGAACAAGCCTTCATTCGCATGGATAACCGGTAAAACAGAATATCCCACCGAAGCCCAAAATAAAGCATGCGCCGGAACCGGCAAGCCGATAAACGAGGTAGTTTGCCGTTCATCAATATTGAACTTAGCCAAACGCAAACCTGAAAACGTAGGGATCACGAACGCCAGATAAGGGATATACGTATTCAAAGAGCCAAAAGGCAAAGCCGTAGAAGCCTCTCCCAACAACCAATAGACCACCATGCCCGGAGCGAAGCCGAAACTTACCATATCCGACAAGGAATCCAATTCCTTTCCCATCGGCGAGTAAGCCTTCAATAAACGAGCGGCAAAGCCATCGCAGAAATCAAAGACCGCGGCTATAATAATCCAAATCAACGCAGATAAAAGATTTCCGTGCAAGGCCATAACACTGGCGACACAACCGGACAGAAGGCTTAGACACGTAATTGTATTAGGAAACGGGCTATAGGCGTTTGATTGCCTGTTACTTTTTGATCCATCTCTATTAACACCTCTGTTCCTACCGGCAGGTAGACATCCACGCGAGAACCGAATTTAATAAACCCCATTTGCTCGTCCACATGACATTTCTCTCCCGGCTTGGCATACGTAACGATGCGGCGTGCCATCGCCCCGGCAATCTGACGAGCCAAGACATCCACCCCGTTCCTCGTGGTAATCACGACCGCCGAACGTTCGTTCTCCGTACTACTCTTCGGCAGATAAGCCGCCATAAAACGCCCGTTCTGGTGGGAAACATGCTTAACGGTACCGTTTACGGGAAACCAATTAGCATGCACGTTGAAGATAGACATAAAGATAGATATCTGTAGGCACTTCTTATGAAGGATCTCGTTCTCCATCACTTCCTCGATGGCAACGATCGTACCGTCGGCGGGAGCGATCACCAAGCCTTCCGAATCATAAGGAAACCGGCGGAAAGGACTACGGAAGAAGTTTAATACCAATAGGAACAATACGGTAGAAACAAAAGCGACAGAATAAAACAGCATACCCTTACCTACCGTATGGTACAAAGTTATATTCACAATAAATAATATTGTAAACAACGTAAGCAGTAAACCGGTTCCTTCTTTATGTACTTTCATTCTTCTTTGACTGTATCGTTTTATACTAAGAATCTGCAAAAATATTCATTTTTACCGAATATCAAAAATATATCACTTATTCACTGCCTCTATTTTACCTAACTCTACGTACCAAAGGTATCCATCGACCCGCTCGAAACCCATTTTACGGATTAATTGCAGGTAATTTCTTACCTGATTAGGATGGCGCTTATCTTGCCGTTCGCCAAATTTATAATCCACGACAATAACCTTACCTCCTTTTATTATCACCCGGTCCGGGCGTTTAGACAAGCCTTTACCGAACAGGATATCCACTTCATTCAAGACACGGGCGGAACCATCATACCAAGCCTTTACCTCCTCCGCTTGCAATAATTCTTCCAGACGGCTGATCAACTCCGCCGCTTCCTCCCGGTTAATCACCCCGGCTAACCGATAACTTTCGACCGAAGCGGGAATATCTTTCGGCGTACGTATCCGGCTCAATACCTCATGCATCAAGGTACCGTGCTTCCGCCTGGCATTATCGAAAAAGAATCCTTTCCCATGCAGGCGTAATTGTAAACGATCATCCGGGGAAACGGAATACAGGCGGCTCATGGGGATTTCCTCCAGGGTATCTTCTGCCGTTCTACCCGAAGCTGGATGCCACCATTCGCCCCTTTCAAAGGTATCATCCTCGATATCCGTCTCCACCCCCGCCCACAATAGATCGGCGATGGAAGTTATCTTCTCAACCTTACCTTCCTTGTTGATCTTCCTCGGACGGGGGGAGAATACGATCAGTTCTTCTTTCGAACGGGTAAAAGCGACGTATAAGGTGTTCAAGTTATCGATGAAAGCATGCAAGCGCTCCTTGAAATAATCCTTGGCGAAAATCGTGCTACTCAGGATCTGTCCGTAACGGACAGGAACTAAGTGCAGGCGGTCAAACGGCTTCTTCTCCGGGTGGCACCAAAGGATAACGGGCTTTGTCGGCTTATGGTCGATCTCCCAGTCCCCGAAAGGAATGATAACGACCTTAAAACCTAAGCCCTTGGATTTATGTACGGTCAAGATGCGGATAGCGTTTTGCCCATCCGGGGTAGCGATCGTCTTTCGATAACCGGTCTCGTCCCACCATCTCAAGAAACGGTTCAAATCCGCGCTTTCTTTTTGGGCGTACTCGGAAACCATATCCAAAAAGGCTTGCACGAATACCTGTTCCGTTTCCGGGAAGTAAGCGGAGAAGTTACGGAAGAGCCCTTCGGTTACCTCGTACAAGGATTGCCGGGAGATAGACTGAAGGTTTTGAAAAACAGACTCGTCCGCCTCGCTCTCCCCAAATTTTCCGGTTAATACTTGATAGGCATACATCGCCAATTTCCTGTTCGTCCGGTCCTCCGGATTTCGCAAATAGCGCAATACGGCGATCAGGAAACGGACCGCCGGAGAACTACCCACGAACAGGGCATCATCGGAGATGATATCGTAATTGTATCGGTCGGACGGATGCTCTTCCTTATAGGCAAGCAACGTATCAGCCACTAAAGCACCTTCTTGATTGGTACGCACGAGTATGGCGATATCTTTTAGCGCGTAACCGCTATCCTGCAAGCGCTCCAAGGTAGCGGGCAATCGCTCCATCGCCTCCTGTTTCCAGTCCTTATCCTCATCACCGGAGAGGAAATCGATCCGTACATGTCCATCCTTCTTCTGGAAGGGCGGGGGGACACGCTGGGAACTATCGTCGTAGGCCGCCATGATCCTCGCGGAAAAGGCCGTGCGCTCTTCCTCGCTTAATGAGGAGTTTTTCAACGCCTCATTATATAGATCCTGCAGGATCGCCGGAGCGGTGAAGAACGCATTATTAAACTCCACGATATGGCGGCAGCTTCGCCAATTATCCTTTAGGGTATCCTCACGGACTTGCTCGTCCTCGAAATCCCTGCGGACTTGCTCGTCCAATAGCTTCCAATCCGAGTTACGGAAACGATAAATACTTTGTTTCACGTCGCCAACGATCAGATTCGCCCGGCCATTCGCCAGACTCTCCTCCACCAAGGGGCGGAAGTTATTCCACTGCATGCCGCTGGTATCTTGGAACTCATCGATCATATAATGATCTACGTGCGTACCCGTCTTCTCGTAGATAAAGGGGGCGTCACTGCCGCTGATGACCTTATTCAGCAACTCGGTCGTATCGGCGATCAGCATGACATTCTTTTCTTCCCGGTAAAAGGCGATTTGCCGGGAGATATCGGTTAAGATCCCTAACGTATAATAATAACGTACGATCTCCCGGGCCGTGTTATAGGCCGTCAGGTTGGCGAACAGGGATACGATATTCTTTACGCAGGCATTCAACCCTTCCTCATATACACACCCGATGATCTGCCGGAGACCCGGTGGAGTCGTCTTGGTCGTATAGGCATCCGGATTATCCGGCAAAGCTTGGAACGTGGCTGTCGGCTCTTTCATCTCACCTTTCGCCAGCTTCTCGAAATAGAAAAACGGGGAACGACTTCCTCCCTTAAAATCCGAGGGTTGTAAGGCGAACTGTTTCAGCAACGCCACTCCCTCCTCACCTAAACGTTTCGCCTCCGCCTCTACGGAGCGGATAATGGCGTATAGCTCATTCTTATAGGCATCGAGCGCCTGCTTATCCGCGATATCCTTACCTACTTCCTCGCTAAATGCCTTATAACTCTCCTTAAAGACCTCCCGGCTGAGCGACATGATGTCTTGCCGCAAACTCCAGCCGCCTCCATCCTCGATCTTGTTCTCGGCGAAACGCAGCAGCCAACCTAGCAAATCTTTGCTCTCCGGCTTCTCCAGATCGGCCAGCAGGTTATCGATCGCCTCGGTCAAGACCAGTTCTTGGTCCATCTCGATGCCATAACCGCCTTGCAAGCCGATCTCGCGGGTAAAGGCACGCATCGTTTGCTGGAAAAAGCGGTCGATCGTACTGATATTAAAAGCGGAGTAATCGTGCAGGATAGCGACCAGAATCTTCCGGGCCTGCTCCCTCACCTGCCGCTCCGTCAAGGAATAGGCGGAAGAGAGTAGCTGGATATAATCGGACGCACGGCCGGAAGCGAGGTGATAAAGTTCTTGAACGATACGGGTTTTCATCTCATCCGTCGCCTTATTCGTAAACGTCACGGCCAAGATCCGGCGATAAGCGCCCGGCTGGGAGAAGAGCAACATCAGGTACTCCCCTGTCAGCTTATGCGTCTTGCCCGCCCCGGCGGAAGCCCTATAGATTGTTAGCATAGCGATCGGGGATTAGATCGTACGGCTTTTCGAATAGCCCTCTTTCCGGAGGATATCCAACACCTTGGCACGCAGGTCACCTTGGATGATTATCTCCCCGTCCTTAGCGGAACCGCCTACGCCGCATTTCACTTTCAAGAGTTTCCCCAAGGCGGTCAGATCCTCGGAAGTGCCCCGGAACCCGGTGATCAAGGTAACCATCTTCCCTCCCCGGTTCCGCTTATCCAAGGATATGCGCAAAGCTTGTTTCTCCTTCGGCAACGTATCTTCCTCTTCCGTATCTCCCGTATTATATTGAAAATCGGGATTCGTGGAGTACATCACGCCTAATCGATCTTTCCAATCATTATTCTTCATAAAAATACCACTTTATTGGCTCAAAGCTACGTATTAATCTCCGAATAGGCAAACAAGGGCGAAAAGGCTATCCTATCAAGATGGAACTATTACCATTTTACTACATATAAAACCTTTATTTTCAGGCAAACCTCTTGCTTAATAAAGCGGAATCACTACATTTGCTACCAGAATCACGTTTGCTACATATATCGCTTAGAATTAACGGCCATGAGAAATATCATTCTTTTTATTTTTATTATACTAACGGTCCACTTGAACATGAGCGCACGAGGCTCCGGCGAGAAACCGTCTATAGTCGTACTGCACTCCATCAACTTCGAGGAAAGCTGGACGAAACAGACCTATCTTGATATAGAAAGAAAATTCGGGGAGGAAGGGTTTACCGTAAAGGCGATTCCCTTACAGATCCCCGGTATCCGCACTATGGAAGGGTTTCAAGAGAAGAGAACAATGATCCTAGAGAGAGTTCCCGTGCCACCCACCTTAGTCGTATGCATAGGAGATCCCTCTTGGCTTGTCGCCCGCCCGTTGTTTGACAAGGAATGGAAAGATATTCCCTCTATCATCTGCTACGCCAGAGATTATATGTACCCGAAAGAAGAGTACCTGATAGACCTAGATAAAAACGTGCTCGATACGCTGGTTCCCATCACGGACGTAGTAAAAGGCTATAACGCCACTTTTATAAAATACCCAGTCTATATCAAGCAAACGATCGAGCTAATCAAAAAGCTACAACCGGAATTAACCAAACTGGCCTTTATTTTTGACCGCCGTTATATAAGCCAGCAAACGAAAGCGGATGTAGAGGCCGTGCTACGGAAAGATTTTCCGGGCATCCAATTCGAGCCACTGTCTACCACCTCCATTTCCACCGAGAACTTATTGGACAGACTGGCCTCTTTCGACAATAAGACCGGAGTCCTTTATTACTCATGGTACAGGACCCGGAAGGATAACGAGAATCGTTACCTAGTCGATAACGTCCAGAAAATGACCAATAGTTTCTCCGTCCCCCCAATCTTTACCTTGCAAGACGTACAAACAGAAAACGGGAATTTCGCCGGGGGATATTATGTTTCTCCGGAGGATTATGCGCAGGTGACGGTCAACACGATCGAAATGATCCTCTCGGGGAAAGATAGTAAGGAAATCCCGATCCAGACCGCGGAAACCCCGAGGGCCTACCTAAATTACCAGCATCTATTGCTTCACCAGATCGATCCCGGCCTATATCCCCCGAACGCCACGTATTTCCAAGAGCCTCCCGGTTTCTTACAGAAATACAAGATCCATATCATAAGCCTACTCGTCATTCTGGCGTTATTGATAACGATCGGGATCTTACGGGTCCGCCTCTTCATCCAAAAGCAAAAGGCCAAAGACAAGGAGCTGCAAATCGCACGCCAAGCGCAAGACCTGAACCAGAAATACCAGCTCGTCTTGAAAGCCAGCAACATGATGACATGGATATGGGACGTAAAAGAAGCACGGCTCGAATGTAACAATATTTACCTGACCCAAAGATCCATTCGCGACAAGGGAATCGACGGCCAATTCTGCATGTCGGCGGACGAGTTTTATAGCGGCATTCACCCCGAGGACTTGGAACAGATGCAAGACGCGATCAATAAACTAATCGCCGGCGAGAGCATATCGATCGACGAGGAGATCCGTTATTTAGATGACACAGGGCTTGAATATACATGGATAGAGATCTTCGCGATCGTAGGGAAAACCGATCCGGAAGGAAAACCCGCCTACTTAACCGGAGGTACTACCCTCATCAACCAACGGAAAAAAATGGAACAAGAACTGAGGGACAAGGAGAAGATAGAGGAATCCAACCGGTTGAAATCCGCCTTCCTAGCGAACATGAGCCACGAGATACGTACCCCGCTGAACGCTATCGTAGGCTTTTCCAACCTGCTAGCGGAAACTTGCCACTCCGAGGAGACGAGAGAGTTCTGCGAGATCATCGAGACGAACAACGAGCTTCTCCTTCAACTCGTGAACGATATCCTGGACCTATCGAAGATCGAGGCCGGGCAAATGGATTTCATCTATTCCGAGTTCAACGTATCCACGCTATTCCGGAGCTTATACCAGACCTTCCAAAGCCGGGTGAAAGACGGTGTCACTCTCTATTGCGAGATACCTGAACAGGATTGCGTTATCTATTCCGAGAAGAATCGCTTGACCCAAGTGATCACCAACTTCCTCACGAACGCCTGTAAGTTCACGTTCCAAGGGTCTATCCGCATGGGATACAAGGAGAGGGAAGATGGATTATACTTTTACGTAAAAGATACCGGAAAAGGTATTGAGCGGAAGAACCTCCCGCACGTATTCGAGCGTTTCGCCAAATTCGATTCCTTTATCCAAGGAACCGGACTCGGACTATCCATTTGCCAAACGATCCTAGAGAATCTTCACGGGAAGATCGGCGTAGAGTCGGAAGAAGGAAAAGGGAGTACTTTCTGGTTTACGATCCCATGCGCTGTATCAAGACCGTAGCGTAAGCCGAGATCCCTTCCTGCCGTCCGGTGAAGCCCAGCTTCTCCGTGGTCGTAGCCTTGATAGAGATATCCTCCTCGTCCACGTTCATGACCTCGGCCAGCGTTTTCTTCATCAGAGGGATATGGGGATTCAATTTAGGGCGCTCGGCGGCTACGGTGGCATCGATATTACCCAACTCATA
>OMFQ01001241.1_pt1 | contig 10541 bp, 10 predicted proteins | sample 1645671 | NCBI WGS metagenome assembly OMFQ01 (sample SAMEA103958119, study PRJEB25191) | human gut metagenome | biome: human-associated habitat [ENVO:00009003]; feature: intestine environment [ENVO:2100002]; material: feces | place: Germany | collected 2013/2015
TCTTCTTTCTTCAACAGGGCATTATTAACCTTAACTTTTACACCCGGGCTTAGTTTGTGGTATCCTTCCACCACTATTGTCTCACCCAGCACCAGACCTCTTTCCACTACTACCTGGTTCTGGAATTCAGGGCCTAACTCTATAAAACGACGTTCTACAGTGGAATCACGGCGCATTACAAACACGTAAGCACCACCTTTCTCGATGATAACGGATTTCAGGGGAACTACTGTTGCATTCTCCCGTACGTCCAGCAAGAGCTTCACTTTAGTGAACTGTCCCGGAAGTAATACATGTTTTGGATTGGGCATTTCAGCACGAACAGAGAATGTACCAGTACGTGGGTCAACCTGCGGTTCAGCAAAGTCAACCAAACCTTTGAAGGGATAAACAGTGTTATCTGCCAGTGTTATAGAAATATTGGGCTGCCAGGAACGGGTAGAATCCTTTTGTCCCAGATTCACATTACGTTCTTTGGTTTTCAGGTAATCCAATGCTGTCATGCTAAAGTCTACCAGTACTGTATCACTCTTCACAATGGTAGCAAGCAAAGACTTACCACCCGTCCCCACCAGCGTACCAAGGTCTACATATCGTTCACTGATATGCCCTGCAAGCGGTGAGCGAACAATGGTATATCCTAATTCCAACTCTGCCTGATCCAGGTCAGCCTGACTCATAGCAACACTTGCTTCAGCCGTTTCATAGGCAGCCACTGCATTATCCAAATCCAACCTACTGGCAGCATTCTGTTCATATAAAGGACGGATACGCTCCAGGTCGTTCTGTGCCTTGCGTACCTGTGCCTCATCCTTTTTTAGTTGCGCACGCGCCTTGTCTGCCTTCGCGGCATACTGGTCGCGGTTGATAACAAACAATACCTGATTCTTCGTCACATAGGTACCCTCTTCAAAAAGCATATTTTCCAGATACCCTTCTACACGGGCACGGACTTCTACAAATTGCTGGGCACGGACACGTCCTACATATTCACCATAGATTTCCACGTCATCCTGTATCACCGGTTCCACAGCTACCACCGGAAGATCCGGTGCAGGTGCCGGTCGGTGGGTAACAAACCAATAAATTGCTACCAACACCACTACAGCTATTGCGGCAATCACTGCCTGCCTTTTCGTTATTCTGATTTCTCTCTTCTTAAAAAACGATTTCATAAGCTCTCTGTTTATGTTAATGTTAAAAACCCTATAAATAAAAAAACACAACTGGCGTGCCAAAGTTCGATGGTTGTACCTTTATTATTCATAGCCAACGCATTAAATGACTTAACAAGAATAATGAAGAGTGTAGAATCTGCTCTACAAGTGTGGAATAATTCCACAAAAAAAGTCCGAACAAACTGTCCGGACTCCTTTTTTACTTAACTGAACCTTTCTATTCTTCATCATCATCCAATGACTCCGTATATTCCAGTTCACCTTGAACCACGAACAGGATTTCTTCCGGATCATAGTCACCCATCTCGTCTTTGTGGGCTTCCTTGATGATGTAATCCACGATTTGCCCCAGATCCACTTCGACACATCCTTCTTCATCCGGCTCTACATCCAGAATGCCGCTTTCAGAATAATACTCGTCAATCAAATCGAGGAAATAATAGAATTCGTCGTCAGAGAACTTCTCTTTTAACTCCTGCGGCAAATAATTCTTGATGTATTCGATGGTTTTTTCGTCATCGAGATCATCCTTTAAGAAATCGTCTTCCAGTCCCATAATAGTTAGTTTTTTAAGGGTTAATACCTTATTTATATTATGCTCTTTAAAGGAGCATTTTTTTTATCTTATCATCAAAAGCTGATTTGGAAGCAGAACCTACTTGTTTGTCAACCAACTCACCGTTTTTGAAGAATAGTACAGTAGGGATGTTACGAATACCGTATTCAGCAGCTACATCGCCATTTTCGTCTACATCGCACTTGCCGATAAGAACCTGTCCTTCGTACATTTCTGCCAATTCTTCAATGATAGGACCTACCATTTTACAAGGACCACACCACGGGGCCCAAAAGTCAATTACTACAGGTTTACCCTCTGCAAGGATCTCCTTATAGTTGCTGTCTGTAATTTCTAAAGCCATTGCGTTATTGATTAATTATTTAATGTTTAATGATTACTGTCAAAATCTTTATGGAAGCAAAGATACTAATTTATCCGGAATTCCAGTTCCGGACGATCATTTAAATAAGAGATTAACTCACGTCCTACGGAAAGTTTCACCGGACGGGAAATCATATCTACCACTGTCTTACTATCAGGATCACTCACTTTGAAATAAAGTTCCGTCGTTCCGGGATTCCCTTTCATTAGCGCCGCAAGCTCTGTAACCAAAGCCTGGTTCAGCACGGAAAGCGGTATCAGAATGGTGATTTTGGAAATCAACTTCTCCTTTACATCCGGCAACAATTCCATAGAGGTAATTTTTACTTCCAATTCATCCTGCCGCCACTGTTTTGGCTGGCAACGCGCTTTTATAAAGAGGAAAGTACGTTCACCCAGATACCCCTGGTAGGTCACCCAATCATTACCAAAGAAAGGAAGTTCCGCCGAACCGGAATAGTCTTCAATCTTGGCTATGCCGTAAGGATTACCATTCTTACTGATGCCCCTGCGTACAGAAGTTACAATTCCTCCCATCGTTATTTCACGTCCGGCAAGTGCCGCTTTGTCTTCCAGTTCAGCCATACGCGTATTGCAAACATGTTGCAACACAACCGAATATTCATCCAGCGGATGAGCGGAAAGATAGATACCCACTAGATCACGTTCCCTGTTCAGACGATCCAGATCACTCCAGCGTTCAGCTTCAGGAATTTCGGGAGTAGCTATGTCAACTACATTCTCACCACCGAACAAGGAATTGGCGGCAGCTGCCTGATCTGCCTGATAACGGTTACCATATCGTACCAAAGTTTCCATGAAAACTTCATTCTTAGAGTTCACGGCAAAATATTGCTCGCGTTTCAATTCCGGGAACTCATCGAAACCTCCTGCCAAAGCCAGACATTCCAGATTCTTCTTATTACAAGCTGTCAGATTGACGCGTTGCACAAAGTCGAATATACCTTTGAAAGGACCATTCTTCTCACGTTCTTCCATGATATTCAGCACGGCACCTTCGCCTACACCTTTCACTGCACCAAGACCAAAACGAATATTTCCTTCCGGGTTAACAGTGAACTTCAGATTACTCTCATTCACATCCGGACCAAGAACTTTGATACCCATAGCCTTACATTCGTCCATCAGCTTAGCGATATCGGTAATGTTCGACAAACTTCGACTCATTACGGCTGCCATATACTCGGCAGGGTAATTAGCTTTCAGATAGGCCGTCTGATAAGCTACCCATGAATAGCAAGTAGCATGAGACTTGTTAAAAGCATAGGATGCAAACTTTTCCCAGTCTCCCCAAATCTTTTCAAGTACTTTCGGATCATGCCCATTCTTACGTCCGCCTTCAACGAACTTAGGTTTCATGTGATCCAGTTTGTCACGTAGCTTTTTACCCATCGCTTTACGCAAGGCATCGGACTCACCACGAGTGAAGTCAGCCAACAGACGGGACAAAAGCATCACCTGTTCCTGATATACCGTAATACCATACGTATCCTTCAGGTATTTCTCCATGACAGGAATATCGTACTCAATCGGTTTCCGCCCATGCTTACGGTCGATAAAATCCGGGATGTAATCCATAGGTCCCGGACGATAGAGAGCATTCATTGCAATCAAGTCTTCAAAAGTAGAAGGTTGCAACTCACGCAGATATTTCTGCATACCGGCAGACTCAAACTGGAATGTACCAATCGTACGCCCATCACTATATAGTTTATAAGTAGCAGGATCGTCAATAGGCACTTTATCTATATTCAACTCCAGCTTGCGGTGCAGGCGAATGTTCTCTACAGCTTCCTTGATGATTGACAATGTTTTCAATCCCAGAAAGTCCATCTTAATCAAGCCTGTATCTTCAATTACCGAACCTTCATATTGAGTAACGAGCATCTTTTCACCCGTTTCTTTATCATCAGCCGTACTAACAGGCACCCAGTCGGTAATGTCGTCACGACAAATAATCGTACCACAGGCATGCACACCCGTACCACGTACGTTACCTTCCAACATTTTAGCATATTTCAGCGTATCACGCACCAAAGGATCGGGAGAAGCCTCAGCCGCCTGCAATTCAGGAACATAATCAATAGCATTCCGCAGGTTCAGCTTTTTATCAGGTATCTTATCGGGAACCAATTTGGCCAAACGGTCAGATTCCGACAGAGGAAGTTTCTGCACACGGGCCACGTCCTTGATAGCAAGTTTGGTAGCCATCGTACCATATGTGATAATATGCGCCACTTTTTCCTGACCGTACTTTTGCGTCACCCAGCGAAGCACTTCACCACGTCCGTCATCATCAAAGTCGATATCGATATCAGGCAAGGAGATACGGTCGGGATTCAAGAAACGCTCAAACAGCAAGTCATATTTAATGGGGTCGATTTTTGTAATCTGCAAGCAATACGCTACTGCCGAACCGGCTGCCGACCCACGTCCCGGACCTACCGAGACACCCATATTACGCCCGGCAGCAATGAAGTCCTGTACAATAAGGAAGTACCCTGGGAAACCCATCGTCTTCATAATGTAAAGTTCAAACTTCAATCGTTCCATTACTTCTTCGGACAGAGGATCACCATAGAATATTTTAGCACCGTCAAAAGTAAGTTTGGCAAGGTAGTCCGCTTCTAATTTTATACGATATAACTTTTCATATCCACCCAAGCGTTTGATTTTAGCCTTGGCAGCCTCTTCACTTAATACTACATTACCATTTTCGTCCTGAGTGAACTCATCAAACAAATCCTTCTCAGTATATTTTTGCCGATACCCTTCTTCTGTTCCGAAATCTTCAGGAATAGCAAAAGTCGGCATGATAGGCGCATGATCGATTGAATAATATTCTACTTTATTTAGGATTTCCAGCGTATTAGACAAAGCCTCGGGAATGTCTGCAAATAATTCATTCATTTCAGCTTTTGTCTTCATCCACTCTTGTTTGGTATAAAGCATGCGTTTAGGGTCATCCAGATCTTTACCCGTACTCAGACAAATCAAACGATCGTGTGCCTCAGCATGTTCCTCGTTTACAAAGTGAACGTCGTTGGAGCAAATAAGTTTGATATTGTATTTCTTGGCAAACTCTATCAGCTTGGCATTCGCCCTCTGCTGTAGCGGATAAGCTTCGTGATTGGCACGGGGCACGGTTGCCTTATGGCGTTGCAACTCCAGATAATAATCTTCACCAAAAAGATTTTTGTACCAACGCACGGCTTCTTCTGCATCTTCCAATTGGTCGTTAAGTATCTTTTTAGGCACCTCACCACCAATACAAGCTGAACAAACGATCAATCCTTCATGATACTTTTCCAGTTCGTTACGGTCTGTACGCGGACGCATATAATATCCTTCTGTCCAGGCTCTGGATACCAGTTTTATCAGATTATGATATCCTTTCTCATTCTTAGCCAACACAATCAAGTGCCAACCGCTCTGGTCGGGTTTACCTTCTTTCTTATCCATGGTGCGGCGTGCTACATACATCTCACAACCGATTATCGGCTTGAACAACTTATTTTCCGCTTCCGCAAGCTTCGCACGACAATCAGCAAGTTCCGCGTCTTTGTCTTCGCAAGCTATCTCACCACTTTCAATACCGGCTATCCGCTTTTTGAGATCTTTAATCTCTCCCTTCGGCCCACCATTCTTCTTGTTAACGTAATTTGTGAACTCTTTAATGCCGAACATATTACCGTGGTCAGTCACGGCTATCCCCTTCATTCCATCCTTCATAGCCTTGTCCACCAACGCGCTTACGCTGGCCTGACCATCGAGGAGGGAGTACTGGGTATGAACGTGCAAATGAACAAAATCCTGCATAAATATCTCCTTTCAATTGAGAGCATAAAAGTACAACGTATATAAGACCTAACAAAAATATTTCCCTAAAAGTTATCAACATCTGCATTTCTCGCCCCAAATGCTTGTTAGATTTTCAAAATAAGCCTATTTTTGCCGATAATTTCTATTCGAAGAATAAAACAACTTACATGAGTCGACTAAAAAAACTAAAAAAGATACGAATTCACCGTGAGGGGACACATACACTGGCCGGCAGTTTATTGTTGCTACTGGTTGTTAATTCCGCTCTCTACTTTGTATGGAATGCTGGTGAATTTTTTCCGATGCCCTATCCGCCTGTTTGGCCAGGAAGACACCGAGAAAATAGTGGTGGCACCTGCCGATGGTAGAATAGTAGTTATAGAAGAAGTGGATGAGAATGAATACTTCCACGATCGTCGGCTCATGATTTCCATCTTTATGAGTGTTATCAACGTACACGCTAATTGGTATCCGGTAGACGGAACCGTGAAGAAGGTAGCCCATCATAACGGAAAGTTCATGAAAGCCTGGTTACCGAAAGCCAGTACGGACAACGAACGTTCTACAGTGGTAATTGAAACTCCCGAAGGTGTAGAAGTAATGGCACGTCAGATTGCCGGAGCGATGGCACGACGCATCGTCACCTATGCCGAACCCGGTGAAGACTGTTATATCGATGAACACATGGGCTTTATCAAATTCGGTTCCCGTGTAGATGTATATCTCCCGTTAGGTACAGAAGTGCTCGTAAAGATGGGACAAACCACTACAGGAAACCAGACTGTGATAGCCAAACTAAAATAACTAAACAATGCCTAACTGTATTACCCGCCATATCCCCAATACATTGACATGCCTGAATCTGTTCTCAGGCTGTATTGCATGTGTTATGGCTTTCGAGTTCAAGTATGAATGGGCTCTTACCTTCATTATTATCAGCGCTGTATTTGACTTCCTCGACGGAATGTCAGCGCGGTTGCTGAATGCTCCTTCTCCTATTGGAAAAGAATTGGACTCTTTGGCAGATGACGTCAGCTTCGGAGTAGTACCCTCAGTAATTGTATTCTCTCTATTACGCGAAACTACTTATCCCGACTGGATGAGCAGTTTTCAAGAATATGTTCCCTATTTTGCTTTCCTCATTGCTGTATTTTCAGCATTGCGTTTGGCTAAATTTAATATTGACGAACGCCAGACCAGCTCATTCATCGGCCTAAATACTCCTGCCAATACCTTATTTTGGGCAGCAGCAGCGGCACAATACCATGATTGGCTGATACAAGGTGGAGTAGTCCTGTATGGTTTATTGATTTGCATCGTGTTATTCTCTCTGTTACTGGTATCTGAATTCCCAATGTTCGCCTTCAAACTGAAGAATTTCTCTTGGGAAGAAAATAAAATCCGTTATTTGTTTTTGATAGTCAGCATTCCTTTGCTTATTTTTGTAGGACTTGCAGCTGTCATTGGCTGGTACATCATTCTGTGCTGGTTTGTGAGAAAGAAGCTCTAAACAAATCTTTTGGCACGGTTGTTGTACTATCGTTCGTAAGACGAACAATATATAAAAACGATTAGCCCATGTTTCACATCTTAGGATTTTTATTTGTCATTATAGTCGTTATTCTGGTCATCGGACTCAGCATCATCGGCACCGTTCTCCGAACAGTTTTCGGACTGGGGAAACGTCGTAGTTCTTCAGGTACTTACCAGAATGGCGGAGGAAGTTATCAATCCGGTAGAGGTTATTCTTTCTCGGGTGATCAACAACAAGATGCTTCTTCGCAATCCAACGGAGAAACAACTTCCCCTGGAAATGATATCCATAGAAAACACAAGAAACTTTTCTCTAAAGATGAAGGAGAATACGTGGATTTTGAAGAAATTAAAGAGTAATCAGATTTTTGCCATGCCGGTAAGAATGTATTTACCTCTCAGATTATTCTCCTTCATATAAATTTGAACTTCCAGTCGGCAAGCAGACATTAAGGCATATCCCACTAACCTGTCATTCATAGCTTTGATAAATGAATACTCTGTATCGTTGTGAATAAAAGATATACGATGATATTCCATTACATAATGTATTTTAAGAATCTGTTAAGTAGTCAAATATACGGATAAAATACGAAATACAGATCAAAAAAAGGAACTATATTAGAATTCAGCGACGTTTTGCCGCAAAAAAATCCTTCATAAGCACTGCACACTCTTCACCAAGAACACCCTGTGAAACTGCCGTTTTCGGGTGCAAGGCCTGAGATGCATAACGCTGATATCCACGTTTCTCATCTCCGGCACCAAACACAAGTCTTCCCATCTGGGCCCAGGCAATCGCCCCCGCACACATAACACAAGGCTCTACTGTAACATAGAGAGTACATTCATTCAGATATTTTCCGCCAAGAGTAGAGGCTGCGGCAGTAATAGCCTGCATTTCAGCGTGAGCAGTCACATCAGTCAAAGTTTCTGTTAAGTTATGGGCGCGAGCTATAATACGGTCTTTGCATACAACGACTGCGCCAACGGGCACTTCTCCTCTTTCGGAAGCCTTACGTGCTTCAATCAACGCCTGTTTCATATAATAGTTATCGTCCATCCGCTTCAATTTAATTAGGATTAAAGAATTCTCTTTATCGTCTCATATCATGCTCACCGAAAAGGGTCGGATAATCTTCTTCCATATTCTTATGGATAAACATGAGAATAGTCTCCCGCAGCCACCGCGATTTATTCGTTATCTTGTATTTCTCCAGATAACGGTCTACAATCCGCAGCTCTTCCTCGCTCATCAGGCAAACAATACGCTGTTCGCGTTTGGGTTCTTCGGGTGTTGCTTTCGCACACGTTTTATCTCTCTTTCTCATATTTCCTGCAAAATTAGTTTTACTTCTGTAAATACAAAGCAGAAAAAACGTATTTTTGCATAGAAACAGCTAAAAATAAGGACGAATATAGGTATGGCAGCACACAATACCCTCGGAAAGACCGGAGAAGACGCCGCAGTGGCGTATCTGGAACGTAACGGATACACCATCAACCACCGTAATTGGCGAAAAAACCGTCTCGAACTGGACATTGTGGCAGTCAAGGACGGACTATTAATTGTGGTGGAGGTGAAAACCCGTAGTAATACAGAGTACATCGAACCGCAAGATGCTGTTAACTGGCAGAAAGTACGCCATATTGTAGTAGCCGCTGATGCTTACATCAAACATTTCAGTATTGATGCCCCTGTCCGCTTTGATATCATTACCGTTGTCGGTGAAGCTGATGCATTTGAAATAAAGCATATCAAAGATGCATTTTATCCGCCAATGTTCTGAATCAAACATGAAAAGTGCTTTTACACAGCATTTTCGTAATTCTTCTTGCCCGTTTCGGGAAAACTCTCTATCTTCGTTCGGAAATATTCTAAAAAAACTCTATTTATGAATCAGGCAAATTCCACTAAGCTAATCCCTTACGGGATGACTGACTTTCCTGCAATTATCCGTAATAACTATTATTATGTCGATAAGACGGAATATATCAGACAGATAGAACAGACTGCCCGTTTCTTCTTTTTCGTCCGCCCCCGTCGTTTCGGGAAGAGTCTTTTCCTCAATATGCTGGAATGCTATTATGATTGTAAGACAGAAAAACAATTTGATGAACTGTTTGGCAACTTATACGTGGGAAAACATCCTACCCCAGACCGCAACAAGTATCTTGTGCTGAAGATGAGCTTCTCCAGTATCGTCTCCGACCCGAAAAAAATGGAAGCCTCATTCAACAGTAACTGCGACATGATATTTACGGACTTTTGTCTGAAATATGCAGATTTACTGCCACCAGACACCCTTGAAATGGTACAACAAAAAGAAGTGGCTTCCGAGAAGCTGACCGCGGTATGCCTGTCATTGCGGAGACAAGGCCTGAAGATGTACCTCATCCTCGACGAATACGATAACTTTGCCAACAACGTACTGGTCAACTACGGCAATACCCGTTATCGCTCCCTCACCCATGGCGACGGTTTTCTGCGGAACTTTCTCAAAACCGTCAAAGAGTATACTGACAGGGTTGTGGAACGTATGTACATCACCGGTGTCAGCCCTGTAACGATGGACGATCTCACAAGTGGCTTCAATATCGCCAGCAATCAAAGCACCAACCCGGTATTCAACAACATGATCGGATTCACCGAAGCCGAAGTACGGGAATTGCTGGAATACTACCGGCAGCAAGGAAAAATCATTCATCCCGTCGATGAGTTGATCAGCATGATGAAACCGTGGTATGATAATTACTGTTTCTCAGGTCGTTCACTAAAGGAACTGCCAATGTATAATTCAGATATGGTTCTCTACTTCGTGAACAGTTATTTAAGCACGCAACTGCCACCCGAAAACATGCTCGACACCAACTGCCGCACTGACTATAACAAACTGCGCCACCTCATCCTTATAGACAAAAACTTCGGCAAAAATGCCAGTATCATTCAAGAAATCATCACACAGGGTGAAACGGTTGGCAGGATAAAAGAGTCCTTCCCCGCCGTGGAGATAGCGCAAACGGATAATTTCAAGAGTCTGCTCTTC
>OMFQ01001256.1_pt1 | contig 10483 bp, 8 predicted proteins | sample 1645671 | NCBI WGS metagenome assembly OMFQ01 (sample SAMEA103958119, study PRJEB25191) | human gut metagenome | biome: human-associated habitat [ENVO:00009003]; feature: intestine environment [ENVO:2100002]; material: feces | place: Germany | collected 2013/2015
TGTTTCTATGCCATCCATGTCCGGCATCTTCCAGTCCAGGATGACAGCAAAGTAAAAGTTACATTTCAGGAAGCAAAAGATACGGACGGGAATGACTTTTCTACCGATTATGCCAATTCCTATAAGGCAGTCTATTATGTAGAACCCCAGACAACGGATCACCCAACCTACCAGATCAATCGAAAGATCGTGGTAAAAGAAGCGGATCAGCAGAAAGATTCGCAGTCAGAAAGTTCTTCTGATCAGGATGCTGGTTCTTCCGATGAGACAGAAACAGAGGATTCTGAGGCTGGCTCGTCTACAGAGGAAACTGGTGATGCTAAAACGGAGAGCAAAACAGAACTGACAGAAAAAGAATTTGATGCAGAGATCGAAGCAACGGAGAATCAGGAGACCGTTGATCCGGAAACAGGGATCACACTCTCAGAGGTTATGCAGGAAGCTGTTGACCAGGAAGTTGCTCTTGCAGATCTTGAAGCAGGCGAAAGTATTACTTTTGATATGCCAATGATGCTTGCTTCCGGTGAAACAGGAACAAAATCAGTCACAGTCACAGCCGGTTCCTGGTACTATTACGCAGATTATGGATTGGGTTCTTATCTGACTTGTCCATATTATGTGAAATGGGGAAGCATCAATGCGACAGCATACTGTGTTGAACCATCGAAAAAAGGACCGGGAAATGGAACTTATACGATCCAGAAACTTGCCGATGGAAAAACACTTGCGAAGGTCTGCTATTACGGAACAAAAGCAAGTGATGAGAATGGTTTTTTCGATGAGAAACATCCGGATTTTCCGGCAGGAAAGAGATTCATCATTACGCATCTTGCAGCGGCTTATGCAAATGGATCCAGTGACTGGGCATCCGGAACCAATGCAACAGGAAAGAACCTGGCAATGGAACTTTACAATTATTGTGTAAATATGCCGGACATTCCGTCTGTAGATATGAGCTTTTCCGAATCTAATGTAAAGGCTTATGTGGAAGGAAACAGCCAGCGAACAAGCGTGATCACATTCAAAGCAGATAAACTGCAGACAATCACATTTAAGTTGCCAAGCGGTGTAAAGCTTGTAAATGTGACAACCGGTAAAACAAGTGCTGCAGGAGCAAGTGTAGAAATCAGTGGAGGTACACAGTTTTATCTGACAGCACCACTTGATCAGGCAGAGAGCGTCAGTGCTACATTTTCTTCTCGGATGAAGGGAAGCATTGATAAAGAATACTCTGCTTACAAGATTGTAACAGGATCCGGAACACAGGACCTGGCTCTTGTTTTCGGTGAAGGTGTCGGAAATGAGAAATATGTGGATTTTAAAGTAACCTGGACAAAAGAATGCAAGGTATCCATTGTAAAGAAAGACCAGGATACAGGAAATGCACTGGCCGGTGCAGTGTACGGGATCTATTCCGATGTTGCATGTACAAAGCTGATCGCAGAGATGCCTGCAACTGATCAGAATGGTGCTTCACAGCTCACAATGGAAAAGACACAGGAAGTTGTTTATCTGAAAGAAATCTCTGTTCCAACAGGGTATCAGATCGATACAAAGTCTTATAATGTGACTCTTGCTATCGGAAAGACAACAACCAAAAATGCAACGGATAAGCGAACAAATGCAAAGCTCAACATTGCAAAACAGGATGCGGAGACAGGAAATGCAGCACAGGGAGATGCAACACTGGAAGGTGCGGTATATGGCCTTTATGCAAGGGAAGATATTGTTCATCCGGATGGAAGAACCGGAACGATCCATAAGAAAGACAGCCTGATCACATCCCTGACAACGGATAAGAATGGCGAAGCTTCTGTATCGGATCTCTATCTTGGAAAGTATTATCTGAAAGAGCTTAGTGCTCCGGTGGGATACGTACTGGATCCGACAGAACATGAGGTGGACTGTACTTACGAAGGTGCTACTGTTCCGACAGTAGAAAGAACTTCTGTATGTAAAGAAACCGTCATCAAGCAGCCGTTCCAGATTATCAAGGCAGCAAACAACGGGAAGACCGATGCAGACCTTCTGCAGGGAGTTGGTTTTTCGGCATGGCTTGTCAGTGATCTGAAAGTAAAAGCAGATGGAAGTTATGATTTTGATTCAGCCAGACCAGTTGTACTGACTGCAGATGGCCAGACAGAAATGTTTACCGATGAAAAAGGATATGCAAGATCGATTCCGCTTCCATATGGAACTTATGTGGTAAGAGAGACCACAAGCAAACACAACTATGCACCGGTCGATGATTTTGTAGTGAAGATCACAGAGAATTATCCGGATACACCGCAGACATGGCGAGTGCTGCTGGATAAAGAATTCAAAGCAAAATTAAAGATCATCAAAAAGGATGCAGAAACACAGAAATCTGTACTCCTGGCAAATACAGAATTCAAGGTATATGACCTGGATAACCAGAAATATGTGGAACAGACAACATCCTATCCGAAGCCAACGGTACACAAATCCTATTTCACAAATGAGGAAGGATACCTGGTACTGCCAAAGAATCTGAAACCTGGCAACTACCGGATTGAGGAAGTGACGGCACCCGATGGGTACACAATATCCAAAAACTATGTGACAGTTGCAGTTGATACAGATACTGCTTATCTGACCGATCCTGTCACAGGAGATGCAGTCATTGATGTGGAATATACCAATGCCCCGGTCAAAGGTCAGTTAAAGATCTATAAACAGGGTGAAGTGTTAAAGGGATTTGATAAGGACTTCCAGTATGAAATGGCTGGACTTGCAGGTGCTGAATTTGAAGTCTATGCGGCAGAGGATATCTATACTGCCGATCATCAGGTAGATGCAGATGGACAGAGAACTTTGTACTTTGCAAAGGATGCACTGGTGGCAACCGTTACAACGGATACAGATGGTTATGCAACTGTAAAGAATCTTCCACTTGGCAGATACTATGTCAAAGAGAAGAATGCACCGGACACTTATGTGTTAAATACGGTGCCGGAAAATGTCGAATTTGCTTATGCGGATCAGGATACTGCAGTGATCGAGAAAGAAATCTCTGTCACAGATGAACGACAGAAAGTGTCGATTACTGTCGAAAAACAGGATGCTGAGACAGGCAATACAGTAGCCGGAGCAGTGTTCGGTATTTACAATGCAAAAGACATTCAGACGAAAGATGGAAAAGTGATCGTTAAAGCAGATACTCTTTTACAGGAAATGACTTCTGATGAAAAAGGTCAGGCAGCATGTACACTGGATCTTCCACTTGGAAGCTATTATGTAAAAGAACTGAAAGCACCGGACGGATTTGTATTATCTGAGGAAGTATTGAGATTTGATGCTTCTTATCAGGGGCAGGATGTACAGACAGTAACATTAAAATCCGTAAAGAAGAACCAGCCGACAACTGTTGAGATCACAAAATCAGATGCAACAACCGGTGTAGAACTGGATGGAGCTTATCTGAAAGTAACGGATAAAGATGGAAATGTAGTAGACAGCTGGACATCTTCCAAAGATGCACCGCATGTGATCAAATATCTGAAAGTGGGTGAAACTTATACCCTCCATGAAGAGTTTGCACCGCATGGTTATCTGGTAGCCAATGATGTGACATTCACAGTCAAAGATACCGGAGAGGTTCAGAAAGTGGAAATGAAGGATGAGGTACCGGTTGGTGAACTCATCATCAACAAAAAGGGAGAATTCCTGGATTCTGTTACACTGGCCGATAAGGTCAAAGGTGTGGTGGAACACATTTTCAACTATGTAACTGGAAAGCTGACAGATGTTACGTTTGAAGTCTATGCTGAGGAAGACATTAAGGCTGCCGATGGCGTCAGTGACGATTACTATAAAAAGGATGAACTGATTGCAACAATAAAGACAGATGAAACTGGTATTGCAAAACTGGAAAATCTTCCACTTGGTAAATACTATGTGAAAGAAACAGGAACTGCTTACGGTCATGTACTGGATGGTGAGATCCGTCATGTAGATCTGACTTACGTGGATCAGAATACACCAGTTGTAGTCTATGACAAAGACTGGCAGAACAACCGCCAGAGAGTAGAAGTCAATGTACTTAAGAAAGAAAAAGATTCTGACCGTACATTGGAAGGCGCTATCTTTGGATTATTTGCCAAAGAAGACATTAAGTCTGAGACAACAGGTAAAGTCCTGATCGAAGCCGATGAGATCATTGAGCTGAAATCTACGGATGAAGAAGGAAAGATCACATTTGTTGCAGATCTTCCAATAGGAGCAACTTACTATGTAAAAGAGCTCTATGCACCGGACGGATTCGTAACCAACGATGAAGTAAAGGAATTTACCTTTGAGTGTGCAGGTGAAGATCAGCCGACAGTCACTTATGATTTTACCTTTGATAATCAGCCAACCGTCGTTGAATTTACCAAATCCAGTCTGACAACCGGAAAAGAACTTCCAGGATGTAAGCTGAAAGTGGTAGATGCTGATGGAAATATCGTGGATGAATGGACTTCCGGTAAAGAAGCACATGTGATCCGTGAGCTGACTGTCGGAAAAGAATACACACTGGTTGAAACAAAACCTGCTGATGGTTACGTGACAGCTGAAAGCGTAAAGTTCACGATCAAAGATACTGCCGATGTGCAGAAAGTTGAGATGAAGGATGATGTAACGAAGGTGAAAATCTCCAAACAGGATATCGCCGGAAAAGAACTTCCGGGAGCGAAACTCACAATCCTTGATCAGGATGGAAAAGTTGTGGAAAGCTGGACCAGTACAGAGAAAGCACATTACATCGAAATGCTTCCGATCGGAAAATACACTCTCCGTGAAGAAACAGCACCGGATGGCTATCTGGTTGCAAAAGATGTGGAATTCGAAGTAAAGGATACCTGTGAAGTACAGCATGTAACTATGGTGGATGAGAAAAAACCGGCAGAAAAGACACCGGAAGGTGGAAAACCTGTCAGTGATTCACCAAAGACTGGGGATAACACCAATCTGTGGCTGTGGTTTATGCTTCTCGGCATTGGTGCGACTGGTACAGGAGCCCTTGCATTTATGAGAAAAAAGAAACACTAATTAAATAAGAATGAGCGTTCATGGAAACCGAAAGGAATCTGTGGACGCTTTTTTAGATGGGAGAAACCATGAGAAATATCATTATTTTTGTTGCTCTTCTGGGAGCAGCGGCAATATTTACAGTTTTGTATTGTCTCATTGCTGCCGGAAGTCAGGCAGAGAAAAAACTGACAGAAATCATGAGAAAAGAGGAAGAACAGAATGAAGACTAATAAAGATCTGATCATAGAACCAAATGCAGCTATTGAGGGAAGAAAGTACAGCGAAGAAAAGCCATGGTCCTGCAAGTACTGTTACTGGTGGGGAGGCAAAAAGAAAGGCTGTAGCTTGAAACAGTGCCACTATCTGCTTCCGGAAAAGAAAAAAGCAGTAAAAACAACACCATGTGGTGGCTGTCCGTATGGAAAACATGTTCCATGCATCGGATATTGTATTGCCCGTCTTCATTCTGAAATGGAAGGAAAGAAAGGACGTGGGTAATTGCAGGAAGAAGTAAATCAGAAAGTGATCAGCCTGAGCATCCAGGGAGTCAAGATCACTGCCAGTGTGCTAAAAGCAGCCCTTCGGAAGTTCCTGGAAATGGACAACCGGAGGAAACAGGAAACAACGCAGGTGAAAATGGCTGAAAAGACCGGACGGGCTCAGGAGAAAGGAAGGGAAAAAGCCCGAAAAAAGATTGAAAAGAAAAAGCCACATGGAAAGCAGACCATCAAGCAACTGAATGCACAGGGAGTACAGCTTTCCAACATAAAGATCACAGATGAAAATATCAAATCCTTTGACCGTGTGGCAAGAAAGTACGGGATTGATTACAGCCTGAAAAAAGAAGTCGGTGCTGATCCACCAAAATATCTGGTCTTCTTTAAGGCTAAAGATGTGGATGTGATGACAGCGGCTTTCCGGGAATATGCCGGAGTAGAACTGAAAAAGAAACAGGCGAAGAAACCATCCGTCAGAAAGAAACTGCAGAAATCTGTAGAAAGAAAAGCAAAGCACCGCCAGCGTGTGAAGCAGAGACAAAAATCCAGAGGTCAGGAACGATGATCCGGGAAAAATTACAGAAGATCCAGGTCAAACGACTGGTGATCTTAAATCTCCCATATTTCTTTATCTTCTATGTAGCAGATAAAGGATTCTGGCTGTACCGGCATTGCCTGGGAGAAAGCATGGTCCAGAGACTTGGCGTGATGTTAGTCAATTTCCGACTGGCATTTTTAAGCTGGCTGCCAAGTATCGCTTTGCAGGATCTTACAGTAGGTGTTCTGGTTGCAGGTGCATTAAAACTGGTGGTCTACTATCGTTCTAAAAATGCAAAGAAGTTCCGACAAGGTGTGGAGTATGGATCTGCAAGATGGGGAAACAGAAAAGACATCGAACCCTTTATGGATCCGGTCTTTGAAAACAATGTCATCCTCACAGAAACGGAACGTCTGACCATGAACAGCCGGCCAAAAGCCCCAAAGTATGCCAGAAATAAGAATGTGATCGTCATCGGTGGTTCCGGATCCGGAAAGACAAGATTCTATGTAAAACCCAATCTTATGCAGATGACGGATCACGTGTCCTATGTGGTCACTGATCCGAAGGGAACGATCATCGTTGAATGCGGGAAGATGCTGGTAAATGGAGGATACCGGATCAAGGTATTAAATACGATCAACTTTAAAAAGTCCATGCATTACAATCCGTTCCATTATATCCGGAGTGAAAAAGACATCTTAAAGCTGGTCAATACCATTATTGCAAATACCAAGGGTGAAGGCGAAAAATCAACGGAAGATTTCTGGGTCAAGGCCGAACGTCTTTTGTATTCTGCACTGATCGGATACATCTGGTATGAGGCACCAGAGGAAGAACAGAACTTTTCTACTCTGTTGGAATTTATCAATGCCAGTGAGACCAGGGAGGATGATGAAGAATTTAAAAATGCAGTGGATGAATTGTTTGAAGAACTGGAAGCAGAAAATCCGGAACACTTTGCAGTAAGGCAATATCGCAAGTACAAGCTTGCAGCCGGCAAAACTGCAAAATCGATTTTGATTTCCTGTGGTGCCAGACTTGCACCATTTGACATTCAGGAACTAAGAGAAATTATGTCGTATGACGAAATGGAACTGGATATGATCGGTGATCAGAGAACAGCCATGTTTGTCATCATCAGCGACACAGATGACACATTCAACTTTGTGGTAGCGATCATGTACACCCAGCTTTTTAACCTGCTTTGTGATAAGGCGGATGATGAGCATGGAGGCAGGCTCCCTTATCATGTACGGCTGCTTCTTGATGAGTTCAGCAATATCGGACAGATTCCAAAATTCGACAAATTGATTGCTACGATCCGAAGCAGGGAAATCTCCGCTTCTATCATCTTGCAGTCACAATCTCAGCTGAAAACTATCTATAAGGATGCTGCTGAGACGATCACAGGTAACTGTGACACCGTTCTTTTCCTGGGCGGAAAGGAAAGCTCCACACTGAAAGAAATATCAGAAACCCTGGGAAAGGAAACCATTGATCTTTACAACACATCAGACACCAGAGGCAGCAACCGGTCCTATGGACTGAACTATCAAAAGACTGGAAAAGAACTGATGAGTAGAGATGAGCTGGCGGTCATGGATGGAGAAAAATGTATCTTACAGCTTCGTGGAGTCCGGCCGTTTTTAAGCAACAAATATGACATCACAAAGCACAAACGGTACAAAGAGCTTGCCGATTTCAATAAGAATAATGCGTTTGATGTCGAAAAATATCTGGCACACCGACTGGTGATGTCGAAAGATACAGAATTTGAAATGTATGAAGTAACTGTAACACAAGAAGATGTATCAGCGATTGAAGCTGAGGAAGGTGAGGATTGATATGAAAGAAAGAATTCGAGCCCCCTGCTACTACTGATAAGGATATAAAAAGGTCTGAATAAAAGGGAAAGGAGTAGAGCCAAACGCTTACAGACCATAAGAAAAAGCGTTTGTTCACACATGATTATGGCTTTTTTTAGCAGTGCAATCAATATCCTTCAGACACTGGTCGTTGCAATCGGTGCAGGTCTTGGTGTCTGGGGCGTAATCAACCTGATGGAAGGTTATGGAAACGACAATCCGGGTGCAAAATCCCAGGGAATTAAGCAGCTGATGAGCGGTGGTGGTGTTATCCTGATCGGAACACAGCTGATCCCGCTTCTGAGTGGATTATTTGGTTAAGAGAAAGGAGTAGAGATCCATGTTCAGTCAGATTTTTGATGCGATTGAGGAATGGATGAGGGAACTCTTAACCGGGATGATCACTTCCAACCTGGACACGATGTTTACTGATGTCAATCAAAAGACCGGTGAGATCGCTACCCAGGTTGGACAGACCCCGCAAGGGTGGAACGGCAGCATATTCAGTATGATCCGGAACTTATCAGATTCCGTGATCATGCCGATCGCAGGTATTATTATTACACTCGTACTCTGCTACGAATTGATTTCTATGCTGACCGAGCGTAACAACATGCATGATATTGATACCTGGATGTTTTTCAAGTACTTCGTAAAAATGTGGATCGCTGTGTATCTGGTGAGTAACACATTTACGATCACAATGGCGGTATTCGATGTGGGTCAGCACGTAGTTAATTCTGCGGCCGGTGTTATCACAGGAAGTACCGCCATTGATATTTCTTCGGCATTGACGGATCTTTCCACAACACTGGAAAGTATGGAAATCGGAGAACTTGTTGTATTGGCGCTGGAAACCCTTATCGTCGGCTTCTGTATGAAGATCTTGTCTGTACTGATCACAGTGATCATGTATGGACGTATGATAGAGATTTACCTATATACCTCAGTTGCGCCGATTCCATTCGCAACTATGAGCAACAGAGAATGGGGACAGATCGGCACAAATTATTTCAGAGGACTCTTTGCCCTGGCTTTCCAGGCATTTCTGATGATGGTATGCGTTGCAATCTATGCAGTGCTTGTTGCAGGTATCCAGTATTCAGATAATCTGAGTTCTTCATTATTTGGCGTTATGGCTTACACAGTAATCTTATGCTATAGCCTCTTTAAGACGGCATCCTTAAGTAAGTCGATATTTAACGCGCACTAAATTACAGGAAGGAGTGAAAATCATGGCATATGTCAGCGTACCGAAAGATTTAACGAAGGTAAAGAATAAAGTAGCATTTAACCTGACCAAAAGACAGTTGATCTGTATCGGGATAGGTGCTGCAATGGGAATTCCAAGCTATTTCCTCTTGCGTAATGTGATGGGAAACAGTAATGCAGCAACAGTCATGGTGCTTTTGATGTTACCGGCATTTTTATTTGCCATGTACGAAAAAGACGGGATGCATCTGGAAGATGTTCTGATGCATATGATCAGGGTGAAGTTTCTTCGTCCACCCGTCAGAAAATATGAAACTGAAAACTATTATGAGACAGATCCGGAACAGATCAGACAGTCTCCGGATACAGGAAAACCGAAAGGAGGAAAAACGGTTGCGAAAAAAGAAAAATAAGAAAACTGTCGCAGATACCGGATACAAAAAAGTAGACAGAAAAGAGAAAAAGAAAAAAGAAAAGCAGGAGGAAAAACGCAGGCAGAAAAAACTGTCCGTCCAGCAGTCGATCGCTTATAAGGAAATGGGAAGAGATGGAATCTGCAGGGTACAGGGAAAAACGTATTCTAAGTGTATCCGCTTTTATGACATCAACTACCAGCTGGCTCAGAATGAAGATAAAAATGCAATCTTTGAAAACTGGTGTGACTTCCTCAATTACTTTGACAGCAGCATCCATTTTCAGCTGAGCTTTATCAACCATAAGAGCAGCATGAAGGAGTTTGAGCAGGTCATCCGGATCCGACCACAGGAGGATGCTTTTGATGATGTCCGTATGGAATACGCAAAGATGTTGAAACAGCAGCTGGCAAAAGGAAACAACGGTCTGGTGAAGTCAAAATATATCACCTTTTCCATCGAAGCGGATAATATCCGGGAAGCAAAGCCAAAGCTGGAACGTATTGAATCAGATATCCTGAACAACTTCAAGATCCTTGGAGTTCCGGCATATCCGCTGAATGGCGTGGAACGTCTGCAGATACTGTATGAGACTTTCAATCCGGATATCATGACAGACTTCCAGTTTGATTATGGTTCCATGATCCGGACAGGACTCAATACAGTTTTGTATTCCGAGACAGAAATACGTTCCAGATGGGAAATACTATCGGGGCTGTCTCTTATCTGCAGATCCTGGCACCGGAGCTTACGGATAAGATGCTGGCAGAATTTCTGGATATCGATAAGAACCTGATCGTCAACCTGCATATCCAGTCTATCGACCAGGCACAGGCAATCCGAAACATCAAGCGCAAAATGTCGGACCTGCAGAAAATGACCATTGAGGAACAAAAGAAAGCGGTTAGATCCGGGTATGAC
>OMFQ01001260.1_pt1 | contig 10463 bp, 9 predicted proteins | sample 1645671 | NCBI WGS metagenome assembly OMFQ01 (sample SAMEA103958119, study PRJEB25191) | human gut metagenome | biome: human-associated habitat [ENVO:00009003]; feature: intestine environment [ENVO:2100002]; material: feces | place: Germany | collected 2013/2015
GCTCGTCGTCACGCGCGGCATCGGGCGCGCTCGCCGCAACGTAGTCGGGCAGCTTGCCAGCCTCCTCCTGCGTCATGATGTTCGTCAGGGTAACGGTGATGTGATAGGAGCACGTGCCGTCGCCGTTCTTCACGCCCTGACCAATCTGAGTGTCGGCGTTCAGATACCAGTCGAGCTTGGAGAAGCTCAGGTTGTTAAAGTAAACGCCGGCAACGGGATCGGCACTCGGATCATCCGGATCGGGCAGCGAAGCGTCAATGCTCGTCTCTTTGATGGCATTCTGCTCATCATCGTTTCTCATCCACGCGATCAGGCGGCCCTCTTCGGCACCGCGCTCAACGGCGCTGACAAGCTTCGTAACATCGACATCGCCGATACCGCCAAGGACCTTGTCGAAGGCAGCGCTGGCGACGGATGCAAAGATGCCGTCCGACTCCTCGACCGGATAGTTCCAGTACACATCGTGCATGAGGACCTTTGCGGCGTTGGTGCCGTCGACAACCGTTCCGTCGGGCAGTGACACGTTACCGACCAGGCCCAGCAGATACTGCAGGAACACCGGGTCGATACCGATGACGCCATCAACGTCCTGTCCATACTGGGACTTCCACAGCGCGGCGACACGCTGCGAGTTGCGGGGCCAATCAGGCGAATAGGTATTGCCCGAGTTGTACAGGTTGCTGTGGTTGCCGAACAGCGCCTCATCCTCTTCGTCGACGCTCTCGACCGCCTCATCCTCGCTGAGTCCAATGCGGGGAACAAACTCGCCAATCGACATCTGACCGTCGGTGACCGAAATCAGGCCCTGCGAACCGCCAAAGCCGCCGCAGGCACGAATCTCGACGTTGTTCATGGCGTACATAAGGTAGTTGCGCGTCTGGCCGTTGGCGCCGAGCATCTGGGGAAGGACGGGGGCGACCTTCTCCGCCGCGTCAACCGCGCCGTTGAGGGTGGCAAAGCCGTCCTTGGCCTTATCGACCAGCTCGGTCACCTGGGAAATATGAGTATCGCCAATGCCCTGGACCTTCTCGTTGGCGCTCTTGAACACCTTCGAGCTGCTGGAAAGCGAATCGGCGACCGCCTGCAGCGCGGACACGTTAATCATGCCGTCCTGGAACAGCTTGCCGGGCGTAGCCTGCGAAAGGTTATCGGCCATGGGAACCAGCGCATTGCTCGAGACATCGGACAGGGCGTCAATCATGGTGCGGGCCGCATTGATATCGCTGCCATACACCGGGATAAACGAAGCCGCCGTCCACAGCGGGCTCGAGGTCTCCGCCTTCATGCTGTTACAGAGCTCATCGATCTTCTTCGCGTCGTCAGGCAGCGTCGAAAAATCGCCCGACGTGACCTTGTCCTTAAGGCCACCGACGATCTCGACAGCCTCCTTCGCTTCGCTCTTTACGGTCTTTGCCGAGTTAAGCAGCATAAAGCCGCTTGCGCCAAGCGCAACGAGAAGCACCGCGACTACAGCGGCGATAATGGCGCCGGTGTGACGCTTTTTGCGCTCGCCCTTGCGATGGCGATGACGGACCAGACCGTCAGAGGTCGAACTCGACGAAGCATCGCTACCGTAGTTCAAGCCAAAATCGTAATAATCTTCCTTGGAACCCGAGCCCGCAAACTCGGCACCGCTATCATCCAGGCGGGCGAACGTGCCAGTCTCGGAGGCGCCGGTGTAGATCGTGCCAAGGTTACCCGTAAGCCCCGCGCCACCGGCAGAGGGAGTATTGTTGTCGGCCTTGCCGGCATTAACGTTGCCGGCGCCATTCGCGGCGTTGGCAGCACCTGCGTTGTTCGCAGGTGCCGAAGGAGCCCCGCTCGGCTGCGACGCAGAGGTTGCACCGCCCGCAAAGACATTTCCTCTTGCACGGCCGGTCTTTTTTGCCTTTTGAGACTGCTCGTACAGAGCGGTAAACATCGCCGTCTCGCCCGGGGACACGCGCTTACCGGAGCCGCCCTGTCCAGCGTCGCCCGGCGTGCCGGCCTTACCAGCCCCGTTCGGACGCGGCGGAACTGCAGGGCGGCCGCTATCGCTGCCCTTAAAGTGATTACCAGCCATAAAGAAATCCTCGCAATTGAGTCGCAATGAAAAAGTCCATAACGTTACTAGTTTATGGCATTTTGAGCATCGACAGCTAAACTCCAGACACGGACATCAATTGGCGAAAATGCGGCACAACACCTTTTCCGTCTTGGCAGCGGCGCTAGCTACACCGTGAGGAACATCATCACGATGATCATGACAAAGCCGATAAGGTCGGTCGGCAAAAACACCGTCCCCAGCATAACGGCGCTGGTGATGGTCGCCGAAACCGGCTCCACAGTTCCGATGAGGCTCGCGCGCACCGAGCCGATGTCCTTAACGCCCTGCATATAGAGCATGTAAGCAAAAAACGAGCCGATAACCACGAACACCGCGAGCGCCTCGATGCCGGCAGCGTCGAGCGCCGGCATATGCGCCCAGGGCGCCCGCCGTGAGCATTGCCGAGCCCGTGACGATGGGGCTGCCGTATTCGGGCAGGATCTTGGCGGGAATCACCGCCATACACGCGGCGCTGACCGCACACATAAGACCTGCTGCCAGGCCAAGCGGCGAGATATTCAGGCTGGTGGGGTCGCCGCCGGTGGCGATTAAAAAGGTTCCACCCAGAGCCAGGCCAATGCCGATGACTTCGCGAGTACGCGGCATACGGCGATCGGTCACGCAGGCGTAGCCCATGATGATAACGAGCTGCAGGCACTGGAGCACCGTCGCGGTTCCGGCGTTCGTCAGGCGCACGGCCGAAAGATAGCAAAACTGGTTGAACAGCAAGCCAAAGGCGGTAAAGAGCAGCAGCTGCTTGCGATCAGCGGGCGTCGTCCAAAGCTTGACCAGGCGTGCGCGGTCGCGCGTGACAACCACAGCCATAAAGAGCAGGCCGGCGAGAATCTGACGCACGCTCATAAGCCACAGCGTATCGACATGGTAGGTATCGAACAAAAAACTCGCGCTGGTGCCCGAGAAGCCCCAAAACGAACCGCCCACCAGCGTAGCCAAGACGCCCGTGATCATCTTGCGCGTCGAAGCGCTGTTCAGGCGGTCGCGCCATGCGCGACGGGTGTTGCGGCTGAGCTCGTCGGTGCCCTCGGGCACATCAATGTTCGATATATCGGTCATCGGCACCGAAGCCCCTGCGCCTTCGACCTGCTCGACACACTCTTTGCTCATTCCACTCCCCCGAAACAGCCTGGAAACAATTCGGCTTACCTTACCACGGCGAAGGCACCAGCTGGAGGCTTGTCCGCTTATCGGTAGGACAATTCCGCAGGCGTCTTTCCATAGCTCGATACCGCAATGGCCTTGCATTATGCGACAGCCAAATCGCGGCAGCAGGCTCTTTTGAAATGGATGCGACAAAGCCCCCGAATTCCACAATGTAAGCGATTTTTAAAAATGTTCTTGCCACCGAGTTCAGGCTCCGTTATATTATCCCTTGCGCGCTTGCGCACCCTTGATCGGGCGTTTAGCTCAGGGGGAGAGCGCTTCCCTGACACGGAAGAGGTCAGAAGTTCAAATCTTCTAACGCCCACCAAATGTTCGCAGCCCAGAGGCTATGTCCTCTGGGCTGTTTTGTTTTATGTCGCCAAATCCGCCGGCAGTTCCAACCGCCCAACTAGCCAAAAGCCGACCATCTACTTGCCGATCTATCCATCGACATAACCAATCAGTCCGCACCGCAACTTCTCAGCAAAACGCCGCGATGTCTGCGCCCTGCGGTATCCTTGAGCCACTTACACCTGCAGCACCAAGGAGCCACCATGCGCACCGAGCTCGATGTCCCCTTTTCGCACAAAGAAGAAGCCAAGGCGCTGGGCGCCAAATGGGACCGGACCAAGAAGGTCTGGTATGTACCCAGCGGCGTCAACCCCGAGCCCTTTGCCGAGTGGCTGCCCGGTGTTGACCGATCCGACCCCTCAGCGCCGTATATATATCTAGTACTGGGCAAGCGCGAGTGCTGGAAGTGTCACAAAGAGACCTCGGTCGCGGCCTTCGGCATTCCCTATCGAACCGATAACGACGAGAGCATCGCCATCGCGCACGCGCCTAACGAAGCCGGGCACATTGCCATCGACACGGCCAACGCCAACGCACTCGCCATCGTGCCCGCTCTTGGCTGCGTGCCGGGCGAGATCCGCGACTACCTTCATAAGCGCTGCGGCTACAAGCCCGTAGGCGCGCGAGCCTCCAAAGCCCCGTCGCTCGGCAACACGTGCACCAGTTGCGACGCGCTGCAAGGCAGCCGCTATCTGTTCGAGGAGCCCTCGTCCCCGTTTGCCCTCACTGCCATCAACAAGCTGCCGGCACTGGAGTTTGTGCGCGTCGAAGTTGCCGGCGTCTTTGGCATCCCGGCCACGCGCACCGACTTTGACCAGGTGCTCTTTACCTGGGCACGCGACCATCACGCCAAGTTCCACAGGCAACTCGGTGAGGGGATTTATTTGTAGAGGCAAAAGACACTCACAGCCAACTCCTCCGCATCACCTATCCCTCGTCGCCGGCGTCGTACACGATATCGAGGCCACAAACAGGGCATTTCTCCGGATACACCGGCATATGAACGCCCGTACGTTTCCTCACTTCGTCGCTGAACCTGTCACGTGCATCGATGAACCGAATGTCGAGACACGGTATTTGCGAGCCACAGCAAGGACAGGCGACAGCAAATGACCCGCAATCAACTTCTACGCCCGGAAACATATTGTTGTCGATAAGGGCACGCGGCAGTTTTCCGTACTTCCCCATCGCAATATCGCCTCGCCAGCTCATACACGCTCCCCTCTCGCTATACAAATCAGGAAGAGCATGCACCGGCGGGCGGGCGCGAGATTGCATCGCCACGCGATCCGATCAAACAACACGATCGTCAAAGAATGCCAAAGCCAAATACGCTAATACGGCAGAAGCCCCGCCTTTTCACGCTTCTTTTCCGAGCGATCGAACTCAATGCGATGGGCCTCAAGAAACACCGTATCGGGTCGCCACTGACGCTCATTCGGCTGCCTTAGCGTCGCACCCGCAAAGGAAGCGTAGTCGGTCTTATCCAGCAGGTACGATCCGCACAGCCGATATTCGCCGCAAACAGGCTCAAACGAAATCAGGTGAGCATCAAATAGGGAATGAAGATCGCGCCGAAGCAGAATACCGTTGCTGGCAACCTGCGATTTGGGTCCCGAGTAATTCTCGATATGCGCAGCCTCCAGAGCTTCGCTGACGCCGCAGTCCGACACCGCGCAACGGCCGTCATAGGCGGCAACGAGCTGCTTGCGGAACCATTGCTGCCCCAATCGCTCGCGCCTTAACGCATAGCGGACCTTTTCGTCGTCGGTCACACCCTGTCCGGCAAACTCAATATCGACGGGTATGTGCTTCAGATAACTCATGTCGGGCGCAAAACGAGGGTCCGGTCCGCCTTTATGAACAGGACCGTGCAGAACAAACCATCCGTTTTCGGGCTCGAACCGCTCAACAAACGCAAGGCCGAGCACCTTATAGCCCACCTCGGTTGCAAATATGACTCCGACTGGGACGCCACATTCCATGCAGTTGAGCATTTTACGGTTGTAATTCTGGTCTCGAGAACCAACGGCGCCTGGCGCTTGGACCGAATACTTAATGACCCACGTACCGTCATCCAAATAGAGCGGAGGCACATCGGTGTAGAAGCTCTTTTTAGAGTTATGGACCGAAAGCGCAAAGATCTTATTGGGATCTTGCTTCACCCGATCCTGGCCCGGCCAGAAGATCCCTGAATCCCGCGTTACGGGAAAGAAGTCCGAGCCAATTCTCAAACGGTACTGATACTGAGGGCTATCTTCCTTGGTGTGGTGCGGAAGGCTGGTCCAAACGCCGCCGCGCTGCTCCTCACCCAGAAACCACTCCCATGCCTCAACGTATTCGGAAGGCACGAGACTGCAGGCGCGGTCATAGCTTGGTCCATCCATCAACGGAACAGCAAGGTCAATGTCGTTCATCGCCAGCACCTACAACCATACGAACGCGAGTCATGCCCCTCAATAATATGGCCGAGAGTCAATTATTACGAGATCTCATTCCGCGATCGGCACATCGTTGATGCTCTCGGTTTGCCGCTGGCGTGCTTGTACCCCGCTACCCCACTCCTCTGTATACTGATGTAGCACGTGTTTCATCCGGGCTTGTTGGACCGGATTGTTCATGGGAGGGTCTTATGGCTGCTTCGAATCCGCCTAAGGGGAGCGTTTCTTCTTCGTCCATCAAGCCGGTTACGCGCAAGGCCGTGCGTTGCCAGCGCGAGGTCGCTTGGCTTGTCACGCAGGCGGCGGGCAGGCTCGTGGCGACCACTCAGGACGTCAACGCGCCTACGCCGAGCTTTGTGCTGGCAGCGGCGCTGGATTTTGTGCGCCAATTGGAGCTTGCCGCACAGGATGCCAGCGGCCACCTCGACTACCAGAATGTTATGGCGCCCGACCTGCAAACGTTCTGCCACATGGCCAAGTTGCCCGCCGCGCCCAATGCGCTTTCGGACGCAGGCTACATGTTTACGCTTTCGGGCGCGGACCTTATCCGCGACATCTATACATACTGCAGCGAGCTCGCCGAGCGCCATGTCTTTGACGCGGCTGAAGTCAAACCGGGATATGTCATCAAGCTGGTTCTTAGGCTGTTCTTGATGGACGGGTTCGGGGCCATGCCGGCGTAAGCCGAGTCTTTAGCATCACCGTCAACTGGGCAACAACCGCTTAACCTTAGTGGGCGCCAATCGAGGGTCGATTATTGGGTCGCCTCGTCCGCTAACGCATTTATTCCACGCGCTCCAACAGTCGATACTTGCGGTTGCGGCTCGTCGCCGGCGCCGTGGGCTCAAGCTCGCCTTGAGCAATGAGCGCGTTGACGCGCGACCTAACCTGGGAAATTGTAAGCCCCGTGCGTTCTGCCAGCTCACGCGTCCCCAGCTCGCCGTAGTGTTTGAGTGCCGTCACAATTAAGCCCCCGCCATGATCGACCGGCTCGATCTTTGAACGGTAAAGTACGACCTTAAACCGGTCGAAACCCGGGCAAAACAACGGCTCGGCCAGACCTTGCGCACGCATGGCATCGAGCATCATTGGAATGCCCGACCCGTTGCCTTCGGCAGGAGAGCCCGCGCCGTCGGGCAATGGGACAAGCGACATGAGCTTCACAAGCGTCGCATTGCGACATCGGGAGTTGCCGTCAAACAGGTTCTCGCGAGTCTTTCCTCCGTATAGGCCGCCGGGGTTCGTCACCTCGATACGGTCATCAAAAACGTCAACAGCGATCGATTGCCCACAGAACCGATCTCCGTATTCTCGGTGGATTACGGCGTTGGCGATTGCCTCGCGTAGGACTTCCTCGGGAATCTCCAGCGAGTCGACACGCGAGACGCCTTTGATCATCGAGGCTCGTCGCAAATTCTTGGCGATTGCCGCGACGGCATCCGAGATCATTTCGCCCAACGTTCCCTCGCAGATCGTACGGTCCATGAACCTCAACGACCCCGCAGCGCCCTTCTGCGTTCCGGCATAGACCGCCACATCGATAAAGAGCTTGGGATAGAACTGCTGAGGATAGGCACCCGCGGCCAGGAGCCCGGCCTTAGTAACATTGCCCTGCGAGTCGAGGAAATTCAGGCGCTCCAGCTTCGTTTTCTTGTCCGGCGCGCCGCGCATTGCACGAGGTGTCAGCGAGAAAGCACGCTCTATCGTGCGGTCGACCAGGGCCTCGTCAAGATCGCCTGCGACCGCGCCGGGTACTGCATCGCGATCACTGGGGCTCGTCCGTTCATACGATGACAAGGACAGGACCTCGGTCGACGAGAGCGGAACATCTTTGTCATCGATGCGTTTGTAGCTGCCGCCTTGAGCGCCCCGCTCTATGACATAACACGGCTTGCTCGACGGGTCGAGTTCCTCAATCGTGATGACCAGAACCACGGTGCCCTGGAGCTCCACGCGTTCAATGGTGTATTTGGGCGGATTGGCCAGTTTTCCGCGACCGCCGGCATCACCCATGCCCGCTACGAATTGGTTGAGCACCTTCTCTGTCTCAAAGTTCTCAACCGGGACAAAGCCCGCGCGCTCGCTCACGCCGAGCACGATAATTCCGCCAGCGGTATTCGCGAATGCACTAACCGTTTCCCATACGTCGCGGGAAAGCGTCGTGGCGCTCTCCTTGACCTCGACGTTAAGATCGTCCGAGCCCATGCGCTTTAAAGACTCGAGCAGACCGGTCAGCTCGTTTTCGTTCATCTGCACGTCCTTTCGCTCGGCCCGGCGGAGAATGCCGCGAATAGATTTCCTTCGTCTCTCAGTTATCTCTCGTAATTATCTCTCATCTTTCTGCTATCTCTCATATTAGAGATAAGTGAGAGATGAAAGAAAAGATGTCTGCCATCTGTTTCATTTAAACATGTTTTTGCTGGTAAAACAATCAGTATTGAGACAATACCATGATTGCCTGTCTCTTTGCTGATCAGTTATCTCTCGTAATTATCTCTCGTCTTTGTGCCATCTCTCGTATTAGTGACAAATGAGAGATGAGAGATACGTGAGTGATGGACGAGCGTGGATTATTGGACGGTCGAAAAATCCCTCAAACAAAAAACGGGGCCGGCCTTACGCCGAGCCCCGTTTTCAAACGGTCAGTTAGTTATCCAACGCGCGAGCATAGCAGTCAACATTACGCCGCCGCGAACACTCCCAAGCCCGTTCCGATGATGCAGATCGCAAAGATGCCCAAGATGATCCAAATGGTCTTGACGCCCTTTTTGTACAGGGCGACGCAGGCAAAGGTTGCCAGCAAGGGCAGCAGGCCGGGGAAGATCGAATCGAACAGATCCTGCAGGACAATCTCCGAACCACCCACGTCAAAGGTCAAAGCAGTGGACAGTGAGACCTGTGCCGCAATCATGGCGCCGATAACGGTCATTCCGAGGACACCGGCAGCATGCGTCATGCGAGACATAAGGTTGTTCTCTTCGGACTGCTGCAGGAACTTGGTTCCCAGGTCGTAACCCAGATGGGCTGCGACGATACGCGTTGCAAAGTTAATAACGGAGTAGATAAGCGCGTACACGATGGGGCCGAGCGGGTTGCCCGTCGAAGCGATGCCGATACCAATGCCGGCGGCGACCACGCGGAACGTACCCCAGTAGAACGAATCGCCGATGCCGGAAAGCGGTCCCATGAGGCCGACCTTCATGGCGTTAATCGAGGACGTGTCGAAGTTCTTATCGGCAGCCGCCTGCTCTTCCATCGAAACCGTTAGGCCGGCTACAAACGGAAGCACATGAGGCGTGATGTTAAAGAACTCGGTATGGCGATCGAGCGCCGCATAGTAATCGTCGTCGTTGGGATAGATCTTTCGCAGGGGCTTCTGAATGGTGTACATGAAGCCCATTGCCATCATCTTGTCGTACGACTGCGAGCACTGGCTCGTAAACTGGCGAAGGAACATGCTCCGATACATATCGGGGCTCATAATCGCGTCCTTCTTGGCCTCTTTGAGGTCGGTGTTCTGGGTAGCCATTAGAAGTCCTCCTCTTCATCTGCAGCAACCGCCTGCGAATCGGACGAGCCCGAGCCCTCGCGGAAGGCCAGGAGCAGCGCGACGCAAATGGCAGCTGCGGCGACGCCGATAACGTCCATCTTGAGGTAGATGACCATAATGAATCCCAGGAACAGCCAGGGAAGAAGCTTGTTATCGCCCATGGTCCTGATAAGAAGTGCGAAGCCGATGCAGACCATGACGCCGGATGCAACGTTGAGGCCGTCCATCACAAACTGCGGAATCGCATTGAGCGCATTGTTGATGAGGTCGGCACCAAAGAACAGCGAGCCAAACACCAGCAGTGCAGACGGAATGCCAATCGACAGCGGCACGATGGTCAGATGGTACAGATTTGCCTTGGCAAGATTGCGATTTGCCAGAGCGGTCTCAATCTTCTTGCAGGCAAAGGCGCCCGGAACGGCGTAGCAGAAGTTGCGCCACACCTGAAGGAAGACGGAGACGGGAAGGGCGAGCGCGACGGCAGTTGCCGTGCCCGTACCCGTAATGACGGCAAACGCGCAGCCAAGCACGCCGGAGGCATAGACCTCGGGAGGAACCGCCGCGCCGACCATGATGGCGCCCATGAACATGGACTCCAAAGCAGCGCCGACGATAACTCCCTGCTGGACATCGCCAAGGATCAAGCCGACAAACAGGCTCGTAAACAGCGGACGACCAAGCATCGTAATGCCAAATAATTGCTCGTCCATGGACGCAATAAATGCGACCAGTGCAACTAGAAGATACTGGACAACCATTTCGATCAACCCCAGAAACAGGTCTGCAGGCGAGGCATTCTGCGCAGCTCGCCTGCAGACAACCGCAGCAATTTGAGAGGATTAGTAGTTCATCTGGTGATAGTAACGACGCGTGG
>OMFQ01001275.1_pt1 | contig 10372 bp, 10 predicted proteins | sample 1645671 | NCBI WGS metagenome assembly OMFQ01 (sample SAMEA103958119, study PRJEB25191) | human gut metagenome | biome: human-associated habitat [ENVO:00009003]; feature: intestine environment [ENVO:2100002]; material: feces | place: Germany | collected 2013/2015
CGGCGCTGCCGCCGTCGACGAACGAGCTTGCGGCTGCTGCCGCGTGGGCAGGCGAGCAGTTCAGGGCTTACTTTGAGGGCCTGCCTGTCGACTTTGAGCGCGCCGAGCGCCTCGTCGCGGTGGGCGGTACCGTTACCACGCTCGTGGCGCTGGTCCACGAACTGGAGCCGTACGACTCGAACTTTGTGCACCTGCGCGAGCTTTCGATGGAGCAGATTTCGGCCGCTATCGAGCGCATGTCTGCGTTGGATGTTGCAGACATTGCCGCGTTGCCGGGCGTGCAGCCCAAGCGCGCGGGCGTGATTCTGGCCGGCGCCGTGGTGATCCGTGAGCTCATGCGTGCCGGCGGCTACAAGACGCTCACCGTAAGCGAGAACAGCCTACTCGCTGGCATAGCCGCCACCATCAACGAGGTTCTCGACGGCGCGACTCCCACCATCGCCTGGACCCCCACTCTCAGCACCCTCTAAATAATTTGCGGTGAAATACGGACTAAAATCGCCCTTTCGGGCGCCAAACAGTCCCTATTCCACCGCAACTCAACAGCCGGCACCTGGGGACAGTCCTTGCGGGGCGTCCCCACAGCGCCTATGCCAGCTTGTCGATTTGCCCAATCTCCCAAAGCGGAATATTGACGAGCATGCCCTCGTCTCTATATGCCGCCAGGGAGCTCCTCACGCAACGCTCGAGCTTGAATTTTTCGCAGGCTATTTTCAGGCTCTTCGCTTTAAGGTTCTCTGCCGCCTTGACCTCAAGCGGAAGCACGGTTCCCGCATGGTCGATGGCAAAGTCGGTTTCGGCATTGCCAGAGGTAGAGGACCAATACGCGGGAGTTTTGTCCTGGAGCAAAAGCTCCTGCGCGACGTATTGTTCGGTCAGCGAACCTTTGAACTCGGTAAAAACAGCGGATCCGTTAAGAACGATGGCCGGAGAGAGACCGGAGAGCGCTCCGAGGATGCCGGTGTCGATGCAGAACAGTTTGAAGCCCGAGAGGTCTTCGTAGCTCGAGAGCGGCGCCTTTAGAGCGGAAACACGTGGCACCTTATGAACGATTCCGTAGTCCGTGAGCCACTGGAGGCTTTCCTCGAAATCGCGTGCGCGCGCTCCGGGGCGAAGGGCGCCATAGACAAACTTCTTGTTCTCTTTGGCAAGCTGGCCGGGAAGGGATTTCCAAACCAACCTCATGCGCTCGATGATGCGGGCGGGTGCATGTTTGCCAAAATCGGATTCGTAAGCCTCGATGATTTGCTGCTGAAGCCTTCGGGCTTCGATGAAGTCGCGTGTCTCGGCGAAAGCGGAGACAACTTCGGGCATACCGCCGACAACAAGGTATTCCTTGAGCAAGTGTTCGAGCTTTTCGGTAACGTTTGCTAGAAGGTTCATGTCTGCGGCAAGGACGGCGTCGGCGAGCGGGTTGCCGTCGACGGCACGAACGAACTCGGCAAACCCCATGGGACGCATGGTGAGCTGGTCGATTTTGCCGACGGGAAATGACTCGTTTTCGCGTCGGAGCGCGAGGCCCATATAGGAACCGGCTGCTACGATGTGGTATTCGGGTGCAAGCTCGTTGAAGTACTTGAGCGAGGTGATCCCGCGCGGGGCCTCTTGGATCTCGTCGAAGATGATGAGCGTGTCTGCTGGCGTTACAGTTTGGCCACGTAGGAGTTCTATCTGGGAGATGATGCGCTTGGGGTCGAGGTCCCCATCGAACAGCGAGCGTGTGCTCGGCTCGAGCATAAAGTCAAAACGAATGACGTTTCGATACTGCTGGCTTGCGAATTCGTTAAGAAGCCAAGTCTTTCCTGTCTGGCGGGCTCCCTTAAGCAAGAGAGGTTTGCGATTCGTCCTTGATTTCCAAGCGATAAGTTCACTCATAAGCTGTCGCTGCATATTGCCTCCCAACCCTCTCGGTTAGTATAAGGCCATTTGGGTGTTTCCATCGGAAAATGTGCGAGACAACCACGTTTTTCCATCGGAAAATGTGCGAGACAACCACGTTTTTCCATCGGAAAATGTGGTAGGAAACTCATTGGGTGGGCGGAAAAAGTAGTCAAAAAAGCCCCGTCCCAAATGAGCTGCTCTGCAGTTGACGGCGTCCAAAAGAAACGAGCCCGCATCCCTGGGGAACACGGGCTCGCAAGCAATCATATGGTAGGGGCGGTGGGACTCGAACCCACAATCCTTGCGGCGAGAGATTTTAAGTCTCCTGCGTATGCCAATTCCGCCACGCCCCCGTGAGACTAGAAGTCTAGCACAAGCCGTCCGTTACGCGTTGACGGCCATCGAGTGTTGGCCCGACTTCTCCAGGAACTCTTGGAACTTTGCCTCGTCGCCCTTGTTTTGATACTGCAGGGCCAGCAGGTACTCCAGTCGGCAGCGCTTGACCGGGTCGTCGCCGACATCCTCGAGCATGCGCTCCAGCTCGGGAATGTCGTTGTGGCGCTTGAGGATCATCGTGTCGTACATCAGTTGGCATTCGTGCGCGACTGCCTCGGCCTGACCGCCCTCAAAGCCCTTGATCTCGTGCAACAGCTCTTTGGACTTTTTGCGGTCCTCCTGGCCAACATAGTAGTTAAAGGCCTTAATCACCAGGTCGACGCGCTGCATCTTGGGCAGATTGAGTCCCAGCAGCAAATCGAACATCTCGTCGGCGCGCTTGTGGTCCTCGCGCAGCAGATAGGAGTTCAGGCGCAGGTAGTCGCGGTTGTAGCGTGGGTACAGCATGCTGGTGAGTTTGCCGTCGAGCAAACGATCGAACTCGTCCCACTGCTTGGCGGCCATCAATTGCTGCAGGCGTTTAAACGTGGTGCGTTTTTTGACGCTAAAGAACACCGACACGGCGATGCAGATGATAACGACGGCGGTCCAGAGGGTGCGGGAATCGGGCATATTAGGGTCCTTAGTCGCTCATAAAGCGAGCGGTATGACAACACGTACTAGATGTATTATACGCAGCGCACAAGCAAACTGGCATAAAAGCTCATCGAGGCCGAGTGCCATCGCTCGCTGCGGTACACTTACCTAAAGTAAACCACGAAGGGAGACATTACCTATGAAGAAGATCGTTTTGGCTTGCGGTGCTGGCGCTGCTACTTCCACGCTCGTTGCCCAGAAGGTCGCTACCCTGCTCGACGCCAACGGTTATGCCGACAAGTACGAGATCGTGCAGTGCGCCATCTCCGAGGCCAAGGATTACTGCGACGAGGGCGCCGACCTGCTGATCGCCACCACCGTTGCCCCCGAGGGCCTCACCTGCCCGTACGTGAGTGGCGTGCCCTTCATGACCGGCATGAACCGCGTTGCCGCCGAGAAGGCCGTTCTCGACGTCATGGCTCAGTAGGCGCTGACTGCATGAGTGAGCAGAACGCCAACCCGGTAGAGCTCTTTGGTATGCGCGTTGCCCATGTGGGCATTAACGCCACCGACCCGGCAGACGCCCTGGAGATCGCGGAGCTGTTCTCGACGATGATGGGCCTGCCCGTCATCGAGACCCCGGTTTCGTACTTCAACGATTCGCTGGTCGAGATCATGAAGCAGAACGGTCGTGGCACCAAGGGCCACATTGGCTTTGCCGTCAACGACATCGATGCGGCCGAGAAGTGGTTTGCCGAACGCGGGCTCGAGGTCAACGAGGAGTCGCGCGCGCTGCTGCCCGACGGCGGCACCAAGCTCGTGTACTTTAAGCGCGAGTTCGCCGGTTTCGCCGTGCACCTGTGCCGCGAGTAGCGCACAAGCTGCTATGGCTAACGAAAAAATGGGGTAAGGCGCGTGGCCTTGCCCCATTTTTAATGCCGAGAGGGTGACTGACGGGCTGCCGTAAATCGAAGGTGAATAGCTTTCCGCGAAGTGAACGAGTGAAATCGAACCCCTGGAGCATCGACACTTTGGAGGCACCGTTTCCTGTGGTTTTGTCTGGTTTTTCCTGCGGTTTTGGCGCCAAAAAGTGTGGATGCTTCGGGGGTCCAAAATAGGTCGTTCACTTCGCGGAAAAGCATTCACCTTCGATTCGTGAGAGACGCCCCTACCGCGGCAGGCGAATCGAAAAGCGGCTGCCGACCCCTTCGACCGAGGTCACACCGATGACGCCGCCGTGGCTGTCGACGATCCACTTGGCGATCGCAAGCCCCAGACCCGAACCCTGTGCGCCGGCATCGCGCGCGTTGTCAGCGCGGTAGAACCGTTCAAACGCGTGAGCTGCGGATTCCTGGTTCATGCCGATGCCCTCGTCCTCAACACTTATGTCGATCGCGCCCGTGCCCGTATCGGGAGTTATGGCAAATGTGACAGTCGTTCCCGCGTCCGAATACTTGGCGGCATTCTGCACGATTACGCGCAGAGCCTGCTTCACGAGCGCCACGTCGACGGGCGCGTCGCAGCGCGGGTCGCTGGCAAGCGCAGCGTCAGAAGCCAGCCGATACGTGTGCTCGGTATCGATCATCTGCGATTCTTCGCAAACCTCGCCGACCAGTGCGGCCAGGTTGGTATTCGCGCGCCGCAGCACGGTGCGGCCGGCATCGCCGCGCGCCAAAAACAGCAGCTGTTCCACGAGCTCTTGCATGTGCTCGCTTTCGGCTTTAAGGGACGCGATGGATTCCGCCAGCACGTCCGGGTCGTCCTTACCCCAGCGGTCGAGCATGTTCACGTAGCCCTGAATCACCGCGATGGGCGTGCGCAGCTCGTGACTCGCATCGTTGACAAAGCGCATCTGCTGCAGCTTTGCCTCTTGCATCTGGCGCAGCAGGCGGTTGAGCGCGACCTCGATGCTCGCCAGATCGGCGTCGCCGGTGGTGACGCTCGGCGAGTCGACGCTTGCGCGCTCGATGGCCTGCTCCAGTGTTTCCATTTTGCCGCCGGCGAGTTGCATACGGCCGAGTTCGTCCACGCGCAGGGCCAGATCGTTGAGCGGCGCCATGGTGCGGCGCACGCGGCGGGCGCCGCCGAGCATGTTGAGCACGCTGATGGCCTGCCAACCCACAACGACAAGGTAGAGAGGCCATAGCGTGACGAGGTCCTGCGCGAGGGGGAAGGTCTTGGTGGTATGCGCAAGCTCGACGGTATAGGTAAGCGTTGTAAGATCCCAGCCGCGTGCTGGCGTCAGCGACATGCCGTGAACGGTGGCGCCTGGAATCCATCCTGCGGTAAACGCGCCGTTGGGCAGCGTCTGGTTGTATCCATAGACAAGGATCGCCGCCACAATCACTACTAGCAGCAGGTCGAGCCAAACGTAGCTCATCAGGCGGCGCCACATATAGCTCCAGTTGATGGCGCGGGCGATGGAGGTGACGCGCTTGGCCTCGGCGTTACGCGCGGCAGACATAGCCCACCCCGCGCACGGTCTGGATAATGCGGGCACTGCCGCCGTCCTCGATCTTGGCGCGCAAGTGCGCGATGTGTACGTCGACGTTGTTGGTGTCGCCCACGTATTCGTAGCCCAGCGCCTCGTGCGCGATGCGCTCGCGCGTGAGCACGGTGCCGGCATGTGCCATAAGCAGGGCGAGGACATCGAACTCGCGGGCCGTGAGCGCGATGGGCGAGCCGGCGACCGTGACTTCGCGGCGGTCGGGATCGAGTGCGACCGAGCCCACGGCGAGCGTGGCGGGGGAGGGCACGGCAGAGGTCTTGGCCGAGTCGCCAGTCGGGGGTATCGCAGCGGCACCCGTAGCGCCCTCCCCGGCCCCAACGCCGCCAACGCCCGAAGCCGTCCGCACGGCCTCCGAGCGCTTCAGCGCCACGCGGATCCGTGCGAACAGCTCCTCGATCGCAAATGGCTTGGTCAGGTAATCGTCAGCACCGGCATCGAGCCCGGCCACCTTGTCCATCACGGCATCTCGCGCGGTGACCATAATCACCGGCACATCCTTGTGCTTGCGTACGCGCCGCAGGACCTCCATGCCGTTGAGCTGCGGCAACAGTACATCGAGCAGAATCAGATCGTAGTCGCGTTCCAGCGCCAGGTCAACGGCGGTGCGGCCGTCGGCGGCGTGCTCCACCTGGTAGCCCTCGTGCTCCAGCTCGAGTGTCACAAAGCGGGCGATTTTCTCTTCGTCCTCTACGATCAGGATCCGTGCCATGCGTGCCCCCGTCTGCGATTACTTGTCGTCGTTCAGATTTTGCTTGATGTCGTCCGCGGCGTCGGCGGCGTGATTCATAAGGTTGTTGATGCTGCCGGGCACGTCGCCGTCGCTGTCGATGCGGTAGCGCATACCAAAGAACAGGCCAAGCAGCATCAGCCATATCGTGGCGCCCCAGGCAAACAGCGCGACGATGGGAATCAGGATGGGGATGTTGAGGATGATCGCATCGCGGCGCGTGGCGATAAACTTGGTGTCCAGGCTCAGGCGGAAGAGCTTTTTGAGGTACTCCCACACGCTGTCCATCTTCTTGGAGAAATCGGTCTTTTCGCTCGACTTCTCGTAGGCGGCCTGTGCGGCGACCATCTCGGCCGAGGGCTCATCGGCCGGCGCGGACTCGGTGGCGGCGTGCGCCGACGTGGTCTGCGTCTTGCCCTGCGACTCGAGCCAAATGATGGCGTCCAAAACGTTGCCGTCGGCGGCGTCGAGCGCGGCCTTGGCATCGGTGTAGCTCACGTTGCACTTGGTGCGGATGGTTTCAACTTTTTCGAGGTCGTCCATGACCTGTCCTTTCGTTCGATGGGCGCGACGTCGGGCGATCTGCCCGGGCGCGAGCGTTGCGTTCGGCGGCCTGCGTGGCGCCGCCCCGCCCTTGGTCGAACTCTATAGTGCAGGTTATAGATTAAGCGATTCTTGAGCCAAGATTAACGTTGGATGAGTTTTTGGGTGGCGGTGGGAAAAGTATTAGACCTCGATAGCGGGGGATGTGGTGCCGGTGCAAAACGGCGTCAAAGGTTGGTCGAGCAGGCGGTTTCTCCATTGATGTCCGCACAGCATGTGACACTTACCCTGCCGCCCCGCTCTGCCGCGGCGGCATGCGTCTGAACAACGACCCTCTAAGGAGTTCGATACCGATGAGTGACAACGCAAAGCATCTCGCAAAGAAGTGCGTTAAGGACGCGGGGCCGTGCCTCGCGCTGTGCGTAGCCGGCGCAGCGGTCGCGCTGTTGGCTGTTCTGGGGCCGTTCGACGTGCTCCGAAGTGCCAGCTTTCTGCATGTTTGCATGGCTCTTGCCGGCGCCACGATGACCGGCGGCGTGCTCGATCTGATCTTTTGGGTGTTTGACCCGTTTGGATGGAAGAACGAGGGGTAAGCCCTAAGGGATGGAAGGGCTGGAACGGTTGGCTTAGTGATCGTGCTGAATGCGGGCTAGCGACTTACAGGGAAGTGGTGGTCCGATGACGGTCTATGTGACGGGCGATATTCACGGCGGCCTCGACATGCAAAAGCTGCGTGACTGGGAGCTTGGGGATAGCCTGGCGAGCGACGACTATCTCATCATCGCGGGCGACTTTGGCTTTCCCTGGGACTTTTCTACCGAGGAATGTGCCGATATTGCTTGGCTGGAGTCGCGCCCCTATACCGTGCTGTTTGTCGACGGCAACCACGAGCGCTTCGATCACTGGGCGGAGCGTCCCATGGAGCTGTGGCACGGTGGGCTGACGCAGCGCCTGTCGGATACCTCGCCCATACGGCGCCTGACGCGCGGTGAGGTTTTTGAGCTCGACGGCTCAACGATCTTTACCATGGGCGGTGCCACGAGCGTGGATAAGGAATACCGCATTCCGTATTTCAGCTGGTGGCCGCAGGAGCTGCCGGACGAGCGCAACTTTGAGGAGGCACGGACAAAGCTCGACAGCGTGGGCTGGAAGGTCGACTACGTAATCACCCACACCTGCTCTACGCGCATGCTTTCGTCCACGCTTTATCCAGCGTCCGGCTGGAATTGCCCCTCCGTTGATCGGCTTACGGCATTTTTCGATGAGCTGGAAGACCGCTTGGATTACAAGCGCTGGTACTACGGGCATTTTCATCGGGATGCCAACCCTGCCGAGCGCCATACCGTGCTCTACGACTGCATCGTTCGCCTGGGCGACGAGCTCCAGCCTTGGGATGTTGCGTAGGGGCAAGGCGTTTGGCTACTTGGCCGTTATGGTGATGTTCTCCCGGTGCGCGCGGATGACATCCCAGCTAAAGTGCTCGACCAGCTGCTCGGCAGAGCGCGGTGTGGTGTCCGGTGCGATGCCCGTTTGCCCAGCGAGCCAGCCCAGTAGCGCCTCGGGTGTGCCAAAGCGGGCGCGGAGCTCGCCCAGGTCCAGATCGCGGTCGCGCTTGGAAAGGCGGCGGCCGTCCGGCGACATGAGCAGCGGAATGTGCGCGTAGTGCGGCGTGGGCAGTCCCAGTAGATGCTGCAGATAGATCTGGCGCGGCGTGGAGCCAAGCAGGTCGCATCCGCGTACGATCTCGGTAACACCCATGGCGGCGTCATCGACCACCACGGCCAGTTGATAGGCAAACACGCCGTCGCTGCGGCGCACCAAAAAGTCGCCGCATTCGGTGGCGAGTGCTTCGCATTGGGCACCATACGTGCGGTCCACGAATTCGACCACATCGTCTGCGAGGTCGTCGACGGTGGGCACGCGCAGGCGTGTGGCCGGAGCACGTAGAACGCTGCGGCGGGCAACCTCCTCGGCAGAAAGGCCTCGGCAGGCGCCGCGGTAGATGGGCGTGCCGTCGCTGGCATGCGGCGCACTCGCGGCGTGGAGCTCGGCGCGCGTGCAAAAACAGGGATAGGTGAGGCCGGCGTCTTGCAGCTGGCGCAGGGCGTCCTCGTACAGATCCAGGCGATCGTGCTGGTAGTAGGGGCCTTCGTCCCACTCGAGCCCCAGCCAGGTCAGATCGTCAATCAGTTGAGCGGCAAGTTCCGGGCGCTTGCAGCGATCGTCCAGGTCCTCGATACGCAACACGATGCTGCCACCCTGGCTGCGGGCCGAAAGCCACGCGCACAGGCAGCTGAACACGTTGCCCAGGTGCATGCGGCCCGAGGGCGACGGGGCAAAGCGGCCCACGACGGGGGTGGGCACTGCCGTTGCTGGTGCGTCCGCGGCGGGCGTTGCTATGTTGCGTGCGTTGATATCCATGCGGACGAGTATAGCGCGGGACACGGTAGGGAAGGCGTTGCCGTGGCTCGCAAGTTGGCGGCGCTGCGCATTGCGCGCGGCGGGTTTGCGGCTCAACGTCTCGATCGCCGCGCACTGACTCAGCCTCACAAACGACAGAAACCCCGGCAGCTCTTCGCAACTGCCGGGGTTTCCGCGGAAAAGGGGGACATGATCCTCGAGCGAACGGCAAAGGGGCAAACCGTTTTCGCTCAACTGCTTTATGCCCCTTGCCCGCGGGCTCAATCAGAGCGCGTCGCAGCAACACAAAGCCACTACACCTGTGACGGAGCTGTGAAGTGGTATCTATTGCTGGCGCAGGCCATGCCAAGGGTGTCCCTAATGACTGGTCATTTAAGAACGTCCCCAATGACTGGCTGTTGGGGTGCGGGTGTGACTTTCATCCCGTTTGGCGCTCCGGTCGCCTAGATGTTCGTCATGCGTACCCGCAAACGTGGGACAATGGCGCTGTTGGTATCACAGACAAAGGATGTGCCTATGAACGCCCCCGTTGCCAAGACCTGTCGGCAGCGCCGCCTATTCGCGCGATTCGCTTCCGTCTGCGCACTCGTCGCGCTTGCGTTGTTGCTGCTGCCTCCCGCCGCACACGCCGACGGCTACTCCATGAGCCAAACCTACATCGGCGCCACGGTTGAGGCCGATGGATCGCTGACCGTTGTCGAGGGACGCCAGTTCGATTTCGACGACGACATCAACGGCGTGTTTTGGGAGATCAATACGGGCACCAACCAGCAGGGCGGCACGGCGGGCGTCGACGTGCTGAGTGTCGAGGAAGAGGACACCGCGTTTAACAAAGTCGATAGCGCGAACAAGGGCGACTCTGGCGTCTACACGGTCGAGCAGACCGGTGACGGCGTAAGGATTAAGGTGTTCAGCCCTCACGAGAGCGGCGACAGCGCAATCTACTACGTGAGCTACACCATGACCGGTGCGGTTATGAACTGGGCCGATACCGCCGAGCTCTACTGGAAGTTCGTAGGTGACGGCTGGTCCGCGGATTCCGACGATGTCGAGATGGAAGTGTACTTCGCAAATGCCGCTGCCGGGACGGCGGCCGTCAAGGGCGATAACTTCCGCGCATGGGGCCACGGTCCGCTGACGGGCGACGTGTCGCTCGATGAGGACGAGCCCATGGTCACCTATACCATTCCCTGCGTGCATCAGGGCGAATTCGCCGAGGCACGCATCGCCTTCCCCAGCGACTGGGTGCCACAGCTCGCCGCCTCGAGCGAAGAGCGCATGTCGACGATTCTGAGTGAAGAGAAGGAATGGGCCGACGA
>OMFQ01001285.1_pt1 | contig 10227 bp, 9 predicted proteins | sample 1645671 | NCBI WGS metagenome assembly OMFQ01 (sample SAMEA103958119, study PRJEB25191) | human gut metagenome | biome: human-associated habitat [ENVO:00009003]; feature: intestine environment [ENVO:2100002]; material: feces | place: Germany | collected 2013/2015
GTAATGGCCAGTTCTTTTGAACGCAATCAATATGCGAACCTGAGTATTGCCTACAACTCGTATAACTATTCTACTGCACGCATTGCCAGTGGTGCTTTCGTCCGCTTGAAAGAGGTTTCTCTTTCTTATGATTTTCCGAAAGAATGGCTGAAGTCTACCCCTATCAGTAGTGTCGGATTGAAAATACAGGGTACAAACCTTGCCCTGCTTTATGCAGACTCGAAATTGAATGGGCAGGACCCCGAATTCTTCCGTTCCGGTGGTGTGTCAGCACCTGTGCCCAAGCAGTTTACTTTGACATTGAAAGTTGGATTTTAAATAGTTGAAAGCGTATGAAAACAAGAAATAAAATAATATTATTGCTGGCACTCGCATTGACGTGCATGATTACTTCATGTGAAAGTTATCTGGATACCATGCCCGATCAGCGTACGGAATTGAACTCTGTGAGAAAAGTGAAAGATTTGCTGATGTCTGCCTATTCTACAGCTTCATCCATACAAATGGAAGAATTTATGTCGGACAACCGTATGGACAATGGAGAAAAATATGGTTTTCCTTCCAATATACTGATGCAGGGTTACTATTGGGAAGAAATGACCGATATCAATCAAGATACGCCAAGGTATTTATGGAATGGATGTTATAGTGCGATTGCTGCTGCTAACCAGGCATTGCAGGCGATTGAAGAACTGGGAGATCCGGAGGAGGCGCAGCCTTATAAGGGGGAAGCGCTGATGTGTCGTGCCTATGGGCATTTTGCTTTAGCCAAAATATTCTGTATGGCTTATGGGGATGATGCAGATACTAATCTGGGAATACCCTATATCACTGCTCCCGAAACAAATGTCGGTGTACAATATGAGCGTGGTACATTGGCAGAGACGTATGCCATGATTGATAAAGATATTGAAGAAGGATTACCGCTGATTAGTTCCGAGGCCTATGATATTCCCTTATATCACTTCAATCAGAATGCAGCCTATGCTTTTGCCGCACAATTCAATTTGTTTTATAATAAGTTCGACAAGGCGATTCGTTATGCTACGGAGGCTATTGGTGAGGACCCGTCATCTGTGTTGAGAAATATGGGAGGATATGCTCAATTTCCCAGTTCTATGGAATATACGCTGGCATACATTAGTAGCGACGAACCGGCTAATCTGATGTTACAGCAAACGATGTCATGGTGGGGGAGTAACTATAAATCGGCTTATCGCTACGGTCATAGCCGTGAGATTTGTGAGAAACAGACTATCTGGTCGAAGGGGCCTTATGGTAGTTTGAAAGTATATGAAACAGTCTTGGGATATGGTGACCAGTCTATTTTTGTTCCTAAAATGGACCAGTTTAAAGAGATTGCCAATGCCATTACAGGTAGTTATTATGGACGTCAGGTTGCGTTTGCTTTTACCACTGATAAGACATTGTTGAATCGTGCTGAGGCTTATGTGCTCTCTAAGCAATATGATAAGGCAGTGAACGATTTACAGTATTGGTATCGTATTAAGGCGGCTACTAAAGTACCCGACAAAGATGAACTGAATCTTTTTTATGAGACAGTAGATCCTACGACTAACGGTAAACCACTTGATCCCAAGTTTGCTCTGGAAGCAGGATTGCAGACAAATTTGCTGAAAGCAGTCATTCATGCCCGTCGTATTGAGACAGTGCACGAAGGGGAAAGGTGGCAGGATATTAAGCGTTTCGGTATTGAGATTTCCCATAATATAGAGAACGAATCTCCTATTGTGCTGAAAGCTCACGACCTCCGTAAAGCTGTTCAAATTCCGGCGTCTGTCGTAGAGGCTGGTATGCAGCCTAATCCAAGATAGTTTAATGTTAGATAATAAAGAATTGATTATGAAAAATTGGTATATATATTTGCTTTGTATTCTGGTGAGCAGCAACTTCTTCGCCTGCCAGGACGATGACTTGGAAGACCAGAGTATTTTTGATGCATCAGAGAAAGAAAAGAGTGAGTTTGACCGCTGGTTACTCGAAAACTACGTCAATCCCTATAACATCGACTTTAAATACAGAATGGAACATATTGAATCCGATTATACGCACAATCTTGTACCTACGGACTTTTGGTTGAGTGTGAAATTGGCGAAGATAGTGAAACATTGCTGGCTGGAGGCCTATGATGAAGTGGGAGGTCTTGATTTTACACGTGCTTGTGCTCCGAAAGTTATTCATCTTATAGGTTCTGCTTCGTGGGATAAGGGGACGTATACACTGGGAACTGCCGAAGGCGGACTGAAAGTGACTTTGTATATGGGGAACTGGCTGGATTTGACGAATGTCGACCGCATGAATGAATATTACTTCAAGGTGATGCATCATGAGTTTGCCCACATTCTGCATCAGAAAAAAAATTATCCGGTAGATTATGATAAGATTAGTGCAGGTAATTATACACCTACCGGTTGGCAGAACCGTAAATTGGCAGAGGTCGCTCCTTTGGGATTTGTCACACCGTATGCCGGTAGTAAACCGAGTGAGGATATTGCTGAAGTGACAGCCTGTTTCCTGACTTATCCGGAAGCACAGTGGGAAAATGTTATGACTCTGGCTGGAGAAAAAGGTAAACCGATCATTGACCAAAAGCTGGCAATGGTGAAGAAGTATATGAAAGATTCCTGGCAAGTGGATCTTGATCTGCTTCGCAAAGTGATTGCACGTCGTACTAATGAGATTAGTGAACTGGATTTGGATCATATTTATTAAAACAAACGCTGAGAATATGAAAAAACTGATTTATACTTTACTGGCATTTGCCACTGTCTGCTTTTCGTGTGTGCAGGATGTAGATGATGTATACGATAAACCTGTTGCCCAGCGGGTAGAAGAAGCCGTTCAAGAATATCATGATTTACTGGTAAGTTCCGAGCACGGGTGGTTAATGGAGTATTATCCGCATTCTTCGCAGATATATGGTGGTTTCAATTACATTATGAAGTTTAAAGAAGGGGATAAAGTGACTATTTCTACTGACGCTTTTGGGAAACCGGAGGAAACGGAAGAGAGCCTTTTTTCTATTAAGAAGGATATCGGACCGACCCTTAACTTTGACACTTATAATAGCTTGTTCCATTATTTCTCTGATTCGGATATATCCGGAGGAGCAGGAACGGGCAAAGGGTATGAGGGTGATTATGAATTTCTTTTGCGTTCGCATACTGAGAATGAGATTGTCCTTCGAGGGAAGAAAACGAAGAATATAATTCGTATGACCCGTCTGGCGGAAGATGCTACACCTTATTTGGCTGCTGCTATCCGTTTGGAAGGGGTATTGGGGTTCAGTGGCATGATGAATGGGAAAGAACTGGCTCTGCTTTATACGGATTCCCATACATTTAATGTGGTATATGACGGACAGGAAACGTCTACTTCTTTCATGCCGACGGCAACAGGAATACAGTTTTATCTTCCGGTGGAAGTTGGTGGTAAAGAGCTGCACCGCTTTACTTGGTCGGCTGCAAATGAAACACTGGTAGCTGAAAATGCTCCGGATGTTGTGTTGAAAGTGGATTATGATCCGGAATATATCATTTACGCACAATATTTGGGCAAGTATACGATGAATTACCGACGTGGTGAGAATACTCCTGTATTGTCTCTGGAAATCGAGTTAGTGAAGAAAGAGGATATGAAAAGTTATACAATTAAAGGTATGTTGCCGATTGATCTGACAATGATTTATAATAAGGCAGAACGGCGTATGGAGCTCCTGAATCAGAAGTTGACGGACGGTAGTGAAGCTTATTTGAGCATTTGGATGGTGAATCCCGGAAGTCTGACGTATGGAGGAACTGATTTTGTGAATGGTATGTACGGCAAACTGAAAGAAGGTTCTGACAACGAATATGAGTTTGTAGACGACGGAAGGAAAGCTGATTTTGTAACTCGCGGTATGATTCTGTGGAGCAAGGCGGGTGAATATAAGGCTTATGCCGAATCTCGTTTTGCATTTATCACTCTTGTTAAACATGAATAAAAAAAGGAATGACTATGAGAAAAATATATTCTATATTACTTTGTGTGCTATGCTTGTCGGCTGTTGGTTGTAGTGATGATAAGGATACGGCGGATGTAGCATTAAAGGCGATAAGGTCGGATGTTAAGTTTTCTGCGGATGGTGGCACAGGAACTATTGAACTGTCAGGCGGTAAACAGGTAAGTGCCACCTCGGATGTCGCTTGGTGTAAGGTAGCCAGTGTGTCCGATCAGGAAGTCAGTTTGGTTGTTGAGGCTAATCTTTCTATATCTAGTCGTACCACAATGGTGGTCATACAATCCGGTGAAGATATATTGCAAGTTCCCGTGACCCAGTTGGGCGATACTTTTATTTGTGATGTAGAAGGTACAAAGGATTTTCTTATGCAAGGGGGTGAAGCTGTTTTCACTTTGCATACCCGGCGCGAATATAGTATTCAATCTACTGCCGAATGGCTGACTTATGAATTGAAAGGCGATCAGCTTCATGTGGTGGTTTCTCCTATGTTGGACGGTACGGATTATCGGGAAGGGACGTTGACCGTTCAGAGTGGGAAAAATGAATGGTCGGCGACTTGTGTTCAGCGAGGATTGTCCGGTACATATACTATGATGCATACCCGTAATGACGGAAAACGTTATACGGGTAGTTGTACCTTTACGGCAACAGATGAGAAGGGAGTGTATGATTTGATAGCAAAAGATGTTCCGCTCAATAATGGTGTACCTTTTAAAGCTGTATTGACTGACGGACGGCTGGTTATCAACTTTGATAATCAGTATTTGGGATTTATCTCTCCTAATTACATTTATCTCTGTGCGTATGATAAAGCGGCTAATGTATTAACTTGGGGAGGAAATATCACGTATGTTGCTGATTTGCAGTTTACAAAAGCAGGATTACCATTCTTTGAGTTTAAAGATGATGGAACATGGAAAGATCATAAAGTAGACGGATTTATGTATGGCATTTTTGATAAGAAATGGGAAAATGGAGGCCAGTTTGCCGGAAAAAGTTACGGGTATGCGGTTGATATTGTAATGGAACACCAATGAAACAAGTTATATGCTGGAATGTAGAATGACTTAATACTAAAGATACAGCGACATGAAAGATACTAGAATAAATAACATGTTTTGAATATATGTAAGCAAGCGAGTTTAGAGTAAGTCGGATCATAAATTCTTTGAAAGATGATTTAGCTTACATTAATTATGTAGAATAGCTGTCTTGTGATAAAGCAGCTATTCTTTTTTGTATATAGGCGTACGTAGTGAATATTCAATTGATGCTTCTTTTTCTTATAGATTATCTATATGTTTCTAAACTTATTTGATAATTGTTTCCACACGTCCGTTCTTGAAGAAAACATAAAAGGAGCTGGAGTACATCCACTGCACTTCTCCGTTTGATTCCAGAACCGTTTGCGGTTTGCCGAAAGCCAGGCGGCATTCATCCTCGGTCATACCTTTCACCGGTTTACCGATACTGATCTCGTTCCAATGGGTGATCGGTGAAAGTTGATGTGTGGCGATGAAGTCGAACATCCGGTTGAGCATTTGCGATTCCACCTGTACGAAATCATCCATTATCTCCTTGTGCGACGCTTTCTTCTCCGGTTGCAGTTTCTCCATGGCGGTGACTTTCTTCATTACAAGTACCGACGATTCTATCAGGACATCAGAGAGATAGTAGACCAGCTTGCCTTCCGCTACCCGGAAAATGGCTTTGCAATAATAGGTGTTGTTCTGCTTTGAATCTGCTTGCGAGGCGAGTACCAGGTCGCAACTGAAACTTTTGGCCGGTACGTTGGCTTCCGTTATTCCTTCACGTAGCTTCGGACAGACGTTCTCCACCGTCCACAATAGCGCGTTGGCGTAGATATGCTCATCGCTTGCCGGGCTGAAAGAAGTAAACCCGCTGACTACATATTTGCTGCCGTCGGCACTGACAGGATAAGTTTTCTTCTGTTCCGTAAACGTCTGCGCCATAGCGGGCAGTATTATCCCTATCAGTAGATAGATAATTGCAAGGAATCGTTGTTTGGTCATCATACTCCGTTGTTTTTAAGAAAAACAGCATTCACCCCTTCTCCCTGTTGAGAGAGAAAGACGTGAACGCTGGATATATGTGTAATTGAGGTTTGATTGTACTTCACTTAGAAAGCTACACCCAGACGAATCAGGACATTGCTGGTGTTACACTCCCATGTTTTGATAAAGCCGCGCTGATAAGTGAAATCCAGGTTGAAACGGTCGTACCATATACCGACACCGATATTCATGCCTGCATCCACCCGCTTCCAGTCTTCCCAGTCGCCCATGTTGACGCTTGTTTCTTCACTGTCTCCCTGATAGGATTCTTTTTCTTTAATCTTACCTACATAGTCGCAACTTACGTAAGCGCCGAGATGTGCGTCGACTGCCAGAGCATCCGTAATGTTGTATTTATATCCGAAAGTAAACGGAGAAACCTGTACGTTGTGGGCCATTAAGCTTAGGCTGTATTCGTAGTCGCTTTCGTTTTCTTCGACCTTCCAGCCGCGGGAACCGAGTCCGAACTCCATTCCCCAGTACGTACCTACACTCCCTAATGGCTTCTGGAAACCGTAAACAAAGTTGTAACCGAGTTTGCTGCCGGTGTCTTCCGCTCCGTCTCCGGTCATTTTCATGACATTCAATCCGCCACGCAGGAACCATTGTGTTTCAGAAGGCTGTTTCTGAGCGGATTTGATGCTGACACTTCTGGATGATACAATCTGTGCTTGCACGCCTGCACACAGTAAGAATGCGGCTGCCAATGATAATAGTTTTTTCATGTTGAAATTCTATTTGATTATTAATACTTGTTGTCTGTTTATTTGATAACGGTTGTTATTTGATGACGGCGGCTATCTTGTCTTTGTCGGCTGTTGTGAGAGTTTTTTCCATACGGATCCATTCGTAGTCCGAGGCTTCTGCCGTCTTCCAGTTGATAAAGGTGGCCGGATAGCCGATGACGGTCACTTTATACCCGTTCCCGTCGTCATTGGTTTTGACGTTGAATGTGGCTGCCACTATCACGTCTGCATTATGTTTTTGCGAAGACATATAGATTGCATAGCTGCGGATGTTGACCAGGTCGCCATTCATCTCCTGTTCGGCTTGTTCTCTGGTGAGCGTCCATTCGTCTTTGATGCGTCCTTTCGATTTGTCTATCTGCAACTCCACGGTTAGCGGCTTTACATAAGCGTTTGAGGTGACATCCAGCAGACGTGCCTGTGTTTCCTGCATTCTTACATTTGTTTTCTGTGCGTACGCTCCGATTGCACCGATAAAGGTGAGGAAAATAACTAAAATCAGTTTTTTCGTTTTCATATCCCTTTGTGATTATATGTTAATATGTTTGCAAAGGTATGCGAAAGGACTATACCAGCAGGAGAAAACATAGTTCCAAGGAGGATACGGAATTGTATCCTATTTGGATACACCGGAGGAGCTGCCCGTACTGATGCTGTCGGATAAATCGTGGAAGAAGTCGTGGTTGAGGATGCAGGAGATGCGCCAGAGCAGGTGGATGTCGATATTCTCTTTCCGGAAGATCTTGTAGACGTTGGGACGTGTGCAGCATAGCTGACTGGCGAACCAGGTAACAGTACGTCCTTGTTCGTGAAGCGTGCGTTCGATAAGTTGTCCCGCATGAATCATGTCATTCTGCAAGTGTGCGTCCCCCGGATTCCCGTTAGAGGAACGGATTATTGTAATACCGGCGAGAATATATAAAAGAGGCGTGGGAATCTCACCTTCGTCCGTTCCGTGTTTCAAGGCCTTCGCAATGCCATATCATCAAGAACGAACAACGCAGAAAGCCCACGCCGATATGTACAACACCCGTAACCTCCCTTTGTTTCGGCAAAGAGAGGCACGGATGTATATAAATACACATCAGGAGGACGTCTTTGTTGCTATTCATCTTTCTGGTGATATGAAAAAAACTGCGAAGTTTTGAAACACGAAAGACAAACGCTTGTAAACGTCTTCTCTATATAAACAGCTCTCCCCACTAACCACCCGAAGGCTTTCTGCGGAAGAGTCCGCTGCAAATTTATGAAAAATAATGAGGCGGGAGAACAATATGGTTGCTAAATTTTGCTTATTCAGACCGTGCGGCGTGTTTTCAGAACTTCGGTCACTTACTTTTTCGCGGACCGGATGTTTCGCATGAGTCCCTGATACTTGGCCCTTTTCACTGCGCTGCCCTTGAACAGTGTCCTGTATTGTTCTTCCGAGAGGCGGTGCCAGTCTTCCTTCCGCATGGTCAGCAGGGAGGCGGAAGGGGAGAATTCTATTGTCCGTGAAGGAGTCGCGAAGCGGTTCCATGGACAGGCACGTTGACATTCGTCGCAGCCGTAGATCATTTTGCCCATTTTTTGCCCCGTATCGGGTGGAAGTTCTCCACGGTATTCAATGGTCAGGTAAGAGAGACATTTGGCGGAATTGAGCCTGAAAGGCGCTTCTAGCGCTTTTGTAGGACAAGCGTTGAGGCAACGGGTACATGAACCGCAACGGTTTTCCTGCGGACTGTCATAGCGGTCGGCAGGCAAGTCAATAATTAATTCTCCCAAAAAGAAGCAAGAACCCGCTTGCGGAATGATAAGCTGGGTGTTTTTCCCTATCCAGCCGAGTCCGGCACGCCATGCCCAATAGCGTTCGAGTACGGGGGCGGTGTCGCAGAAGGCGCGTCCGCCGGCAGAATAGTTGTTTTGGATAAACTCAAGCAACGTCTTGAGCTTTGCCTTCATGACATCGTGATAATCTTTGCCGTAGGCATACCACGCTATCTGGTATTCATTCTCCGGCAGCTTCGTTTCGGGATAATAGTTCAGGGCAACACTGATAACGGTGCGTGCCCCTTCTACTAAGAGCCGCGGGTCGAGGCGCTTGTCCTCATAATTCTGCATATAAGCCATTTCCCCCTGGCAACCGTCTGCAAGCCATTGGCGGAAAGTATCAGCAACCTTTTCACTGACAGCTTCGGCAGGCGCTGCTCCACAGGCTGAAAAGCCGAGGCGCAGGGCTTCGGCTTTGATTATTTCAGTGGGGAGGAGTGCTTCCATTTTTATAGCTGATATAACGTATGTTTTAGCTGATATGACGTATTCTGTATAGCTCGCGTAACGTTATAACACTTTAAACTCATATCCTTCCGCTTTCAGAAACTCGATAGAGCGGGGGAGGGCATATTGCAGGTTCCCGTTGTTCCATGATTTCAGGGAGTCGTGGAAGGTGATGATAGAAACCCATGTGGCCGTGTGGCGGGCGGAACAGGTCGGAATGTATGATTTCATCTACTTTTTGGGCATTTGCCAGATAGTCGGGGTTGGAGTATTCGAATCCACGGATGTGGTTGAAAGTGTGGTTGCCGATGCGGTGACCGTGTTCTACCACCATCCGGTATTCGTCCGGGTGTTTCTTTATATTGTCGCCTACCATGAAGAAGGTAGCTTTAATATTGTGTTTTTCCAGCAGTTCCAGTACCCAGGGAGTAACTTCGGGGATAGGTCCGTCATCAAAAGTCAGGTAGACGGCCCGTTCGTTCGGGTCCATTCGGAAAATGGCTTGCGGATACAACGCCCGGAAAAACCACGGTGGTTGTTCTATAAACATGAGAGTTTGTACTTTTTTGAAATAATAAGTAACAAGTAATAAGCAATGGGCTGCGTTGTAAACCGCATGGATGATATCGCTTAATACTTGTTACTTATTGCTTAATTTATTTCCCTTTCATTCTCGTCACATACTCGTTGTATAGTTGGTCGAGCTGTTCGGAGTAGTGTTTTGCAAGTTCTTCTGATTTGTATTTCTCCATTAGGCGTACTTCCGCGTCAAGCAATCCTGCATTGTACATGAAGTTTTCGCTGGCAATGGAGAGTTGGTAGTCGGTCAGACTCAGGTACCAGACCATGTATTCGAGCGACTTGTTGGCAAGTTCGTCGATAATCTTGTTCGCTTTCTCTGTCTGTCCCAACTGATAGTAGGCTTCTGCCATTTGGAAAGCCCCGTTGGCCCAGTCGTACGGTACGTTGGACGATGGAATCATCTTCTCGGCATAGTCGAGGGCGGCAAGCGCCTTGTCTTTTTTGCCTTCCTTGATGAGTTGTCCCACCAGTTGCGTGAAGATGCGGCGGTGTGTGTAGCACATACGCATCACGTTCTCGTCGATGTAGATACCCGGCTTGTCGATAC
>OMFQ01001286.1_pt1 | contig 10224 bp, 5 predicted proteins | sample 1645671 | NCBI WGS metagenome assembly OMFQ01 (sample SAMEA103958119, study PRJEB25191) | human gut metagenome | biome: human-associated habitat [ENVO:00009003]; feature: intestine environment [ENVO:2100002]; material: feces | place: Germany | collected 2013/2015
AAGCCCTTAAGTTCTTTTACCGGGCGCGTAATAGATCCCACCATATCACGCAGATAAAGTTGGACTACCTCATATCCATCATATAGACCTTTATTCTGAACAGTTATACCAGCCGTAATAGTTTCTGTTTTGTCAATAGATTTTCGGTTGAGCTGTAAATCACCATACTCAAACCGAGTATAGCTAAGTCCGTACCCAAATGGATAAAGAGGATCGTTGGGGACATCCAGATAATTACTACGATACTTTTCAAACCAATTACCGTCGTCTAAAGGTCTTCCGGTATTTTTATGATTGTAGTAGAGCGGGATCTGTCCACTCGTGCGAGGAAAAGTAACGGGTAGTTTACCACAAGGAATAATATCACCAAAAAGTACGTCCCCAATAGCATAAGCAGCTTCCGAACCTCCGAACCATACGTTCAAAATAGCCGGAATATTTGCATCTTCCTCTACAAGCGAGATGGCTCTTCCTGCAAAAAGAACAAGCACCATAGGTTTTTTGGTTTCCAATAAAGCCGAAAGTAACTCACGTTGAACTTCAGGAATCGCAATATCAGCACGACAACACGATTCTCCACTCATATCAGCGGATTCACCCAAAGCTAAGTGCCTCATCGATTAGTTTTTTCTCAGAACGTGGATCACGAAGAAGGTCGCTATTCGGAGCCGTAGCTCGGGCCTGAAGCACGGCATCTCGAGTCAGATTAGCTCCTTTTGCATAAAGTATCTCTACATTATCACCAGCAACAGAACGTATACCTTCTAACAAGGTAGCTGGAGCACTCGGATCTGCAGCCAAACTCCATGTACCAACCATGTTGACCCGAGTATCGGCAAGCGGGCCGATTATCGCTATTTTTCCTTGTTTACGAAGTGGTAGCACTCCTTCATTTTTCAATAACACAAAACTTTCGGCCGCAATTTTACGAGCCTCTTCACGATTAGATTGTGTATAAATCTCATTACGAGCACGTTCAGAATTACAGAATTTATAGGGATTTTCAAAAAGTCCCAGCAGATATTTTGCTTTAAGAATGCGCCGGCAAGCGGTATTAATCTGCTCCATAACAACTTTACCAGCCGCCAATGAGCTAGGGAGAGTATTAAGGTAACTCTCGCCGACCATATCCATATCAAGCCCTGCCTTGAGAGCGAGTGTTGCAACGGTTTGTAGATCACCAATACCATGATCTACCGTTTCGTTTATACTGGTATAGTCGCTTACAACAAATCCATCGAATTTCCACTGCGTACGCAATAAATCGGTCAATAACCACTTATTAATAGAAGACGGAATCCCATTTATTTCATTAAACGAAGCCATCACGCTACCTACACCCGCTTCAACGGCTGCTTCATACGGTAGCATATAATCATTGAACATTCGTTGGCGGCTCATATCTACGGTGTTATAGTCGCGGCCGGCTTCGCCTGCCCCATATAACGCAAAGTGTTTTACGCAGGCCATGATTTCGTCATTCCGTTCCATGTTTTTCCCCTGATAGCCGCGTACCATCGCTTCGGCAATCATGGCACCGAGAAACGGGTCTTCGCCACTACCTTCGGATACGCGTCCCCAACGAGGGTCGCGTGAAATATCCACCATCGGGCTGAAAGTCCATGAGATTCCATCAGCACTTGCCTCTACGGCTGCAATGCGGGCAGACTCTTCAATGGCTGTCATGTCCCAGGTGCAAGACAAACCGAGCGGGATAGGGAACATCGTTTCGTATCCGTGAATAACGTCCATCCCGAACAATAACGGAATACCCAGCCGGGAATCTTCCACAGCTTGTTTCTGTACTTCACGTATTTTCTCTACTCCTTTCAGATTGAACAATCCTCCCACTTCGCCTTTCTTGATTTTTGCGGCAATGTCGCTGCTTTTAGCTTGTCCCGTAGTGATCTCTCCGGTGACGGGAAGGTTTAACTGTCCGATTTTTTCTTCCAGCGTCATTTTATTCATCAATACGTCGATGAAACGATCCATATCCTGTGGCGACTTTTGTGCCGACGCGGTTAGAAAACCTGCGGCAAACAACAGGATGGATAGACTTAACTTTCTGTATATCATATTATTATAGTTGCTTTTATCTCTATTCATATAAAGTCCTCCTGATGCGTTGAATGTTCGGCACCGAGGAGGACATTGTTCGACACCGAGGAACAGTAGTTTCGGCACCGAGGAAACAACCGTTCGGCACCGAGGAACTTTCTTATTGGTAGTCGGGGTTCTGTACTAACACTCCCTTAGACTTGTCGATCTCTGTCTGCGGCAGTGGAAGCAGTGCGTTTTTGTCCTGATAATTGGTTTTACCGGCTGCGTGCAACACTTCTTTTGCAATGCCCCAACGAACGAGGTCATAGAAATGGTCGAATTCCAACCCTAATTCCACACGGCGTTCGTGGCGGATGGCCTCACGCAATTCTCCCTGATCGGTAGTCGTCACTTTAGGCAATATATTGCTGTTGGTGCCTCTGGCGCGTGCGCGTACTTGTTCCAAATAGTCGATTGCTTCACCCGGAATACCTTTTTCATTAGCTGATTCGGCTCCCATCAGCAGTACATCTGCGTAGCGGATCAGACGAATGTTTACCCAGAATCCTTTGTTGGTATATTCTTTACGCAAAGCCGGGTCGGTATAGGCTTTCTTATTGAAGTAAGCACCCATTGCCGGGGAAACCGGAGATTCACCGTATGGTTCGTTGGTGTTTTCCGGTGTGATAGGATCGCTGTCCGAGTGGCGGAAGTAGAGTAGGGTGGAGTTTTTGCGTGGATCACCCTGTTCGTATGCTTCCGCCATATACTCTGTTGCCATGTGCCATCCCCAGCCCAAGTCCCATTGACCTGCTCCGCGTACGCCTTGTACTTCACAGAACTGGCTACCGATAACGGTACTTTGAGGAAGAGCGGCAGTAGCTGTACATTGCAACTCGAATATGGAACCTCCGTTATTTTCACCATCATCCGTGAAAATCTCATTATACGGAGTCTTTAAGTTGTAGAGCCCCTTTTTGATGACATCGGTGGAGGCTGTGTACATATTGTTCCAGTCGTTGCGCATCATATAAGTACGCGCGTGTAAGGAACGAGCAGCTCCCCAAGTCAGTCGTCCGGTGTATTCGGTACTCCATGTTTCCGGCAATGACTCTTCTGCTGTTTTCAGGTCCTTGTCGATTTGCTCATAGATTTTATCAGCACTTGTCTTCGGGATATTGGCTTCCGAAGCATCGTTGATTTTATAAGTCACCAAAGGAACTTCGCCGAAAGCTCTTACCAGATTGAAGTAGCAATAAGCGCGGAAGAAAGAGGCCTCTCCCTTATTGATGATGTCTTCAGTTTCTGTTTGTCCGGCTGTTTCTTTTTCTGCAATGGCATCAAGAATCTCATTACATTGGTAGATGATGGCATAATTCTGTCCCCAATAAGCACCCAGTAGGCCGTTGGTCGGTGTATACACAAAATCATCATACATTTCGGCTACATCAGAGCCATCGCTGGCAATACTTCCTTTTTCCGAATCTTCCGAACGGAAACAGTGGATGGCAAAAGCAGGAGGGCCGGCTGTCACATTATAGTTACGCATCATCGTATAGACATTATAAATCTTACCGTTGACCAGAGCGTTCGGATTGTCATCTTCCGTGAACTGTCCTTGCGGACTACGATCCAGAAAGTCACTACAGCTACCTAGAAATAATGTAGTTGAAGTAATAAGGGTTGCAAATATATATTTATTCAGTTTCATATAATGATAGTTTTAAAGATTAAAGTTGTGTTCCGCATGGAAAACTGGCAGTGGCATCTTGTCACTAGAATGTTAGGTTAATGCCGAAGGTGTAGACTGCAGGTACAGGATAACTACCGTTATCTACTCCGAATGCGGTGGCAGTTCCTCCAAGTTCGGGAGTATATCCGGTGTTATGTTTCCATGTCTTCAGGTTCTGTATGTTGACATAGACTTTCAGAGCTTGCAGACGTATTTTGGAAATTAAGCTCTTGTCGAACGTATACGCTAACTGTACGTTGCGGATACGGAAGAATTTGCCGTCCTCAATGTAATAGTCAGAGTTGAGGTTGTTGATGGAATGTTTGGTGTTTAGCAACGGTTGGGTGTTGGACGTACCTTCTCCGTGCCAGCGGTCCAAACGTTGTTCCAGGTAGTTGAACTGGGCAAAATTGTAGTTATCCCATGTACGGAAAATCTTGTTTCCGCCTTGTCCCATCATGTCGATGCCTAACGACCAATTCTTGTAGTCTACTCCGAGAGAGAAACCGTAAGTTACCTTTGGAGTCGGGTTGCCTATCATGGTACGGTCTTCCGGGGTGATTTCTCCGTCACCGTTCACATCGGCGAATTTCAGGTCACCGGGGGTAACGGTAGCCAATGTATTTTTGGGTGATGCGTCAATATCTGCTTGTGACTGATAAACGCCTGCCACTTTATAACCATAGAAATATCCGATAGGATAACCTGCCATTGTGTAACTTTGCTGCTTATCTCCGGCAATGATGGAGTATCCTTCCTGAACAAGACTTTTTACCTCATTCTTGATAGTAGTCAGGTTGGCACTGACGGAATATCCCCAATCACCAATCTGATCGCGCCAGGTTACAGCCATTTCCACTCCTTTATTCTGAATCTCTCCCAAGTTTCCGATACCGGGGATAGTTCCGGAAATCCCGGGAACTTCGGCTAACAAATCTTTGGTATTCTTCTTATAGTAAACACCCTCAAAATGCAAGCGGTTGCGAAGCAGGTTCGTTTCAAATCCGGCTTCCCAGGCTTCTACTTTTTCCCAACGCAGGTTAGGATTAGGAAGATAGGCAAGCTGGTACCCGGGATAAATGATGGACGGTTTACCGAATACGGCCGAATAAGCATTGGTCAATAAGGGTTCGGCAGGATAGGCTTTATCCAGGTTCTGGTTTCCTAACGTACCGTAAGATGCTTTGATTTTCAACATATCCAGCCATTTGATGTCTTTCATAAATTCTTCTTCGGACATCAGCCAACCTCCACCCAGCGAGAAGAAGTTCTGCCATTCATTTCCTGTATAGGAGAAAGCGGAAGAACCATCCCGGCGGAAAGAACCGTTGAACAAATATTTGCCTTTATAGTTGTAGATCACGCGTGCAAGTATGGATAATGTACTGCGTTCCCATTGAGTACTTCCATTGGTAGCGGTAGCTGCATCGCCGATGCTGACAAACCATTTGTCCGGATTATCCGGAATAACCAGTCCGACCCCCTGCTTGCGTGCTCCGTCCAATCGGCTCAACGAATTATAATAGGTAGTAAAACCGGCGGTAGCTGTCAGGTTATGATTTCCATTATCAAAGCTGTTGGTGTATGTCAACAGGTAGTCACTCTGAACTTTTGTTTCATTCTCTTTAAACTGGCTGACCTCGGTCTTGCCTGTTCCCAAAGTAGAGATCCCTCCGTTGACAGCGGCATCGTATACTTTTACGATCGGTGTATATGTCCGTCCGTTGTTCGACGCATAATCCATGGAGAACATCGCTTTGAACGTGAAATGTTTCAGGAAGTCTACCTCACCATAAATGTTACCGGATGCCCGGTAGTTTTCCGCTTTGGTAGTATTCGCTTTCAATTCGACGTCTACCATCGGGTTGTTGATCTGCGCTTTCTGGAATTCGGGCAGAGCCGTATATAATCCGTATTCGTTGTTATACACCGGAGCGATAGGAGTTGCACGCAGGGCATTCAATACCTGTTTGGAATCAGCAGGAAGCATACGTGCACCGTTGAATTGGAAACCGACTTTCAAAAAGTCCGTAATCTTATAATCATTACTTGCGTTGATGGTTATCTTACTGAATTTTTCATGCTCGATGTTGCCTTGTTCGTAAGAGTAGCCTACTCCCAGGTAGAAACTATGTTTGGGCGAAGCCCCTGTAATACTGATGTTATTGTTTGTAATGAAAGCAGTCTGGAAAATTTCGTCTTGCCAGTCGGTATTGGCATCCCAGCCGGTATAATCGAAAGGGTCATCTTTCTGATTGGCGAGCTGTTCGTTATATAGTTCCTTGAATTGTGAACCATTCACCAGTTTCACTTTATCTACCACTTTCTTGAAACCGAAAGAAGTATTGATATTGACCAGTGTCTGTCCCTCTTTGGCTTTCTTTGTGGTAATGATGATAACACCATTCGCACCGCGAACACCGAAGATAGCCAGAGATGATGGGTCTTTCAGAATTTCCATGGATTCGATGTCCTCCGGATTCAGGAAATTGATGTTGTCATTGAATAATCCGTCGACAATGTACAGCGGTTTATATCCGTTGATGGAGTTTGTTCCGCGAATACGGATTTCCGGGTCCGATCCGGCTCGTCCGGAGTTTACAATCTGCACACCTGCCACTTTCCCCTGAAGGGAAGACAGCGGATTCATTGCCGGTTTGTTGGCTAACTCTTCTCCTTTGATATTGGTGATAGAACCTGTCAAGTCTCTTTTCTTTGCACTACCGTATCCGATAACGACTGTTTCGGCTAGTACTTGTGAATCTTCTTTTAAAGTGACATTGATGACATTCTGTGCCCCCACCTTAATGGTTTGCGAAGTCATCCCCACGTATGAAAATGCCAATACGTCCTCCGGAGTGACAGAGATTGAATATTTACCGTCCATGTCCGTGATGGTTCCGGTGGAAGTTCCTTGTACGAGTACCGATGCGCCGATCAATGGTTCATTGGCAGCGTCCGTCACTGTTCCTGTCACCGTCTTTGTCTGTGCAAAGGCTGATGCAGAGGCCAGTAGCAGGCAAACAAGCGTCATGATGCTCCTTGACCTGATGGCTTTTTTCTGAAGATGTTGTAAAAGTCTAGTCCTCATTGCATTAAATTTTTCCATTTGTTATTATTTAGGTTGAAGTCTTTTTTCTGCCGTCTTTTGGCGAGAGTAACAAAGGAAACAAACGAAATTCAAAAAAGATTTTGGAAAAAAGAGGGAATGGTTGATTTTAACACTAAAAGAGAGGTGACTGTTGAAAAAGGTTCAGGCACGAACCGGTGTTGTTCGTGCCTGAATAATGGGATGAGGATTACCCGTCGGGGAAGGTATATCCTATGTATACGCTGTTCGTTCTATGATTTTCTGTTTTAAAACATCTGTTCCGCAGTGGTCATACATTGAATGACATCTTCTTTGCTGCCATTGAAAGGACCTGATTTCTCTATTTTTAAAGTTGACATGGCGGCTGCAAAATGTCCTGCTTCTTCAATGCTGGCTCCTGATACCCGTTGGTATAGATACCCGATGGTGTAAGTGTCTCCACACCCTGTTGCATCTACCACCTCTTTGGGTTTATATGCCGGAATACGATAGAAGTCTTTTCCGTCGAAAATAAGTGATCCCATGCTTCCCAAGGTGACAAGCACTTCTTTCACGCCCCATTCATGTAATTGGCGGGCAGCTTCATGCGGATCAGAAAGACCTGTCAGCACCTCCATCTCGTGCTCGTTGACTTTCAGGAAATGGATATATTGCAGAGCCTCCCGCTTATCTGTCCAATCCACCGGATAGACGTGAGTGTCACGCACTTCACGTAAATAGCCTTGTGAGTCTACTGCAATCAACCCTTTTTGAGATAGTTCTTTGATTACTTCCAACGAGAAGTCGTCTGCCAGCAGAGAGCCGAGATGGTAGATTTGCGCATCTATATCTTTCAGCTGACCGGCAGTGAACGGATCGGCTTTCGCTAGTACACGTTGAGTACGGTCGTCCGGATTGGCGCCATAGATATTCTCGAAGTATACGGAATATTTGCTTGGCAGGGCGGTTATATGAATACCCATTTCACGTAGTTGCTCCACGACGTTCATTTCAGTGGCGCCGACTGCTGTTACTAAAGCGTAATCGATGTCGTTAAAATGGCGGATGGCATGTGAACAATAAAAAGCCGTTCCTCCCGGCATATAGACAGTGTTTTGGGGAGTGACTACTTTGTCTAATGTGATGTGACCGATGCAGCAAAGTTGATGTTTATTCATGTCTAACCAATTAAAAAGCCTCCAAGATAGTATCTTGAAGGCTTCTAGTTTATTTTTAGTGCGGCTGATAGGACTCGAACCTACACGTCTCACGACACCAGATCCTAAGTCTGGCGCGGCTACCAATTACGCCACAGCCGCATGCGTAGCTTTTTTGTTTAGCGGTGCAAAGATAGGAAGATTTTCTGATTTGGCAAATAATTCGGCAATAAAGTTATTCACTTAAGATTTCGAATGCCTTTTCAATCAGTGGATCTTTCTTTTGTGATTCTATGTCACCCTGCTCTATCCCTTCTTCCAGAATCTTATCCATGTTTACGTATACATCAGGTTTTATTCCATCTTCCAATGACTTTCCATACTTATCAAAGTGGGGGCTGGCAGAGAAGCGGACGCTCCAGCCATTGGGTAATTCTGATGAAAATGGCAGCCCTGATCCACCACCAGTCTGATCGCCCAGCTGGATGATTCTTTTATCCTCGTTATCATTGTTTAAGCTGCGCATTACGTTAACAAAATCATTTGTGGCACTATAACATCGACGATTGGTTAGTATCACGACCTTTTTTTGCCAACGAATACTGTTGGAGGGTTCTAAATAAATGGGTTCCATCTCTGAGAAATCATTGTGTCCCGGACCTGTCTTATGTTGGATATATCCTGTTAATGCCAGTTTATCAGTGAACCGGGCAGCTATGCGTGAAGAATTGGTTAGATTACCTCCTCCGTTATCACGGACATCGATAATTAGTCCATTGCAGATTTGTAAATAGTAAAGGACCTCATCCAAATTGCCATCTCCAACTCCGGCACTGAAACTTTCATAACGTATGTATCCTATGTTATTGTCGAATATTTTATATTTAAGACCAGCGGATGTGCGATAGCCTGAATTGGCACTACCCAGATAATAGTTATAAAGAATATCTTCTCTATAATTCCAAGGGTAGCCCTGATACCATGCATCGTAATAAGAAATACGACTGGCAGAAGATAGATTGACATGCCCGTCTTTCAAGATATAAAGCATTTGGCTTAGGATGTCGAACAGGTCATCATTGGACATCGATGGAATAATCAGTTTGCTGTATTCGTCATGAACAGCATCCCAGTCAATACCTTTCGTATCCAGGAAACAATACTGTTCGTCAATGATCTTCCATAGTTGTTCGAAATTACCTCTGGGATCATTGGCGTAGTCATCTTCTCCAATGCAACCAGTCAGCACCGGAAGGCAGCAGAGCAGCCAAAGTATTTGTCTAATCTTATTTCTCATCATTAATTGATCTCTCACTTGAAGTTTCAACATTAAATTTTGTTTTCTTAGTAAGCTCTAACCGATGAAGGAAGAGCGGTTCCTTTCTTATTTCGGATACGGTATAGGTCTTTCACAAATCCTACCATGAATACGTGTGAGTAGGTATGTGTCTTGATATTGTTAACGTTGGATTGCTGCAAATCAGCCAAGTAGCTGAAGCGCATTTTGGTATATCCTATCGGCAGGTCGACGGAGAGCATCTGTCGCAACGAAGGTTGATTGTGCAGGGAGGTAAATTTTATTACTCCACTCGAATTTCCCAAAGAGAATATCTCGTAATAAGATTGTCCGTAGTGGGGAGAGAACATCACTCCCATAACCGGCAGATTGACCTGATAACGAAGCACCATCGGATACCGTTTGATTTTCAGGTGCCAAATAGCCATTCCGGAGGCATCCAGATTGACGTATGCCCGTGCGGATGCCGGATTGTTGGTGTTCCGGAGATTATAGACAAAGCCTCCGTTGACATCTATCAATCCTCCGGCTAATAATTTGAAATTATCTGTCAGGCGGAACTGGTAATGTAATCCATAGTTCCAGTTGACTAATCCGGAGAAAGTGTTATTGTTATCGGCCCGGTTGTGCGTATAGCTGATGTTTGCCTGAAAGAAGTTCTGCACAGATACATTTCCATCAAACAACTTGGTCATCCGAATCAATTCACGGGAAACACGGAAGTCGATTCCTTTGTATTCCTGCGGTGAAAGATAGGTGTCGAAAACGTTAGTAAATCCGACACCATACATGGTGGCACGTGTTACATACCGATGGGCTTGCAGACTGTCGATCTGCGCTTGTAATCTTGTGCAAAGGGCGAACAGGATGCAACCTGTCAGCCCCAAGTATATTAGTTTTTTCTTCATCAGAATAATTTCATCTGCCC
>OMFQ01001288.1_pt1 | contig 10219 bp, 10 predicted proteins | sample 1645671 | NCBI WGS metagenome assembly OMFQ01 (sample SAMEA103958119, study PRJEB25191) | human gut metagenome | biome: human-associated habitat [ENVO:00009003]; feature: intestine environment [ENVO:2100002]; material: feces | place: Germany | collected 2013/2015
GGAATACCAAATACAAGGCTTCCGAATTGGGAGTCGGCAGGAACCTAATGGTCTCGAAACTTCCTGCGACATGGGAGAAACTGTACCATCAGCCAGCAATTGCCATTAGAAACAATACACCCTTAGAGGTTCAACAAATAGCAGAACATAAGGCTGCACCTATTGACTACACCCAATATCGCCCAGACCATTCGGATATGATTCCCTACACCCTTACCCATAAAGATAAGGAACACAAGTTCTATATTCCGGAAAAAGTGCTTGACTGTTTCAACGACGAATTTAATTACAGGTTCGTTTCCAACTCGCATGAACTGGCTGATATGGCCGTGGCTATTTTTGTCGGACTGCTTGATACGCCGAATATAGCAACCGGCGGAGGTGGCGGAGGTTCGCAAAGCGAGCTTCCATGGAGAGATAAAGACGAAGACGATTTGCAATGGGCTCGCAGATGCGCTCGTGCTGCCAGTCGTTCGTTAGGAAAGAAAACGATAATAGGATTAAAACGATAAGCGCATGAAGAAGAAATTTGATTTTTCCGCAGAAATGGCAGAAGCGGAATCCATAAAGTCCAATCCTAAGAATGAATATCAGGAGGAAGAAAATCGCCTACTCGATATCAATGCACAAGAACTTGTCAAGCTGAATGACAACGTGTTCAAGTTGAGAACGGATGTTAAAAATCTGTCCGACTCTATACGAGAGTGTAAACCTATCATTTCTGAAGAAATGCAGAAGATGGCAGTAGAATTTGGCGCAAGGCTTCTATGTGATTTTCTCAGTCAGATTGAAAGCAAATGCAAGGAAGCCGAGCGGAGAATAAAAAAAGCCGACAATGCTATCCATATCCCGGCTACCGCATTCTACATTTTGATTATCATTGTAGTCGCTCTGTCTTCTTTTTTCGTGTGCATGATAGTGGCTAATGCAGAGATTTTGCATTCCGGATTGATTTGGAAGGCTACTACTGGTTGTATTCTTATGGCTGTCTCGGGGATTGGTATAACGGTAGCAATACAGAAGTTTTTGGATAGAGGTAAATAAACGAAAAGTCTCAATCGGATAGAGATTACTACCAGTTGAGACTTTATTTTCATGCTTAAATTAGTCTTCTAAATCTCTTGCGACTTCAGGGAAATTATCTTTAATAGTTCCTTTGATACCACCATGTATAGAATACTGCCTGACTTGAGTAGTTTGAACTTTTGAAGACTCATGATCTTCTTTGGAATACAGAATAGGAACTGGTTCTGACTGATAGTAGTTTAACCTGTCTGTATTTATATATCTTATTTCATACGCCTCTTCAAAAGGAGTTATGAGATATATCCTTATTGATGCATCAAATGTGTATATCTGTTGACGGCATAATTCTCCGGGCAAAATAGTCTTTGTTTCTCCTTGCCGTATTTGAATATAATCGCTTTTCGGTTTTAACCTTACATCTAAATGATGACGAGCCTCATTTATCATAATGCGATACACTTCTACCGGATATGAATTGTTTTTAATCTGGATCTTCAATCCCCACATCGTATCATTCTTCAAACTTATCTGAATTTTGGGATATATGTTACTTCCAGCTTAAATTCGCTCTAATTGATAATGACGTGAGTACATCTCAGCCATTTGCGACAAGCTATTAATCTGCTGCTGAGTTCCTTTCTGATTTCTTAAGACAAGAATAAAAGTTGCAGCTGTCGCCAAGGCTCCCAAAGCCATAATACAATCAACAATAATCTCAAATAACATAATTACTTTCTAAAATGATATTCAAATATACAACATAATTCTGAATCACAGAACAATTGAGAGCGAAGAAATTACAGCATTAATTCCCTCGCTCTATACATAACTTTATTTACCCAGTGACTTGAACACCTTAGCAATGCAACGCTTTTTCTGCTCCATATTGGGATGAACATATAAGTCCAACGTAGTTGAAATATTGGAATGCCCTAATAATACGCTGACTGTTTTATAGTCACAACCGACCTCTATACAACGAGTCGCAAAACTATGACGGAGTCCATGATACTTCAGCTTGGGAATATCAAGTTTCTCCATAAGCCTTTTATAGTAGTTACGGTACGTACGTGGTTCTGTCGGACACTCGTCATTGGTAAGAATGTAATAGTCATCATTAACTACTTTTTTCAAAGGCTTTAACATAGTAAGCAATTCTTTGTTTATCGGGATTTCACGGCAAGAGTTTTTTGTCTTTGGCGTGTTGATGACCAGCTCTGTATGTTTTCTCTCTCCTTCTATGATATAGATGCGTTCTATCGTCCGGTTAACGGTTAGAATTCCATCATATACATTGATGTCGCTCCATTTCAAAGCACAGATCTCCCCTATACGCAGACCGGTACTAAGGCTGATATAGATACCAAGTCCCGGAAAGGAAAAGTGGCTCTGAATATAGTTCAGAATCTTTTTATGATTTGCCACGGACAAGACCTCCAACTTTTTACCAGCAACGTCTGTTGGGTACTTAATATCCCATTCGTAATAGTTCATCCATTCGTTTTTCACTCCGAATTTCATAACCATCTTCAGGACAATAAGAATGTCCTTAACAGATTTCACGCTCAATCCGCCTTCCAACTTTTCAAGCACAAAGCCTTGTACATCATTTTCATGAAGTTCGTTACTCTCACCAAACTTTGGCAAAATGTGATTTTCAAGAATCAACATGTAGGCTGCCAATGTCGATAGTTTCACATACGGTCGCTTGTCCTCTCGCCATGCGTCCGAAATTTCTCTAATTGTCTTCTGAATCATAATTTTGAATTTAATTGGTTCTAATAATTAGAGAAATATAATAGGTAATGTTCCCCATTTGAGATTTCCGGAATTTAGTGGGGAGTGGGAAATCTATCCTCTTACAGATTTTATGAGTTTCAAAAATGGAATGAATCCTGATGCCAAAAGATTTGGGCGTGGAACAAAATTCATTTCGGTGATGGATATTCTTAATAACCAATTCATTTGTTATGATAATATCCGTGCCTCTGTTGAAGTTGTGGATGGCGATATTGAAACTTATGGTGTAAACTACGGCGATATCTTATTTCAGCGCAGCTCTGAAACGTTAGAAGATGTAGGTCAAGCCAATGTCTATTTGGATAGCAAACCCGCAGTGTTTGGTGGTTTTGTTATTCGTGGAAAAAGTAAAAGTAACTATTATCCTATGTTTTTTCGTTATCTTTTGGCTTCACCAACTGCACGAAAAAAGATAATCGTAAAAGGAGCCGGAGCACAGCACTTTAATATAGGTCAAGATGGATTAAGTAAAGTTTGTCTTAATATTCCTTCAATTCAAGAACAAGAGAAAATAGCAAAACTATTTGAATGTATAGATACTCGAATCGCTACCCAAAACAAAATCATTGAGAAACTGCAATCCTTAATTAAAGGGCTTAGTCAGCAATTGCTTTCATCAGAGAATGATTGGATTTTATATAGACTGGATGACTTGGCGCAAATAAAAAGTGGCTATTCAGGAACACAAGTGAGTTATCAAACCCCTTATAAGGTTTCTCGCATAGAAACTATTAGCAAACATTGTATTGATATACAACGAATTGGCTATGTAGAGTGTATTCCTGAAAGCTATAGGTTAAACGTAGGTAATATTCTGTTTAGCAATATCAATAGTATTCAGTATATAGGAAATACAGCCTATCTTGACAAAGATTATGGACTTTATCATGGCATGAATTTATTGCGAATTATACCCAATACAACCATAGTTAGACCTCGTTTTTTGCATTTACTTCTTTGTACTGATTGGGCAATAAACCATTTTCAAACTATTTGCAATAAAGCAGTTTCACAAGCAAGTATCAACCAAACTGCGTTAGGTAAGAGTCGATTCCCGATCCCACCAATGTCTGTTCAACAACAAATCTGTAGTATGTTTGAACTCACTGAGAGAAAATTGGATAATGAGCAAGAATACATAAGTTGTCTTCAACAGCAGAAACGGTATTTGCTTCAGAAAATGTTTATATAAACATTAGGCTTAATAGATACTTCTTCAATAAAATGTATTGTTCCGTTAATGACTTTTCATTTGCCAAACGGCAATGCAAAGCGTCAAGAGTGTTAGCTATATGTCCTTGTTTCTCTAAGCTTGGTAGTAAAAACTTCATCTTCATAAAGTCATTTTTTTGAAGATTAAACCGTGTACTCCCTTGTGCTAACGGATATATAGCCCTACGAAATGAAGAACTTGAAATGAAGTGGGCAAGGTATTGAGGTAATACACGTTCATCATAGAAATGAATGCCAAAGCAGAAGCTATTCAAATAAAGTTTCTGCGTATTGCCCAAATATACTGCACCTATACCAACTTCTTCCGGAGTTTCAGATGAGAGTGTGAATAAGGCATCACCGTACTGCACACTGTTTTGTTTTTCGTTGGGAGCGATTTGTACCAATTCATAATCCTTTTCCGAGATGTAAGTATTCTGATACACGTTCATATAAGTAATGAATGGCTCACCATATCCGAAATCATCACCGCCTTTTCCGCTTAATCCAGAATAAGCTTCACCCAAATCTGAAAAGCAGACGGTTTCTCCCTTAATACCTTTGTGGATATTATCGTTTAGCCCTTTAATTAAGGATAAAAAATCAGCAATTTCACAGGAAAGGGATATTCCCCATATTCTTTACTCTCCTTGCTGTTCCATCAACTCCTTATAGTGCTGTTCATATTCTTCATCAGTAAAACTTTCAGCACAACTTTTGGATCGAGTTAAAATTCGTAGATTCTCTTGAAATAATATTTCCTGTCGGCTCATTTGAGAACCAAAATATTTAGGAGAATAAAATCTATCAATCTCTGTTTGCTTTAAATTTTTATACCCAAGAGAAACGGCCATTTCTGAAAGTAAGTCAAGTCTAAAAGAATTACTACTATCAAAATGAGGTGATTTTTCGTTTAAACTATCTAAATATTCTCTCCATGCATGTCTAACTTTTTTGTTTTCCTGAAATACTACATCTATTGTATTTAAGGCATCAACCCATTCTTTTGTTATTGGGGTTGATTTTCGATCTGCCATTAGTGTAAGGAAGACTCTTAATTGAGCATCTTTTTTTGCTTTTCTATTTTGGTACTTTATTCCTAATACCCAAACAATAATTGGGATAATAGCAACAGCAATAATCTGACCGATGCCGATAATGATTTGTATATATTCTGTTGTACTCATAATGCTAAATTTATGCAAAGGTAGTCTTTTAGATCAAAACCTATTTGTATAATTCGAAAAATTTTATCTTTAATTAAATATCACACAAGCTAACTATGCAAAATAGCAGAATACACTGCTTCAAGATTGACTCTTCTACACACTTTGATAATAATATAATGAGGAATATTCCGTTTCTAATGTGATGGATGTAGAGCATAATGTTACAAATAATGCGATGTTTTGAGGTATAACCGTCTGGTTATCATAATGAAATTAAGGATTGTTTATTTGTAATGTCCGCAATTAGTTTGAAAATGCTTCACTCTGATTCTTGGGAACAATTCAAGATTCAAGATATTGCATCAATAGGACGTGGTAGAGTTATTAGTTCGGTAGAAATTAGCCAACAAGAAAATCCGTTATACCCTGTGTATTCTTCTCAAACATCAAATGACGGAATTATGGGTTATCTTGATGATTTTATGTTTGAAGGTGAATATATCAGTTGGACGACTGACGGTGCAAATGCAGGAACGGTATTTTATCGTAATGGAAAGTTTAATTGCACTAATGTCTGTGGCTTGTTAAAGCTCAAAAAAGGATTTGATGCCCATTTCGTTTCATTAGTCTTAGCAGAAGCAACAAGGATGTATGTCTCAACTAATTTAGCAAACCCGAAACTTATGAATAACACAATGGGAAACATACAAATCCGTCTGCCAAAATTAGAAGAACAAAAAAGAATCTCCGTTGTTTTCAGAAAGTTACATGGACTATTAGAGACACATAATAGTTTGATCATCAAGTATTCAAAGCAGAAACAATATTTGCTCTCGCAGATGTTCATATAAACATTTGCGAGAGTAAGTATCTCTTTTGTTCTTCGTATCTTATCTTTGTTTTTGCTTCAATATCCAATTTGCTGTTTAACGAAGTCATTAGTGAGGCTATTATACTTTGTCTTTCTTTTGAAGGTAGTTCAATTACAAGCGAAGCTATTTCTGAAATATAATGCCTTTTATGTCCTTCCGATTTAAGTTCCCAATATGATAGATATTCAAACATAAATCGAAGATTTACATTCGGTTTTGCTGTGAGTATTTTTATTGCCGAAGACTTTACCTTAAAAGGGAATGATACATATTTTGCATCCATTGTGAAATCGTCAAAGATTATACACTCTCCTTTTTGATATATGCCAAATTTTTCGTCTGTATACCCCAAGATAAAACCTTTATTCGCAGTTAGAACAGGGGTTAAACTTGTGTCGGTAGAGTATTCATCATTAGCTACAATATATGCAGTAGGTTGTTCGTAATCAAGTAGCTGATTGATTTCAAAGCTCTCTGTATATTCATCTTTCAATAAGGAGAACATCTTTTTTCTAATTGCGGACTTTAATTTTTTCAAATCCTCAATGATTTTGTTTTGGGTGGCAATACGCTCATCTATTAGTCGTAACAGTGTAGCTATTTTAGTTTGCTCCGCTTTGGATGGAATACCAACATAACACTCGGAAAAATTCTTTGTGCTGATGGAATAGATTTTTGTTCCCTGTGCTATTCGTCTAATCTGATTATGAAATGCGGATGACGAAAAAGCATATCCTTTGAAGCCGACAATAGTTTTATTTTTATTGTCTCGCCCATGAATTGTGTGTAAACCACAAACAATATCCTTATTATCAAGATTAAACAACTCAATGACTTTAGCAACCTCATTCGTATCTTCCGAAGCATCAGCAAAGGCTACATCTCCCTCTTTACACAATTCAAAGTTTTTAGGCATATTACCTTCTTTGACATTGGGTAGTTTATCTCTTCTCAAATCCACCATAGTAGGAAGCCCAACATGAATGAGTCCATAATGTAAGTTCATCATGGCTTTCTCCCCATATTCAAGTTGTTCCCAACTCAGAGAATTGGTTGAATAGAAATCCAATAGCTCAGACACTTTACATATTTCCCACTCTCCACTAAATTTAGGGAATCTCAAATGGGGAACATTAAGGACTTTATTTTCGTTATTATCTGTCATAATCATTATTCTTTATCGGGATTGATATCAAACGGCAACAATTTGTCGCCATTATTAAACCGGTCGAAATCAGAGATAAACGAACGGTCTTGAATCACTTTATATTTTTCATACTCACCATACGCCTTCTCTCGTGCTTCTTCTTGAGAAACTTTACCAGCTGAATCTTGTACTTGATAGTCCATTGTAGCAAGAAACTGTTCAAGACGCTGCTTCCATTCGGCCATCGTTGTAATGATATGGCGTTGGGCACGCTGCTCTGCAAATTCAAGAAATACGTTAGTTATGCCGTTGAGTTCTGAAACCTCTTTGTCTGACAAGTAGTTCTTTGCCACAATCGTATCAGACTTCTGGACTCTGCCATCGGGAGCTTTCTTCCAAGTGGTCAATCCCATGTGCGGCATTTCCGAGTCGGCACGTTCATATACTATTTCGGCAGCGGTACGATGAGTTACAGCCAAGTGCATCATATTTTGCACCATCTTGAAGAACAATTTGGTACAATCCGATTTCGAATCGTAATCGGCACTGCATTCGGCATAGATGTCTGTTATCTTTTGGTAGTATCTGCGCTCTGATGTGCGTATCTCACGAATACGCTCCAGCAAATCATCAAAATAATCTTTGCCAAAGTGTTTTCCCTGCTTCAAGCGTTCGTCATCAAGGGCATATCCTTTAATAATAAACTCCTTCAATACAGATGTAGCCCAGATACGGAATTGAGTGGCCTGATAGCTATTGACACGATAACCTACCGCAATAATGGCATCCAAATTATAGAACAGAGGTGTACGTTCTACATCCCGTTCTCCCTCTGATTGAACTATCCCAATTTTTCGGATAGTTGCCTCTTTTGTAAGCTCGCCTGTTTCGTAAATCTGACCAAGATGATAGTTGACAGTCCGTACATCCACCCCGAACAAATCGGCCATACGCTTTTGTGACATCCAAAATGTTTCACTGTTGAATATCACTTCTATTCGTGCCTCGCCTTGCGCCGTTTTATACAGCAAAATGTTAGAACTCAACGAATTTTGCATCAATTCGTTTGTCGAAATTGTTCGAGTAAAATAATCGCGAGCTTGTTGTACCAACACTTTTTGGGCATCGGCATTTTCGGCAACAATCATACACGCCATACGCGAAAGACGGAAGATATTGACCTTACGGAATGAGCCGCTTCCAATCCTTACCATATCAACCGCTTGGTTGAAATGGTCGTCTACATTCATTCCTTTTTCACCTGCCACCTTGATAGCCTTGTCTATGACTCTTTGGAATTTCCAATAAGCCGAATAGCCCATAGCAGCGCACAGGTCGCGAGAACTCCAGTATTCGTTTCCGCCCTCATCCTGACGGCGTATATTGTCGAATGATGGACGCATTTCGGGGATGTTGTCTATCTCTGCCATAGTGTAATTATTCAACCAGTCCCAATTCTTTCAAATAGCCTTCTATTTCCTTATCCAGTTCGGCTCGCTTGGCTTCCAATTCCTTTATTTCAGCCATGACTGCTTTGATGTCAATAGGCTCTTCTTCCTCAAAAGTATCGACATAGCGAGGAATATTCAAATTATAGTCATTTTCGGCAACCTCCTGCAACGTAGCAAGATGACTGTACTTTTCAATTTCCTTGCGGTCACGATAGGTTTCTACAATCTTCTGTATATGCTGAGGGCGGAGTTTGTTCTGGGTCTTGACCTTTTCAAACTCTTTGCTGGCATCAATGAACAAGATATTATCGTCTTCCTTACGGCATTTCTTCAATACGAGAATACAGGTCGGAATACTTGTACCATAGAATATATTGGCTGGCAAACCGATAATAGCATCGATATAGTTTTTCTTCTCTATCAGGAAGCGGCGTATAACACCCTCTGCATTCCCTCGAAACAGAACTCCGTGCGGAGCAACGCAAGCCATCGTACCACCTTCATTGAGGTGATGAACCATATGCAGAATAAAAGCATAGTCGGCTGTTTTCTTAGGTGCAAGTCGTCCTGCTTTACTGAAACGGTCGTCGTTGTTGAATTTGTCGGCAGCACTCCATTCGGCAGAGAACGGAGGATTTGCAACCACTGCATCGAACTGCATATCATCGAATGCGTCCCATTCAAGCGTATCGCCATTCTCTATTTTGAAGCTGCTGAATCGGATACCGTGCAGCAACATATTCATTCGGGCAAGGTTGTAAGTAGTCGGATTTTTCTCCTGTCCATAGATATATGCCGCCTTACCGATACTTGCTGCACGGAGCAATAGTGAACCACTACCGCAAGTAGGGTCGTAAACATTACGCAAACGGTTATGCCCAAGAGTAACAATCTCCGCCAATATGCGGCTGACCTCTTGCGGAGTATAGAACTCACCGGCTTTCTTGCCTGCGCCGGCTGCAAACTGGCTAATCATATATTCGTAAGCATCGCCCAAAATATCAATTTCTTGCGAGGCCTCTACACCAAAGTCAATATCGTCCAATGCAAGAAGCACATTGCTGACGAGCGTGTTTTTATCATCTGCTGTTTTTCCCAATTTAGGCGAAGCCAAATCAATGTCCGAGAACAATCCGCCAAAATCCTCTTCACTATCCTGTCCCAAAGTGCTGTCTTCTATACGCTTCAACGAGCGTTCCAACATAGGAAGAACATTTTCTTTCCGCTTGATAGCCTCAATTACGGACGAAAACAAGAACTTCGGTTCAATGAAGTAGCCTATATTTTCCAAGCACTGGTTCTTAACCTCTTCCTGCAATTCCGGTGCATCCGAATCGGTCATTTCCCATAATTCCTTGAATGTAACTTCATCATCATCCAACGCACTGTTAGCGTATGTTTCTATCTTCTCCGACAGGTATTTGTAGAAAATGAATCCCAAGGTAAAATACATAAAATCGCTTGCCGACATATTGCCACGCAAACGGTTTGCGACCTCCCAAAGCTGGTCACGGAGTTTCTGTTGCAGTTCTTCGCTCATAT
>OMFQ01001293.1_pt1 | contig 10185 bp, 8 predicted proteins | sample 1645671 | NCBI WGS metagenome assembly OMFQ01 (sample SAMEA103958119, study PRJEB25191) | human gut metagenome | biome: human-associated habitat [ENVO:00009003]; feature: intestine environment [ENVO:2100002]; material: feces | place: Germany | collected 2013/2015
ATGTTTCCGCTGCAACGTGGGTTTGGCAGCAGGTGCCGGGGAGGCCGCGGCGGATGCCGACAGGGCGACCACCTTATCCTTGATTTTATAAGAAATGCCCGAGCCTGCGAAGACAGAGGCAAGCATTTCGTCGAGCGTCGAGCCGTTCAATGCGACATCCACATCGGTCATCGTACGCTCCCCGAGCGACGTTTCATAGGAAAAGACCACGCCCGTCTGCCGGTGCCGCTTTCGCCGCAGCGAACGACGGAAGCGCGAGGCAGGAGCATAGCACGCCCGCACACCACCCCCTGAGGAGTGAAGTAATTGATTTTTTCATTATGGTTCAGATTAGGGTAAAGAAAGAAATTTGTTTTAAGGCCATCGGCACTTTCCGGTGTCGATTACAGGGTGGCAAAAGACTCTTTTTCCATAGGCCGGATCAAATTTTGGGTTGGATTACGGTTGATTATCGATTCAGCTGAATAATTTTAAAACGGCATCCCGACACGAACTGCAACAGGTCTACGACATCTTCGACGGAAGCGTCCTTCTGGAAATTGAAGTTATAATGGTCGTCAGGCATTTGCTGCCCCTCGGGACGCAACTCTACGCCATAGGCCTGTTCGATGCGCCCGATGATCTCGGGCAGGGTCGCATTGTCGAGGGTAATGACCCCGTAACGGATCAGCAACAGGTCGCCCACGGGCACCTCGTTGACCTCGAGCTGCTCGGCATCGGCGTCATAGACCGCCTGCTGTCCGGGATGCAGGCAGATCAGGTTGCGGCCGCCGGGATGCTGCAACGCAACGGAACCTTCGGCCAGCGTGGCCTCGGCGACCGACTCGCCGCTGAAGGAGCGGACATTGAAGACCGTCCCGAGCACGCGAACCCGGAATGCGGGCGTGGTGACAATGAAGGGGTGTTGGGCATCATGCGTGACGTCGAAATAGGCTTCGCCGTCGAGCTCGACATTACGGCCGTCGACACGGAACGTATCGTCGTAGGAGAGCGACGTCCCTGGCCCCAGCCAAACGTCGGTGCCATCGGGCATGGCCACGTGCATGGCCACGGTATCGGCATTGTGGAAACTATGGACGAATGGTGCGGTCACGATCCGGTAGGTCATGAAAGACGCGACGAGGATCGCCGCAACAGCTGCCGCAGCGGCAAAACGCCGTAGGGGGATCAGACGCCCCTTGCGCACCGGAGCGGCATCGAGGGCATCGATCCGGCGGTTGAGGCCGTTGAGCGACCGCACGAAACGCGCCGGCAGTTGCGTATCGGGACGCTGCATGCGACCCCGCTGCCAGACGGCACGCAACTCGGCGAAAACGCGGCGGTTTTCATCGCTCGCGCAGATCCATTCCCACAGCATCCGCTCCTCATCAGGGGTGGCGGCGCCGGCGAAATAGGCCGTAAGTAACTTCTCGTCGAAACGGACGGTCGTGTCGTTCTGTTTCACAGTTCGGAATATTAGGTTTCTACCCTAAATACACCTCGCCGGAGCAAAACACCTACATGAAAATGAATTTTTATTTGCCAAGGATATACATTGTCAAGAAAATCAGCATCTTATAGTGGCTTAATTTTTGCCGGAGCTGTTTCAGGGCATTATAGATATGGTTCTCGACCGTCGAAAGCGTGATGCCCAGCTGTTCGCTGATTTCACGGTTCGAGAGTCCTTCGATATGGCTCATGCGGAACACCTCTCGGCATTTGGGCGAAAGCGATTCGATCGCCGCATCGATCTCGCCGGCGACCTCCTGCGAGTAGAGTTTACGGATGATTTCGCTGTTGTCGGGATCGTAATGGGCATAACAACTCTGCTCGATCTGCTGCGCCACCCACGAACGGTAGGCCGTGGCATTGGCCCCTTTCTTCAGGGCATTGAGCGATGCGTGGTAGACCGAGCGGAGCAGGTAGCCCTGGAGCGAACCGTCGTCGCGCAGATTGTCGCGGTGGAGCCAGATACGGACGAAAACATCCTGCACTACGTCCTCCGCACCGTCGTCCCCGACAAACAGCCCCGCATAATTGACGAGCGACGCCCAATAGAGGCCGTAGAGTTCGTTGAAAGCGTTGCGGTCGCCGGCTTTCACCCTTGCTATCAATGTCGAATCTTCCACTTCGGTTCCGGTTAGACGTTTACAAAGATACGTCTTTTTATCGTTTGTCCAAAAACGCCGTCCCGCATCCGCCTGACACCCTGCAACGGGCGAAAAGTCCGGAAAAATGCGGAATATGCGGGATTTCAGGCGGCCAAGTATACTTTTTGTGCATATATGCGGACTGTTTTCCGGATAAGATGGCTTAATTTTGTACGGATTTGAAATACAATTTTAACCTAATAATAACCCGAAGTATGAAGAAAAACATTCTCCTGACCGCTGCCGCCCTGGTGACGACCCTTGTCGGCGTAGCGCAATGGCAACCCGCGGGCGACCGTATCCGCACCCAGTGGGGCGAAAAGCTCGATCCGCAGAACGTATTGCCCGAATACCCGCGTCCTCAGATGGTACGCGGCGACTGGCAAAACCTCAACGGCCTGTGGGACTATGCGATCCTGCCGCTGGGACAGACCCCCGACAAATTCCAGGGACAAATCCTCGTGCCGTTCGCCGTGGAGTCGAGCCTCTCGGGCGTAGGGAAAAGCCTGGGTAAGGATAACGAACTCTGGTACAACCACAGTTTCACGGTACCTGCGAAATGGAACGGCAAGCGCGTGCTACTGCACTTCGGCGCCGTAGACTGGAAAGCCGACGTCTGGGTGAACGGTGTCAGCGTAGGCAGCCACACGGGCGGCTATACGCCGTTCGAGTTCGACATCACGTCGGCCCTGAAAAAGGGTGCCAACGATATCCGGGTTCGCGTATGGGATCCGACCGACGACGGCTACCAGCCGCGCGGCAAGCAGGTGAACCGCCCCGAGGGCATCTGGTACACTCCCGTGAGCGGCATCTGGCAGACGGTATGGCTCGAAGCAGTGCCCCAGCAATATATCAAGGAAGTGAAGACCACGCCCGACCTCGACCGCAAGTCGTTCCGCGTCGAAGCCCCGGTTTGCGGAGCACAGCCTGAAGACCGCATCGAAGTGGCGCTTTTCGACGGCGACACGCAGGTAGCCAAGGGCAGCTCGCTCAACGGCGCCGCAGTGGAGCTGGCCGTTGCCGAGCCCAAACTCTGGAGCCCCGCATCGCCGTTCCTCTACGACATGAAGGTAAGCCTGGTACGCAACGGCAAGAAAATAGACGAAGTGAAGAGCTACACGGCCATGCGTAAATTCTCGATCGGCCGCGATGCCGACGACATCGTCCGCCTGGAGCTGAACAACGAGCCGGTATTCCAGTTCGGCCCGCTGGATCAGGGCTGGTGGCCCGACGGCCTCTATACAGCCCCCTCGGACGAGGCGCTGGCATTCGACGTCATCAAGACCAAGGACTTGGGTTACAACATGATACGCAAACACGTGAAGGTCGAGCCCGCACGCTGGTACTACCACTGCGACAAACTCGGCATGATCGTATGGCAGGACATGCCCAGCGGCGACCGCGGCCCGCAGTGGCAGATGCACAACTATTTCACGGGCGAGGAGAAGCACCGGTCGGCAGAATCGGAGGCCAACTTCCGTAAAGAGTGGAAAGAGATTATCGACTACCTCTATTCGTTCCCCTCGATCGGCGTATGGGTTCCCTTCAACGAGTGTTGGGGACAATTCAAGACCCAGGAAATCGTGGAGTGGACGAAGGCCTATGATCCTTCGCGTCTGGTCAACCTCACGGGCGACATCCTCGACACGCACCACTACCCCAACCCGCGCCTGACGCTGCTCGATACCAACCGTGCAACGGTGCTGGGTGAGTACGGCGGCATCGGCTTCGTGATGAAGGGGCACCTCTGGGAACCCGACCGCAACTGGGGCTATATCCGCCTCAACTCCCCCAAGGAGGTGACGGACGAATACGAGAAGTATGCAGAAATGCTCTACAAACTGATCGGCCGCGGATTCTCGGCGGGTGTATATACGCAGACCACCGACGTCGAAATGGAGGTCAACGGACTGATGACCTACGACCGCAAGGAGATGAAGGTCGAGCCGGAACGTATCCGCAAGATCAACCAGAAACTCTGCAACGCGCTGAGCAAATAGGCGTCCGGCATCGAAATACGAGGGACTTCCCGACGGATTTTCCTTTGAATATTTGAATAATTATAACAGCCTAATTTCTTAGGCTGTTATTTTTTTATCATCGGACAAGGTGGCAATGGAAAAGCAACCGCTCTGTTTTCAGTCTGTTGCAATAACCTTCCAACCTCACGCGACCGATCCGGACGCAAACTGGATTCCCGAAAAAGCAAAGGGCCGGTATGTATATCGTAAGGCTTTACACCCCTTTATCGCCTGAAAACCCGAAGTATTCGCAAACCGCAGCCGGGATGTTCGCATATTTCCATGATCCGAGACTCGCTCCCGCGGTTTGATATGTGTTGATGGAATGGCGTACCGTAGACGTGCGCGGATAACCCTGCCCTGGAGAGCCGCTCGTCGGTTTCAGAATACACGCCGACTTATGATATCCCGGCTGGAATGTACCGTAAATAACGACAGTTTTCCGGGCAGGCTGTCGTTCTGCATAGGCGGTCAGCTAAAACCAGCTGCGGGGAAAATACAAAACCCTCTCATGCCGGGAGGGTTTTGTATTCGTTGGGCGTATAACCGACCACCTTTTTGAACAGCCGGCTCAGATGGTGCGGATATTTGAAGCCCAGTTCGTAGGCGATTTCACTGACCGACCTGCTACCTTCGGTCAGGAGTTCTTTGGCTCGGTCGATGGTGGTCAGTTGGACATACTCCTGCGCCGATTTTCCGGTTTCCTTCTTGATCAGATCGCCGAAATAGTTGGGCGACAGGTGCAGCCGGTCGGCACACCACGCGACCGAAGGCAGGCCGAACCGCTGGGGTTTGTCCGATGTAAAATAATCCCGTAACAACGCTTCGAAACGGGTCAGGATATCTTTATTTACATTTTCACGTGTAACGAACTGACGGTCGTAGAACCGCACACAATGGTTGAGCAACACCTCGATATTGGCCGTAATGATCTGTTTCGAGTGCTTGTCGATGGCATGTTGCAATTCCTCGCGGATTTCACGAAAACAATTGATGATGATTTGCTGCTCGCGTTCGGACATATGCAGCGCTTCGTTCGACGCATAGGAGAAGAACGAGTAATCCGCCATGCGGCGGCCGAGCAATGTGCCCCGCAGCAAGTCGGGATGAAACATCAGGCACCATCCCTTGTATCCGTAGGAAACCTTGCCGTCATCGACGCCCGCCACCTGGCCCGGCGCGATGAAAACCAGCGTACCCTCCCGGTAATCGTATTGGTTACGCCCGTAGAGCAGCGGCCCACAGTCGAGATGCTTGAGGAAAATACAGTAAAAACCGAAGTTTTTCAGGCAGTGGCGGACATACTCCAGTTCCGAAAAATCGACGACGCTTACCAGAGGATGCAGGGTTTCCACGCCCAGCAGCTCGTTGTAGTCCTGTACCGAATCCAATTTTACGATCGTTCCCATGTTTATTAGTTCTTCTATTGCAAAGGTAACCGATTTTCAGATACGCACAACCATCCTCCGGCGGAATCCGTAATATCGGTTCCTGAATCCGTAATACGGGTTAGTCCGTTGAAAACAAGTCCGGTTCGAACCGTAAAATTGGTACTTGAAACCGTAATCCGTCTATGGATGCGCCTCCATCCGTTCCCTACTTTTGTAATGTCGGAAAAGACGAATCGAATTAAACCATAAAAATATGAAGTACCGGGAATTGGGAAACAGGAAATTACAGGTGTCCGCCATCGGACTGGGTTGTATGGGCATGAGTTACGGCTATGGTTCCGCAGCGGACAGGAACGAGATGATTACCCTGCTCCGCAAGGCATACGAGCTTGGGGTGACTTTCTTCGATACGGCGGAGTGCTACGGGCCGTACGCCAACGAGGAACTGGTCGGCGAAGCGATGGCACCGATCCGCGACAAGGTGGTCATAGCCACTAAATTCGGCATTAGGATCGACGCGCAAGGGCGGCAGGCGCTCAGCAGTCGTCCGGAACAGATCCGCAGGTCGGTCGAAGGCTCGCTGAAACGGCTGCGTACCGACCAGATCGACCTCTACTACCAGCACCGCGTCGATCCCGAGGTGCCGATCGAAGAGGTTGCCGGGACGGTCGGCGACCTGATCCGTGAAGGAAAAGTCCTGCATTGGGGACTTTCGGAAGCGGGGATACAGACCATCCGCCGGGCCCATGCCGAACTGCCTCTGACGGCCGTTCAGAGCGAATATTCGATGTTCTGGCGCGAACCGGAGGAGCAGTTGCTCCCGACGCTCGGAGAGTTGGGCGTGGGCCTCGTGCCGTTCAGCCCGTTGGGCAAAGGATTCCTGACCGGCGCCATCGGCCGGGATGCCCGTTTCGGGAAGGGGGATTTCCGGTCGGTCGTACCGCGCTTCACCCCCGGAAACATAGCCGCCAACCTATCGCTGGTGGATTTCGTCCGAGAGGTTGCCGCCGCAAAAGGCATTACGCCCGCGCAGGCCGCCCTTTCGTGGCTGATGGCACAACGGCCGTGGATCGTTTCGATTCCGGGCAGCCGCAGCCTGCAACACCTGACGGACAATATCGCGGCCGCCGGGGTGAAATATACCGAAGAAGAGATGAAGGATATAAACGAGCGCCTTTCGCAGATCGTCCTTTCGGGCGACCGATACCCCGCCGAATTACAGGCACGGGTAGGACGCTGAAACACAGGAGACTATGAAAAAGTACATGTTGGGAATGGGGATGCTCTGCGCCGCTTCGCTGGCCGCAGCACAAACCCCGAACGCGGAACAAGTTATGGACACGAAACGGCAACACATCGCAGAGATCGCCGCCCTCACGGGGCGGGGTGACCTCGCCGGACTGGAATCGGCCCTCGTTGCAGGGCTGGACGACGGCATGACCGTCAATGAACTGAAAGAGGTAATGGTACACGCCTACGCCTATTGCGGATTCCCGCGGGCCCTGCGCGGGTTGCAAACCCTGGTCGCCGTGCTCGACGGGCGCAAGGCCGCCGGTGCCGAGGTGAATTGGGGCCGCGAGGCGTCGCCGATCACCGACACCCGCCCGAAATATGAACGGGGACGCGACATTCTCGCTGAAATTTCCGGCGTTCCGGCGGATGCGCCAAAAGCCGATTACGCCGTACTGGCTCCCGAGATCGAGGTGTTTCTCAAAGAGCACCTTTTCGCCGACCTCTTCGAACGCGACGTGCTGACCCATGCCGAGCGGGAGATCGCCACGGTAGCGATACTGGCCGCTATCGGCGGTGTGGAGCCGATGATGAAGGGGCACATGGGCATCGCCCTGAACGTGGGTGTCACACCCGACGAACTGCGCGGCCTGCTCGCCCTCGTCGAGCGGCGGATCGGACGCAGTGAAGCAGATGCCGGACGCCTGATGCTGGACGAGGTGCTGCAGGGTAAAGGCCTGACCGCCGATCCCGGGACGCCGGTCGCCGAAGCGGGGAACGGAGTGAGGAGGCAGAAGGTTACATTCCGGAACCGCTTTCTGATCGACGTGGTCGGCGACCTTTTTCTTCCTGCGGGCTATGACCCCGCGAAGCGATACCCGACACTGGTTGTCGGCCATCCTTTCGGTGGCGTAAAGGAGCAGACCTCGGGGCTTTACGCCCGTCGCCTGGCGGAGTCGGGGTATGTTACGCTGGCGTTCGACGCTTCCTATTACGGCGAAAGCGGCGGCTATCCGCGCCGGATCGAATCGCCCGAAGTCCGCGTGGAGGATTTCAGTGCGGCGGTCGATTTCCTTGCGAATCATCCGGCTGTGGACGCGGACAGGATCGGCGTGATCGGTATTTGCGGCGGCGGATGTTATTCGGTGAGTGCCGCGCAGATCGACCATCGCATCAAAGCCGTGGCGACGATCAGCATGTACGATATGGGTCGTGCCCGCCGCCGGGGCGTGGGCGACTCGATGACCTATGAACAGCGCATGGCCACGCTCGATGCCGTCGGTGCGCAGCGCACGGCGGAATACGGCGGAGCCGCCCGCAGGGACATCCGCGCCCTGCCCGAAAAGGTCGACGCTTCAACGCCGCAGTACGCCCTCGATTTCCTCGACTACTACGACAATCCCGCACGCGGCAAGCATCCCAATTCGATGGCCTATTATTCCTATACGAGCCTTGCGCCGATGATGAATTTCTTTCCGTTCGTGCAGATCGAGACCATCTCTCCGCGCCCGCTGCTCTTCATTGTGGGCGAACATGCCGTGTCGGCCTACTTCTCGGAAGACGCCTACGCGAAGGCCGCCGAACCCAAGGAGCTGTTCGTCGTCGAGGGAGCCACGCATGTCGATCTCTACGACCGCCCGGAGTACCTGGCGATTACGCTGCCCAAACTGGACGGCTATTTCAGGCAATACCTTAAATGACGACCGATATGAAACGGATATTCATCGTCGCAGCCGCAGCCCTGCTGGGCACCTGCTGTAACCGAACGGCCGAAACGCCCCGAACGCAACCGCCGAAAGACGTTTTTGCCAAGGGTTCACTGCTGGAAAACAACCCCAATTTTTCGGGCGTGGCCTGGCTCGAAATGTTCGTTACGGCAGCCGATTCCATGGATTGTACGGTCGGCAACGTAACCTTTGCACCCGGCGTACGCAACAACTGGCATGCACATCCCGGCGGCCAGATTCTGCTCTGCACTTCCGGCAAGGGGCTTTACCAGGAAAAAGGAGGAGCGATCCGCGAGCTGCACCCCGGCGATGTGGTGAAAATCGCGCCCGGGGTGATACACTGGCATGGTGCGGCTCCCGGCAGCGGGTTCACGCATATCGCCGTCGGCACACAGGTGTCGAAAGGCCCGGCCGAGTGGTTCGGCCCGGTGTCGGACAACGAATATAATGACACCGAAGGCCATGGGAACAGATAAGGGAATAAGCCGCAGGGAGGCTTTGGTACGGATGGGCAGGATCGTCGCCGGAACGGCCGCCGCGTCCATCGGGCTGCCGGCCCTGACTTCCTGCGCAGGGAAAAGGCGGAAAAGGCGGATCGTGCTGTATTTCACCGCTACGGGCAACAGTCTGTATGTCGCCCGCCAACTGGCGGAACCGGAAGGGGAGCTGTTGAGCATTCCGCAGATGGTGAAACAGAACCAGTATGAGTTCGAGGCGGACGAAATCGGCATTGTCTATCCGATATATGGCCACATGCCGCCCAATATGGTGCGGAACTTCATCCGGGAAGCCCGGCTGAAAGCGGAATACAAGTTCGCAGTACTCACGTACGGGGCACGGAAATGCGATGCGGCGGAGATATGGAACGACTTGTCGGCCAAGGCCGGAAACGCCTTCGACTACATCGCCACGCTCGTCATGGTGGATAACTGGCTGCCGAATTTCGACATGAACGAGCAGGTGAAGATGGACAAGCGTATCCCGGAAAACTTACGGCGCATCGCCGGGGAAATATCCCGAAGGCGGCACTGGCTGGAACCCGTGAGCGAAGAGGAACGGCAGATGCACACCGGGTTCATGGCATTCTCGGGGCTCGATCCCGAGGTCGGGTTCCTCAAAAGGAGCGAAAGGTATTTTACCGTTACGGATGCCTGTATCGGCTGCGGGGCCTGTACGGATGTCTGCCCGCGCGGGAACTACGAGCTGACCTCGCACGGGGTTGCGACGCAGGGAGACTGCGATTTCTGTTTCGCCTGCATCCAGAACTGTCCGCAGAAGGCCATCCGGTTCCGCCAGGACAGCGGCGACCCATTGCTGGCACGGGGCGAACGAAACCCGGATGCCCGATACCGGAACGAGCATGTCTCGCTGATGGATATAAAGCGGGCAAACAGCCGATAGACGATATGATAATCACTAAAATACAATGACCATGAAACGAGCATATGCAAGTTTATTCACTGCCCTTATCTGGATCGGCGGTTTCGGACAACATCTTTCCGAAGCGGTGTCCCCGCTCTCGATCGCCCGGCAGGGCAGTTTCGCCGTCGGCGGGACGGTGCTGCAACACCCGGGGAAATACGACAACAGCCGGTTTGTCGGTTTCGGAACGCCCGTCGAAGAGGGGCAGAGCTACCACGCCGACCATGCCGTCGTCGATTTCCAGATACCGGCCGGTGCATACCGG
>OMFQ01001298.1_pt1 | contig 10126 bp, 6 predicted proteins | sample 1645671 | NCBI WGS metagenome assembly OMFQ01 (sample SAMEA103958119, study PRJEB25191) | human gut metagenome | biome: human-associated habitat [ENVO:00009003]; feature: intestine environment [ENVO:2100002]; material: feces | place: Germany | collected 2013/2015
ACACATCAGTTTTGACAATTTTTCCATTCGGAGCATTTTCCCAAGTGGTCAATCCAATGTGCTCTTTATCTGCGTTAGCTCGTTCAACAATCAACTCCGCAGCGGTATGCCCATGTACGGCATAGTGCATTTTGTTCTGTACCTTCTTGAAAAAAAGACGAGTTGTCGGAGCGTCCTTATTATAGTCTATAGCCGTAGCATATATATGTCAATTTCTGATAGAACCTACGTTCACTCAATCATATTTCTCGAATCTCGGCAAGCAAATGCTCAAAATAATCCTCACCGATAAACGAACCGTTCTCCATTCGCTTCTTGTCTATCACATAACCACGGATGACAAACTGACGAAGCACACATGTACACCACTACCGGAACTGGGTTGCCCGAACAGAATTGACACGATAACCGACACTGATAATCGCATCAAGATTATAGAAAGTCGTATCATAATTCTTACCATCCGAAGCAGTTGTTTCCATTTTGGAAATAACTGAATCTTCGCCCAACTCCCCACTCTCAAAAATATTTTTAAGGTGTTTGCTAATTGCAGGTACTCCCACATCAAAAAGCTGTGCCATTGCCTTTTGTGTTGCCCAAATGGTTTCATTCTTATACATCACTTGAATCCCACCCTCTTTGCCTTCAAGCATAAAGATAAGAAACTCTGTTGTACTATTTCGTATTTCTATGTTCTTTGCCATAATTTAATTTTTTATTCGCACAATCATAAATCCATTTTCAATTATTCACAACAACACTTTTATGCTACTATATACTACAACACTTTTTTAATATCATCGATGATTATCGGAGATAATTCTAATTCATCAAGGTCTAATGACCTTAACCATTCTAAACATTCGTCTTTTGATTTCTTTGTAGATATAATGTATTTAGTCAATTCAAGTACAGTATTGCGACTTAAACCTAAAGCCAACAATGATAGATGGGTCTTTTGAGATACTCCAAACTCCAACCAAAGATTTAACTGAGGAATACTTTCCATCAGTTCCTGCTTATTATTTATTTCGAGAACATATCGAAGTATATCAATATAACAACTTGAATCTTTTGCAAATTGATATCTGACAAAACTTTCCACATTTTCCATTACCTCTCTAATCACCGCAGGAAGTTTCTTATTATAATGATTTCTTTTGTAAGATTCATAGCTTTTGCGAATAAGATATGACAATGGTTTTCCTGACATCCAATTAATCAACAAAATTGCTCTAGAAGCATTTAATTGAGGTGGATAATACGAAATAGTACGTCCTATAATATCAATAAGATTTTTATATTCTTCAAAGGCGTTAGTATCATTGGGATAGACTGGAATTAATGTGTCAATCTCATCAATATGCTCCGTAAAGAAATTATATAACTTCTGTTGAGCAAGAGGCGATATACCTGGATTTTTCTTTATGATAGAACTTGGTAATGTGATCTTTGATTGAATAGAATATAATTCAGTCATTAATTCGTTATAAAATGGATTTAAAGGTGCCGTCTCTTCTTCCAAAACATATCTTATATAAAAATAACCAAAAGCAAACTCTAAGTCAGGTCGTTTTTCCGCATCTTGTCTAGGTGACTCATGACGAATATAGTTCAATAATTCTTCACCTTTATTTTCGATAACATTTAAGGCTCGTTTTATCTCTTGTTTCGTTTTATTTGGTTCTGGCTGGACACTCCATTTTGAAGGTTCGATACAGAAGATATTTCCGCTATACTCTTTTCCCAATCGACCAGCTCTACCTGCTAAATTCCAAAAATCATTTTGATTCAGCGGATTCCCTTGACCTCTTGTTGGTTTTCTTATTATAATTGATTTTGCTGGAAGATTGACACCTTCCAGCAAAGTTGAAGTACACACCAGATATTCTATTTTCCCTATGGAAAACAATCGCTCGATTTCATTTCTTATGAGCAAGGGCATATTTCCATAATGAAATGCAATTCCTTTAGATAAAACTCTAGCTAAAACATACTGAGTATGAATAGTGCTCTGCACTAATTCAACTAGGGCTGTTATTTCTGTGTCCGGTTCTCGTTCTGGTAGTAAATCATAAAGCAAAGTAGCAGTATCTTCAGCATCCGCAGCCCCATTACTATAAATAAGGCATCCACCTTTATTCGATGTTTGATAAGCAGTATGAACTATTTTATGTCGTTCAGTTGTAGGTCGATCAGTCATAATTATTCTCCCCAACAAAATAGTTTTCTCAATAGTACATAAATGGATTTGCCATTCTCTGATTTTTCTATGGACTTGAGAAACGTATAAAAGATTTTGATTAACAGCAACAAATTGTGTATTGACCATACACTTTCTGCTATTATTCATAACATTATCCAAAAGAATTTCTGGATTTGATGTAAAAGGGCTAGAAAAAAATACCTTGATTGAAGAATTAGCTTTAACAACATCTTCTATCTTTTGTTGAAGTAAGATTCCTCTGTTCCCATCTTCAATTTTATGTGCTTCATCAACAATAAGAATATCTATTTTGTTATTAGCCCCCCCATATAAAAACCAATGAAGACGCTCTTGAGTAAAAACAAAAATATTAGATTTATCTTCTATAATATCTTCTTGAGGAGGCACTGTCGTTACATTTGCCTGATTATCAATATTATATTGTTTCAATAATACTTTTAAATCAGATTCAACCTGACTGATTAATGCTCTTGTGGGTACAACATATACAATATTTTTATTACCTTCGATTAATTCTTCCAACAAAAGGGTACAAAGAATATAAGACTTACCAGCAGAAGTTGGAGCTGATATACTTATTGTCTCATTATGTTGATATGCGGAATAAACTTCTCTTTGAAACTTATTCAAAAGAAATACTTCATCATTTACAATTATGGAATGCTCAATATCTGACTTGTTTTGTTGGAGTTTTAAAGCAAAAGGATAGCTATCTCTAAAGTCTTTTTTTATATACTGTTTATCCAATGCGATTTTAATCGCTGGCTTAATTGTTAGATTATCCAAAATAAATGCAGCTGCATTTTTTTGATTTTCATCAGTTGTTTCCTGCATTAAACAAGTCTGAGCTATGCGGAGAGCAGCGTCCAAATATTTACTTTCATCATAATAACTAAACAAAGATGCTATACTTAATATATTATTCCAATCTATTCGAGATAATAAATCTGATTTATCTTTATCCCAGATTAAATTAGGAATAGTATCACAAACAGACAATGTAAGTAAAGCCTCATATTGATGCTTGAAACTATTTAAGTTATAAACTTTTTCAGCTAACATTATTTGATTGTTTTAAGATAACACTTTCTAAATTCGTCAACAGAAGGGAAGGGCATTAAAAAGACATGAATTTCCTTTTTATCAAGATTCTCATGATCTTTTATCTTTTCGCCTATGGTACTATGCCATTTCTCATATTCTGTTAGTATTGCATTTTTAATGTGTTCTGTAGTTTTTGTAATATCTGTATCACTTGGATATTTATCATAATCAAATCCTATAAAACATACACCCTTATAAACTAAATGATTGGATTGTTCTTTATCTTTATCAAAATACTCTACGAGTATATCTTCAACAGTTTCATCGTTAATATTTTGGTGTATATTAGATGTGATCAAATCAATGTCTCTTTCTTGTGTAGAAGCACAACCTTTCGGATCTAGCAAAAAACCTTTCAAACTATCAAAACAGTTCGTTAATGCCGCATTCAAATTTTGATACATTTTAGCTTCTGCCCAATATAATTCGAGGTTACCTGTTGTACGATTATACCGAAAATGGACACCATCTGCTCCTTGATAATGCATTTTCGCAGATGTTTTTAAAGACATTTTACTTATTAACTGTGGCAGTTTCAAAATATCTTGTGTAAGAATATATAATAAAATTTCACCACCTTCTCCTGTTTTATCCAAATCTGTAAAAAGATTTTCAGCTTTCTTTCTTAACTGAATTATCTTTCTTGTAGAACCTGTGTTATTTAAATCATTTTTTGCTTCATCTATTTCTTTCTTTGGAATAGCATAATCAACTATTCGAAAATCAATATATTCTATTAAATCTTGAAGTCTTAAGCGCCCATTCGCATCAACTTTTAGACAATAGCAATATCCTTTAGAATTAGTTTCAGGTATATCTATACAGTACCTAACCTCTTCAATACGGGATTTTATTGCCTCATTTTCATTAATTATGAGATTGTTTATTGCAGTTTCTATTCTATCCATATTACTCATATTCAAATTCTTAATATCTAAAAGTTGTTCTAGCGACTAATGATTAATAATACATTTCAATATACTGATAAGCTTTATCAAAAACTTCCTGGTCTTTGATTTGATAATTAACCCATAGGATAGAACGTAATTTCTTTTTAATCTCTCGTTGAGCTGTAATACTCTTGAATGCGTCTTTAAATTTGCGCACAATAGCCACTACATTTTCATCTATATCTGCAACGACACGCTCTACAATTATAGGAGTGTCTTCTGTCTTTATGGATTCAAATAACTCCGTAAGAGCAGCTTTTGCTTGTTCCCTCTTATCGAGAGGTTGATTTGAATTTTTTTCTTCCTCAAGAACCTCTTTGGCAAGAGTTAGCAATCCACGGAGGAAATCAATACTAGTTATAAGATTCTCCTCCATATGACGACGCAGTTCATCCAACTTTTCGGCAAATGCTTTGTAGTTGGGATCTCCATGATGCTCACCTAATCTCAAACGGAGCATCTTTTCGACCTCAAGTATCTTTTTAGGATTATCTTTCGCTTGCTCCAACACCATATCAATAACATCTCCATCTACCACAAGATCTTCAAGAGGAGTACCTATATCGATTGTATCAATATTACGATGAATTATCTCTATAGTTTTAGCACCCAATAAAGTCCATATAAGTGAACCTCCAGTACTAACAGGACGTACACTTTGATATACCTGAGCCAGCCAAGTATAATCCGCCTGATAAGCAGCCAGCATTGCATCCGGGCTTACTGTTTCCCAAGCTTTAGCCAATCGTGAAAAATGTTTTGCAAAATTCGTTTTTGTAGACTCATCAAGTAAACATTGCTGGGCAGCTTGCAAACCTTCCCAACCACCGATTGTCCGGTCTACACCAGGGAAAAAGTCAATACACTCTTGCAAAAATTGAGGTATCAACACTTTTATCTCATCAATATTCTTTACAACCGTTTTTACCGTCTCCTCATCAAAAGCAAGGCTTTTGGCTACATTATCAAATACACCAACGAAATCTACAATCAGACCACATTTCTTATCAACATTGTACTTTCTATTTGTACGACAAATAGCCTGCAACAGCGTATGGTCTTTCATCGGCTTATCAAGATACATACATTGCAAAATTGGAGCATCAAAACCTGTCAACAGCTTTGAAGTGACAATCACCATTTTAATCGGTGACAATGGATCACGGAATTGGTCAAGAAGTTTTCTTTCTTGTTCTCTATCACGACGGTATGCCTTATACTCATCAGCTTTATCGCCAGCCGTATGCATAACGATAGTGGTTGCATCTTCCGAACCCAAAAGAGCATCAATCGCTTTCTTATATTTCACACAGCAGTCTCGGTTATATACCACGACTTGAGCTTTCATTCCAGTGGGCTCTACATACTCTTTGAAGTGATTTACAATATAACGTGCGACATCGTTAATTCGCTTCTCTGCTGTAAAAAATGCTTCAACAGAAGTTCGTTTTACTAATTCGTTCTTTTCGTCCTCGGATATTTGATCGGTCAGTTCATCAAATTCTTCTTGTAATTGAGTTTCGTTAAGATGCATCTCTACCGGCACTGTTTGGAAATTCAATTCAAGCGTAGCTCCATCTTCAACAGAATTTTGGAAAGTATATTTTGAAATATATCCACCTTTCTCTAAATCCTCATCAGCTCCAAAAGATTGAAAAGTATTCTTATCTCGTTTATTGATAGGCGTTCCGGTAAGGCCAAAGAAAAATGCATTAGGTAATGCATTGCGCATTTTTTGTCCTAAATCCTTTTCCTGAGTTCGGTGTGCTTCATCTACCAATAAAATGATATTATCTCTTTCATTCAGTACACTATCAACATCTCCGAACTTGAAAATTGTCGTTATCAGAATCTTGCGCTGATCCTGCTTGAAAAATGCAACTAACTCATCTTTTGTCTTTGCAGATTCTATATTAGGAATATCAGCACGAGTAAAATCGCCCGTTATCTGATCTTCCAAATCAATACGGTCATCAACGATAACAACAGTGGGAGCATGTAATTCGTTCTGCAAACGTAATTTTTGGGCAGCGAATACCATCAACCATGATTTTCCCGAACCCTGGAAATGCCAAATAAGACCTTTCTTCGGACCTTGTTTCTCTCGATATGTATTTAAGACACGCTGAACAATAGCTTCACCACCTAGATATTGTTGATAACGGCAAACTATTTTTATTTTTTTGCCTGATGATGTTCCTGTAAAAACACTATAGTAACGATATATGTCAAGCAGTCGGTTTGGTTGAACCAACCCCATTACGTTACTTTTAACCGACTCTATTGTACCATGCTGACGACTTTCATCTTTAAACCAAGGTCCCCATTTGTCAACAGGGGCACAGATGCCGGCATATTGAAGTTCTTTACCTTCTGTAGCAAAGGTTAATATATTCGGAACAAACATTTCTGGAATGCTCTTTTCGTAATGCAGCATATCAATGGCTCCGTCAGCCCATGTTATCTGAGGGCGAACAGGAGATTTTACTTCACCAACACAAACCGGAATTCCATTTATCAGATAAACCAAATCCAAACGTTTACCTCCTTCAACAGAACTACGTGGAAACTCCCATTGATTGGTCACTACACAATAATCTTCGACCGCATCTTCGCTAAAGAATCTGATAGGTATATATTCACCATCCTTTCCAAAAGGCTCTGTGTTTTCATTAAATAATAATGTACGAAAACGGTCATTGGCAGTCACCAATTCATCATAATTACCTCCACAAGTAATAGCAGCACGGAGTTTATAAATAACTTGCTCCGCTTGTTGACGTGTTATTGGATTTAACCTGACAAGAGCTTCCAATAGCCATGATTCAACAAGGACAGAATCAGAACTACGAGGTATATCCTGTGACTTTACATACTGCCAACTACTTTGGGTTGCAGCTTCTATGAGCATTTGCTCCACTGTATTGTCTTCGTTAAACATATCTATGGTTTTTATTGTTATCAATTTAATAATTAAGCGATTTTCCCTAATTCGTCACTCTGTATGTCATTCAAATATACTAAAGCTTTTTGAATGACAGATTTTGATTTGTCGGCTTGTCTATATATTGCTTCAAAACGCCTTTGTTCCTCTATCGCAGGCAATCCAACCATAAAATGGTCCAGATATGAAGCACTAACTCTTTTCTGCCCGCCTGTTCCAGACATATTTTTTGCAGCACGCTCACGAAATATAGGCATTCGTGTTAATGCTAACAGCCAATAGGGACTAGATATTCCGTTAATTGGCCGCAATACATGAAATTCTGTAGATCCCATTCCTATACCATTTGTAAGTCCATGTACAATAGCTCCTTTGCCATTCTCCATACAAGGTGTAATCTTGGCAAACAAGACATCATTATTCTCAAAATATGTAAAGCCTTTTTTTACTTTTCCATATTCTTCGTCAGTCATATCTACCCAATATCCATCCTCACTTACCGCCGGCATAGGAATAAAAGAGACTTTATCGGTGTCGCAAAGAGCAATGTTAGGACGTCTTGGATTTAGAATACAACATTCTCCTAATCTTTTCAACTCATTCTTCTGATTTAAAGAAAGAGGATTCCCAAACATCTCGATAAATTGCGATTTGAAGTCGCCAAATTTTGATTTGTCGGCTTGTTGAGCAATGGCTGCAAAGTGATGCTGAGATTCAATCGGTGGGATTGGTATTATCACATTGCCAAGATTTCCACGGCTAACTCTAAGTCTTGTCGTTCCTGTCTTTATTTTGTTTATTTGGCTCGCATAAAGAGCTGTTTTAGAAAATGAAATAAGAAACTCTGGAAGTAAAGTTGCATTCAATCTAACAATAGTGCAATCCACTGCTGTTATTGCCTTACCAATCCCTTCCGGTACAATACAAGCTCGACCAATAGGATCTGGCAATCTAGAAATCAGAATATCACCAGGCACAACTTCCGTACAATTAAGTTTTTTGAAGGTTTCTTCTGTTATATAGCGACTTTTGTCTTCCCTACCCTTGAAAAATCCAAATCCAACATTACCTGTTTGAATAAGGCGTATTCCGTTATCTGATTGATCTTTAGATTCAATCCAATCACCATCAATAAAAGTTGCACATAATGATGAAAGCGTACCTTGAGATTTACAATTTCCAAACATCTCGATAAATTGCGACATACTAACCAATAAATTTACGGTGAGACATTTTTACATTTGTCTGATTCACCATAGCATATTGCAATGTTGTATCAAGACTTTGATGCCCTAAGAGATGCTGGACCTGCTCTATAGGCATACCTTTATCTATCGCCATTGTCGCCAACGTACGGCGAAATTTATGAGGATGCACCTTAGGAATATTCAATTCACGTCCCAAACGACGTAAACGAATTTCCACACCACTTATCTGTAGTCGATCATAAGGTGCTAATAATGAAACAAACAGGGCAGGATTGTCATCTATCCGTTCTGCCAAATAACGTTGTAAATGTATCTTTGTACGAGCATCGAAATAAACTCGACGTTGCTTATCTCCTTTACCGGTAACGATGCATTCCCGGTTTTCAAAGTCTATATCGTTCCGATTGAGTTTGACCAACTCCCCGACACGCATACCAGTAGAGGCCAACAAATCAATCAAGGCTAAATCGCGAATACCTTCGCAATGGTCACGCATTTGTTCCAACGCTTCATCGGAGTATGTTTCTTTGACTGTTTTTCCGACTTTTACTTTATGAATCCGACGTACCGGACTCTTCACAATATAATCCTCATCCTCAAGCCATGAAAAGAAACTTGACAAAATGCGACGTATATTGTCTACCGTAACCTTTGTAGCACCGCTTGTCTGCTGATAATCATTTAAGTAATTACGCAAGTCATCAGTAGTGATATGGCGAATATTTTTTTCTATTTTCCTGATAGCATTATTTAATGTACTTCGATAATAGTGCATCGACTTATCCGAACAACCTTCGACTCGTTTAGCCGACAAAAAACTATCTATCAATTCACTATTACCACTGCACTCTTCATTGTTCTTAGACGACACGTTGATATCACGAAAGGCATAATCTAGCACCTTTCGTAATTGACTCATTTGCTCGTTGTTTAAAACTCCCAGCATAGCCTGCTCTATGTCATTAATCAGATTCTCTATCATATTATTAATAAATTAGTTATCCAATTAAGCCGCAGCTATCAACGCATCTCTTTTATTCTATCCGTTTATTAAACTCTTTATGACTTTATCGATATGTTCAATGCACTGCTTCAATTCAAATTTTGATTTGTCGGCTTGTTTGAGGACCTCAACAAACAAGATTTGTTCATCCATACTAGGAACAGGAACTTTCATTTTCTTGATATCTGAGAATACGATATCAACTTGATTTGTAGAACCAGTTACATATTGCCTGTATATTTCTGCTTGCGTATCATTTAAAGAAAGGTACGTATTAAGCACTTCTGGAAGAATCACTGCTCTATCTGTTGACAAGGCAATCACATGTCCGTCATTTATGTAGGTATTATTGTCTGAAGGACAAATAAATACACAACATCGTCCAAGAGTACCATTTCCAGTTGCATTCAAGAGAACATCTCCTGATTCAAGTATTCTCTTCCTAACTGGGATTTCCTCGTTGTGGTATTTTATATTACCCAAACGTTGACCATCCCAATGGATACATGCTTGATTAATCACTAAGACAGAAGAAGATTCAACATATTTTGGCGTTATCCCCTTACTCATGATTGGACAAACCGATTCAAGGGTTTGCTTATTATGAGTATTATAATACATCTCGATAAATTGCGATTTGAAGTCGCCAAATTTTGATTTGTCGGCTTGTCTATATATTGCTTCAAAACG
>OMFQ01001310.1_pt1 | contig 10065 bp, 9 predicted proteins | sample 1645671 | NCBI WGS metagenome assembly OMFQ01 (sample SAMEA103958119, study PRJEB25191) | human gut metagenome | biome: human-associated habitat [ENVO:00009003]; feature: intestine environment [ENVO:2100002]; material: feces | place: Germany | collected 2013/2015
TGAAGTACGCCTGGCGGCCACGCTGCAGGATCTGATGGAGATGGACGGGTACACCGCGGACACCTGCCACGACGGAGAAACCGGGCTGGACAACGCCCTCACCGGGATCTATGACGTGATGATCCTGGACGTGATGCTGCCCAAGATGGACGGCTTTACCGTGCTGCGCCGCCTGCGGGCAGAGCACAGCACCACGCCGGTGCTGATGCTCACCGCCAAAGGCGAGGTGGAGGACAAGGTGCTGGGCCTGGACTCCGGGGCCAACGACTACCTCACCAAGCCCTTTTCTGTGGATGAGTTGCTCGCGCGCGTCCGTGCGAATTTGAGGCGCTCCTCGATGGCGTCGAGCGAGTCGACAGAAGCGAGCACGTTCGACAACGGTCCGCTGCATATCGACTACGCCGCGGGATACGCAACGAAAGACGGACGCGAGCTCTCGCTCACCCCAACCGAGTACAAATTGCTCGTCCTTCTGGCGAAAAACGTCGACAAGGTGCTCACCCACACCTTCATCACCCGCGAGATATGGGGCACGAGCTGGGACAGCGATCTGGCGAGCCTGCGCGTGTTCATGCGCACCCTGCGCAAGAAGATCGAGGCAGACCCCTCTCACCCCAAGATGATTCAGACGCACATGGGTGTCGGGTACCGCATGCAGCGTCTCTAGCCCACCCCACAAAAGTGAAAAACGCCCCGCGAACGGATGCTCGCGAGGCGCTTAGATGTCTGGGCCTTACTTGATACCGCGGCCCAAGTCTTCGGCGATTTTGTCGACGCCTTTCAGCGCGGCGCACGTCTTTTTGTTGGAGCAATGCCCCGTGCAAACGCCACCCTGAGCGCAGTCGGCGCAGGTGCCCTTGCGGTAGATGCGCACGCATACCGCGACAAACGCAACGCCGATAACAGCCAGTACAACAATATCGATAGGTGCCATAGCAAGCCTCCTCTAGTTAACCACCACTTACTTTACCCCATCCTCCACCTACCAAAAAGGGACAGGTTTATTTTGGTCGGTTTTATCTGCGGAAACGCCACATCTCCCCCACCAAAAAGCCCGAGTGTCGCTGGGACACCCGGGCTCGTGGAAAGGGGCTAATCCTTGTTCGGACTTAAGCGGAAACTGCGGCGGAAGCAGTGTTGGTCTCGTCCTCGTCGGTCCATGCATGTTTGGGCATGGGGCGGAAGATCTGGAAGAGCATCGCAACCAGCAGCACGATGGCCACCACCGTCCAGATACCAAACTGTCCAAGAACAAGCAGGTTGTAGAACTGGTTGATGAACAGGCCGATCACCCAAGCAAAGGCGCACTCGTAGCCGAGGGCAATCGCGGTCCACTTGCCGGAGTCCATCTGGTTGCGGATGGTACCCATAGCGGCAAAGCACGGAGCGCACAGCAGGTTGAAAGCGCCAAAGGCAACGCAAGCGCCCATGGTCGGGAACATGCCGGCGAACGCGGTCCACAGGCTCGGATCGGTCTCGGCGGCATCGGCAACGGACAGCAGCGAGCCGGCGGTGGCGACGACGTTCTCCTTGGCGACAAGACCCGAGACGGACAGTGCTGTTGCCTGCCAGGTGCTAAAGCCGAGCGGGGCGAAGATCCAAGCGACCAGGTTGCCCAGCATGGCAAGCACGGAGTAGTCCATAAACTCCTCGGGGATGCCGTCCATCGCAGGCAGGAAGCCAAAGGAACCGTTATAGCTACCAAAGTTGGAGAGGAACCAAACGACGACGGTGGACGCAAAGATGACCGTGCCGGCCTTCTTGATAAAGGCCCAGCAGCGCTCCCACACGTGCAGCGCCCAAGAGCGGATCGCCGGGAAGTGGTAGGCGGGGAGCTCCATAACGAACGGCGTCGGGCGACCGGCGAAGAGCTTGGTCTTCTTGAGCATGAGGCCCGAGGCGATGACGGCAAAGACGCCCAGGAAGTAGAAGAGCGGGCTGATCCACGCGGCGGTGGTGGAAGAATCGCCGATGATAGAACCCATGAGCAGGGCGATGATCGGCAGCTTAGCGCCACAGGGAATGAACGTGGTGGTCATGACCGTCATGCGGCGGTCCTTCTCGTTCTCGATGGTCTTGGTGGCCATGACGCCGGGGACGCCGCAGCCCGAGGACACGAGCATGGGGATAAAGGACTTACCGGACAGGCCAAAGCGGCGGAACACGCGGTCCATGATGAAGGCGACGCGGGCCATATAGCCGCAGTCCTCCAGGAAGGACAGCATGACGAACAGCAGGAACATCTGCGGCACAAAGCCGAAGATGGCGCCCAGGCCGCCAACGATACCGTCGCAGACCAGCGAATCGACCAGGCCACCGTCCTCGGTGCCACCCGCCACGAGGGCGTCGTGCACCATGGTGGTGATACCCGGGACATAGGGGCCGTACTGTGCCGGGTCGACCGAGTCGGCATCATCGCCCGCAGCCTCGACAGCCGCGTCGTAGGCGTCGCGGCCCTGGCCGAGCACATACCAACCGTCGGTGCCAAAGAGCTGATCGTTGGTGAAGTCGGTCACCGTTCCGCCCAGGGTGGAAACGGCGATGTAGTACACGCAGAACATGATGACCACAAAGATCGGCAGGCCCAGGATACGGTTGGTAACCACGCGGTCGATCTTCTCGGAGGTGCTCATCTTGGCCGGAGCCTTGGTGAGGCACTCATCGATGATGTGGGCAATCACGCCGTAACGCTCTCCGGTGATGATGGACTCGGCGTCGTCGTCGCAGTCCTGCTCGCACTGGGCGACCAGCTGCTCCACGCGAGCGGCCTTCTCCTTGGTGAGGTTGATGAGCTTGCAGGCGTCCGCGTCGCGCTCAAACAGTTTGACGGTGTAGTAGCGACGCTTGTTGGCGGGAACGCTCGCCGGAAGGTTGTTCTCGATGTGCGTCAGAACGTCCTCGATGGAGGAGTCGAACTTGTGCTCCGGCACCTGGCCCTTGGAGGCAGCGGACTTTTTGACCTGCTCGAACAGCTCCGTGATGCCCTTGTTCTTAAGGGCCGAGATCATCATAACCGGGCAGCCGAGCTTCTTGGAGAGCTTGTCCGTGTCGATCTTGTCGCCGTTCTTCTCGACCAAGTCGGCCATGTTGAGGGCGACGACCACGGGCAGGCCGGTCTCGATGACCTGAAGCGCCAGGTACAGGTTGCGCTCGAGGTTGGTGGCGTCGACCACCTGGACGACCACATCGGGCTCGCCGCTCATGAGGTAATCGCGCGAGCACTGCTCCTCGGGGCTGTAGGGGGAAAGCGAGTAGATGCCGGGGAGGTCCGTGATGGTAACGTTCTTGTCGCTTAGGAGCTTGGCCTCCTTTTTCTCAACCGTGACGCCGGGCCAGTTGCCAACGTAGCCGTTGGCGCCGGTGATCAGGTTGAAAAGCGTGGTCTTGCCGCAGTTGGGGTTACCCGCCAGCGCGACATGGATCTGAGAATCCGCCATTCAATCCTTCTTCCTTGTGTGCCTGCGCTGCTTTCTCCGCGCAGGCTGGATAATGTGCTTCAAAGTTGCTGCATTAAGTTAGAAATACCTAACTTTATCTGCAGAAATATACGCCGCGAGCCCTTACTGGACCTCGACGACGGCGGCCTCCTCCTTGCGGATGGAAAGCTCGTAGCCGCGCACGTTGATCTCGACCGGATCACCGAGCGGTGCAACCTTTACGACCTTGAACGAAGTGCCCTTGATGAGCCCCAGGTCCATAAGGTGGCGGCGAAGCGCACCCTCACCGTGAAGCTTGACGATGGTGGAGCTCTCGCCCACCTTAACGTCACCCAACGTCTTCATCCTCTTGTCCCCCTTTCGGTTTTTATGAAATGCTGCAGACTAACCGACGGTCATGATGTGCATGGCAACCTTGGAATCGATGCCAAAGCGTGCGCCCAGCACCGTGACGATGATATTGGCGCCACTCGAGCTCACCACGTGGATTTCGTTGCCCTCGACAAAGCCGAGGTCCTTGAGGTGGTGTTTCATGTCCTCATTGCCCTTTACACGAGACACGCGCACGGTCTCACCCGCTTTTACCATCGAAAGCGGCATGGCCGGCATCTGCGGTCCGCAAGACATGAGTTGCTCCTAACGTCAGTTCGTCCTCAACATCGACGCGATAAAAGTTAACCACGTCTATGTTCGCTTTAGTAAACTAGCACGTGGTTAACTTTTTGGAAAGGGTCCCCATTCAGATTTCGAAAAAGTTTCCTATACGAAACAAAAAGGCGCGGCAAAGAGCTGTCCTTTGCCGCGTCCCGTCATGCTTAAAGCGAGAGGTTTCTAATCGACGTGACGCACGAGGCCTCATCCACGCCCGAAACGCGGAACACGATGTCCTCGCCGCACTCGCCGTAGAGAGCCATGAGGCCCATAACGTCGCGACCGTCGGTATGGCGGTCGCCGATGCTGACCGACACGTCACTACGATGCTTGGCAATGATGTCATAGAGCAGCGCAACCGGGCGGGCATGTAATCCCAACGGATCTTTAATCGTCTTTGTAAACTCGACCATGTCCCCTCCCACGACATCGCACATTCGGCCGGCAAACCCAGCCACGTGGTAGTTATTGTAGCGTTAGATGCTTGTTGAGGGCGGGACGGAAATCGCATCCCATTTCGAGCGTCAATGATGGGACACAGTTTCCGCCAGAAGGCTCAACCGGAAAGTGCGACCCGTTATTTGGCTGGATTCTGGGACGCAATTTCCCAAAGGGGCCTGTTTGGGAAACTGCGACCCGTTTTGGACGCAAATTCTGGGACGCAGTTTCCGCGACGCCCGGTCAACCTATGCCCTCGCAACACCCACGCATAAAAAACGAGGGAAGGCACGCGTCCTTCCCTCGTTACAGGCAATATGTAGCCGCTTCCCTACATCAGGCGCAGACTGACGTCCTTGAGCTGGGCGCCGCTAACGGCACTCGGAGCGCCCGACATAAGGTCGGAGCCGCTGGCCGTCTTGGGGAACGCCATGACGTCGCGGATGGAGTCGGAACCGGTGAGCAGCATGCACACGCGGTCCAGGCCCAGAGCGAAACCGCCCATCGGGGGCGCACCAAACTTGAGGGCCTCCATGAGGAAGCCGAACTGAGACTCGGCACGCTCCTCGGTAAAGCCCAGGAGCTTGAGCATGGACATCTGCATCTCGGCGTTGTGGATACGCATACCGCCGCCGCCGGCCTCAAAGCCGTCCATGACAAAGTCGTAAGTGCAAGAACCGGCTGCCAACGGGTCGGCCTCGATCTTGGCGATGTCGGTCTCGGTCGGCAGGGTGAAGGGCTGGTGCTCGGCGGCATAGGCCTTGCGGTCCTCATCCCAGTGGAACAGCGGGAAGTTGACGACCCACAGGAAGTCGTGGCCCTCACGCTTGATCTCGAGCGCGTTGGCCATGTGGGAACGCATACCGCCCAGGATCTCGTCAGAGAGCAGGCGCGGGCCGGCGGCGAACATCACGAGGTCGCCAGGCTCGACGTCCATGCGCTCGCGCAGAGCCGCCATCTCCTCGTCCGAGAAGAACTTGACGATGGGGCTGTTGATGGAGCCGTCCTCGCGGAAGGCGATCCAGGCCAGGCCCTTGGCGCCAAACGTGGAGGCCACGCCGGCAAGCTTATCGATCTTGGCACGTGCCCAGGCGCCGGCGCCCTTGGCGTTGATGGCCTTGACGACAGAGCCCTCCTCGTTTGCGGCAGTCGCAAAGACCTTGAACTTGGAGTTGGCGAAGATGTCGGTCAGGTCGACCAGGTGCATGCCATAGCGGGTATCGGGCTTGTCGGAGCCATAGGTGTCCATGGCCTCCCAGTAGTCCATGCGACGCAGCGGCGTGGGCATCTCGACACCCATGCGGCCGAAGGCATCGGACAGAACTTCCTCGAGCGCGCTCATGACGTCGTTCTGGTCCACGAAGGACATCTCGATATCGACCTGAGTGAACTCGGGCTGACGGTCGGCACGCAGGTCCTCGTCGCGGAAGCACTTGGCAACCTGGTAGTAGCGCTCGACGCCACCGACCATGAGCAGCTGCTTCAGGAGCTGCGGGGACTGCGGCAGGGCGTAGAAGTTGCCCGGCTGGATGCGGCTGGGAACGATGAAGTCGCGGGCGCCCTCGGGCGTGGACTTAAACAGGGAGGGCGTCTCGACCTCCATGAACTCACGGTTGTGCAGCGCCTCGCGAATGGCAAAGGTGAAGTCGGAGCGCAGCTTGAGGTTGGCCATCATCTCGGGACGGCGGAGGTCCAGATAGCGGTAGCGCAGGCGGGTGTCCTCGCTGGTCTCGATGCCGTCCTCGATCTGGAACGGCGGGGTGACGGACGTGTTGAGCACCTCGGCGTGGTCGGTCAGGACCTCGATCTCGCCGGTCGCGAGCTTGGTGTTGGTGGTCTCCTCGCCACGGGCGCGCACGACGCCGTGGATCTTGATGGGCCACTCGGGACGCATGGTCTCGGCGATCTTAAAGGCATCGCCATCGGAGTGCTCGGGGTCGAAGGTGAGCTGCGTGATGCCCTCGCGGTCGCGAAGGTCGCAGAAAATAAGGCCACCGTGGTCGCGGCGACGGCTCACCCAACCGGTGAGGGTGACCTCTTCGCCCACGTTCTCGAAGCGAAGCTCGCCGCAGGTACGGGTGTGCATGGAATGCTCGTCAATGGGACGGGTCTGGCTCATACCAGTGATCCTCCTTTATGGATCTGTGCCGCCCCGTGTCGTTCCGGGCGGCGTCGTACAGATTTGCCCAGCCTGCGTAAACCGCGCAGCCGGACATGGCGTTCTATCTTATCGCACCCACGTCGATGTACCGCGAAAAAGTAACTCTTGCCCAAAGACTTGACGGAGACGAAACAATTGACGCGGCCTGGCCGTCGCCAAGGCGCGCCGCGTGCGACAATGTGCCCCAATACAACTGCACTCGGAAAGGCCCGCCATGACTGCACGCCTCATCGTTATGGATATCGACTCCACGCTCATCAACCAGGAGGTCATCGACCTGTTGGGCGAGGAAGCCGGCGTGGGCAAGCAGGTAGCGCAGATCACCGAGCGCGCCATGCGCGGCGAGCTCGACTTTAAGCAGGCGCTCGAGGAACGCGTGGGGCTGCTTGCCGGCTTGGACGAGAGTGTGTTCGAGCGCACCTTTGAGCGCGTGACGTTTACCCCTGGCGCGCTGGAGCTTGTGCGCTCGGCGCACAGCAAGGGCTGGAAGGTCGGCGTGGTAAGCGGCGGCTTCCACGAGGTCGCCGATAAGATCGTGGCCGCCGCGGGTATCGACTTTTGCCTGGCTAACCGCCTGGAGGTCGTGGACGGCAAGCTCACCGGTAAGCTGGCGGCAGACATTGTGACCAAGGAGTCCAAGCTCATCCAGCTGCTGGACTGGGCGGTTGAGTGCGGTGTCGATATGGCCCACACGGTCGCTATTGGCGACGGGGCAAACGACATCCCCATGATTCAGGCCGCGGGCACGGGCATCGCGTTTTGCGCCAAGCCCAAGACGCGCGAAGCCGCCCCGTTTGCCATCGACGAGCGCAACCTGATGCTCGCCATGGACATCATCCTGCGTGACTAGTCGATCCTTCTAACAATAGAATCAGTCTGTCCTATAGTTTCCGAACAATTTTGTCTTAGTGTTCGGAAACATACCCTTTGAGTGCTAGACTTTGCGCCGTCGAAGGGAACATATATGGATAAGCGAGATCTTGAGCAATTGCTGAGCGGCGTGGCAGACGGAAGCGTTGCGCCGGCCGATGCCCTCACGCGCATCCAGACGGCGCCGACCGCCGATCTGGGCTTTGCACAGCTCGATCTTTCGCGCGGGGTACGCCAGGGAGCCGGCGAGGTTATCTACGGCGCCGGTAAAACCGCCGAGCAGATTGCCGCCATTATCGAGGCGCTGCGCGATGCCGGCCAGGAGCGCGTCCTGGTCACGCGCCTGGACAGCGAAAAAGCAGCCCGCACCTCGGAGCTCCTCGGCAACGGCATCGACCTGGGATATGTCCCGGACGCGCAGCTCGCCCTCGTGGGCGGCAAGCCCTCCCCTACCGGCAACGGACGCATCGTCGTCGCCTGCGCCGGCACGAGCGACCTGCCCGTCGCCGAGGAAGCCGCGTTGACGGCCGAGTTCTATGGCAACGAGGTCGACCGCCTCTACGACGTAGGCGTCGCCGGCCTGCACCGCCTACTCGCGCATGCCGAGGAACTTGCCCAGGCACAGGTGGTCATCGCCATCGCCGGCATGGAGGGCGCGTTGGCGAGCGTTATCGGCGGCCTGGTGAGCTGTCCGGTCATCGCCGTTCCCACCAGCGTGGGCTACGGCGCAAATTTTGGAGGCGTAGCCGCGCTGCTCGCCATGCTCAACTCCTGTGCCAGCGGCGTATCGGTCGTCAATATCGACAACGGCTTTGGCGCCGCTTACCAGGCAAGTCTTATCAATCATCTGAGCGCCGGCACATCCTGCGCCCGTTAAGGAGCATTCCATGTCCAACCATCAGCACACGCTTATCATCGACGGCACTTCGGGCATCAGCGGCGATATGACCGTCGCGGCCCTGCTCGACCTGGGCGCCAGCGAGGAGCACCTGCGCGAACAGCTCGCCACACTGCCGGTCGACGGCTTTACGATCGCCGTCACGCGCGTAAACAAGCATGGCATCGACGCCTGCGATTTCGACGTCCAGCTTGCAGAGGGCCTCGAGAACCATGATCACGATATAGCCTGGCTCTACGGCAACGAAGCAGCTGTCGAGCATATGCATGAGCATGAGCACCACCATCATGACCATGACGAGCACGAACACGAACACTGCCACGAGCATGAACACATGCACTGCCACGAGCATGATCATGAGGCCCACGACCATGGCCACGAGGACCATCATCACGCCCACCACCATCACCACCGTTCTTTGGCGGACGTCACCGCCATCATCGACGGCTCGCAGCTAAGCGATGGCGCCAAGCGTCGTGCGCACGCCATCTTTACCGCGCTCGCCGCCTCCGAGGCCAAGGCCCACGGCAAAACGCCCGAGACCGTCATGTTCCACGAGGTAGGCGCCGTCGATTCCATCGTCGACGTCTGCTCTGTCGCCATCTGCCTCGATGACCTGGGTATTGAGGACATCGTGGTCGAGTCGCTCTCCGAGGGCCACGGCACCATCCACTGTGCCCACGGCCTTATGCCCATTCCCGTCCCCGCTGTCGTCAACCTGTGCCAGGCGGGCAATATCGCCCTCACGCCCGCACCGGTCGCTGGCGAGCTCGTGACGCCCACGGGCGCCGCCATCGTCACCGCGCTGCGCACGTCCGAGCACCTGCCGGCACGCTACCACATCGAGGCCGTCGGCTACGGCGCCGGCAAGCGCCCCTACGAGGGTTGCTCCGGCACGCTCCGTTGTCTACTCGTTGACGTGGATGCATAGCCATGGATGCCCGCAAAGAAAAAAGCCGCGCTGCCATCGTTGCGGCGTTCTCCGAGCTGCTACGCGAAGAGGATTACGGCAAGATTACCGTCGGCGACATCATCGCGCGCGCTCACGTAGGCCGCGCGACATTCTACGGCCTCTTCAAGAGCAAAGACGACCTACTGTCCGAGCTCGTGAACGACATCTGCACCCACGCCCTCGACGACGATGGTACGCCGCTCGACGACCCACTCGTGCAAGTCGAGCATATCCTCAACAACCTCTGGGAACGCCGTCAGGGCGTTCGAGCCCTCGTAGCCGGAGCCGGCTCGCGCGTCTTCGCCGACTGTCTCCGCAAGACCATCATGTCACGAGCAGCCGAAACCGTCCCTACCGACCCAAACGGCCCCGCCGGCACCATGGACCGCAGCTTCCTACTACACCACATAGCCTCAAGCTTCGTAGCAACCGTCCAATGGTGGGCCTGGCACAACTTCCAAGCAGACAAAGCCGACGTAGCCAAAGACTACCTATCAGCCATAAAACCCCTCTTCAACTAAGTAAGAACATCATCCCAAAGCATCGCCCCAACCCAGGGCGCCACGCATCCCAAAGTGTCACTCGCGCTTCACCGCCCTCAACAGCAACAAGCCCCTCCCATCCAAATTCAGATATATATGTTGGGTTGCTTGTACGA
>OMFQ01001311.1_pt1 | contig 10063 bp, 8 predicted proteins | sample 1645671 | NCBI WGS metagenome assembly OMFQ01 (sample SAMEA103958119, study PRJEB25191) | human gut metagenome | biome: human-associated habitat [ENVO:00009003]; feature: intestine environment [ENVO:2100002]; material: feces | place: Germany | collected 2013/2015
TTATCATTCCAACAATAATCGAAAAAACGATAGCAACAAATACAAGTGTTATATTTTTTTTCTTCATTTTATCAAGTTCCTTAGAATTATATATAAGTCTTTAGAACTACTATATCATATTTTCACGTTAAACCAAATAAAAAAGAAGAGCAATAAGCCCTTCCATCTTCTTATTCACGTATTTATTCCACCAATGCTCTCACTGCATTGATAATTCTCTGTTGCTTTTCTTTAGGTAGTTTCTCTATCATTTCAGATAATTCATTCGTAACGCCGCTAACCGAATGTGTCACAACATCAATCAATAGTGTATCTGCTGAAACATCTAATGCATTTGCAATCGCAATAAAAGTATCAAGTTTTGTTACTTTCAGTCCTCTCTCTATAACACTTACATGAGTTGGACTCAAGTTTACCAGTGCTGCCAATTCTTCTTGTGTAAGATTCTTAGCTTCCCTTGCAGCTTTTATTCTCTGACCAACCGCCTTTAAATCCATTGTGACACCTCCTTTAGAACGATAATTCGGTCTAAAATTAGTATAACGATTGATCTTTAAAACATACAGAATCTACAGATTGTCAACTTGTTCTTTAGAACTATTTTAAATTAAAAAGGCCCAAAAGGGCACTTTCCCTTTTGAGCCTATACACTTTATCAGCTAACGTATTTTGCTTTCATTTTTTCTCATGGTCATGAGGCTTTTTTCTCTTAAATCGCATTCTATGAATCCTTCGATTGCTCTTTCTGTTCTTCAATAATTCGTTCGGTTGCTTTATGAATTCTATCCTTGGAATAGGGTGGTCTTAAATTCAATGATAACCGCCCTTTTTTAATCATATACGTTTCACTACCATCCTCCGAAGATCCTTTCAACCAGCAATCATCCGGATACTTCTCCGCAAAAGACCTCAACCGTTTCTGCAAGTTCTGATTGAAGGTATACACATCATAGAATCCATCATCTTCATTAGTCAGAATAATCGTTTCTTTTTCACACTTTAACCTTCGCATATTCTATCCCCGCTTTCTTTCCATTTCCTGATCCAGGTACTTTGGTATCGGCTTTCCGGACCGGCGAGCAATGGCAATCTGTTTCTGATGCAGTCGTTTGATTACGGACCTTCGTTTCTTAGGTTTATTATTTTGTTGATTTCGGGACGTCTGTTTGTTGTTGCGTGCATCAGAAATTTTTTCCAGGTTCTTCTTCTGATTATTCACCAGACCGTCCACCATATCATAGTTAGCTTCTGTACCAGATTCTCTGCTTCGTTCATAAGTGCCGTTCTGGTAGAATTTCTGGTAATGTTCCAGACGGATTTTACCATCTTGTTTTAGCTGTTCGACCGGATTTAGCGGTACCTGCTGTTGGATGTAATCATGAATCTTTTGTTTTGTCTTTTCATCGAATTTCTTACATTCTTCGACAACCATTTTTCCATAAGCATCCAGGATAACACCCTGGGCCTGATCTCGGTATACCTGATGTTCCATCAAATAAAACTGTTTTCCATCAATAATGACGGTGTCTGTTGCAATCCAGTTCCCCTTTTTCCCATCAATCTGATAATTCTCAGTTTCCATAGTGATCAGTGCACCGGATGTGTTGATACGAATAAATCCGGCCAGATACTGTGGATAGTTCTCATCTACATAGTAGCAGCTGATTTCTCCATTCTTGTTCAATACGAGCACGTCACTGACTTCGCATTGATTTTTCGTCCGTTTCCAGATGTCAGCGACTTTTTCATTTTCCTGCATTTCATGAATCGAGATTAATCGGTAATTTTCGACAGTAATCGACACATTCTGCTGTCTTGCCTCTTGATATGGCAGATGCCACAGTGCTTTTCCTGCTGTCTGCTGATCTACTCGGTAGACTGCAAATTGATTAAGCTTCATAGGCATCATCCTCCAAGTTATTCAGATAATAATTCAGATCCAGAGAATAGTAGTATTTGTCTTCGATCTGCTGTAATTTTCCAACTGTAGAATTGATGATCTCAATCATTTCATCATTCTCAGGATCACTTTCTTCCTGTTCCAAAACTTCCAAAGCTTCTTTCAGTGTTTGGATTGTTTCTTCCTTTGTGTGCTGCTGGAAGATAGCAGTAATAGTCAGTTCGTTTTCTTCCAGGTTTACATTTCTCATAGGCTCATTTCCCCCCTTTTCTTTTTCGGTATTGGTTTCATCTGTATATTCAGCTCCTTCTCGTTTTTTTCTTCGCTTATATTTTTTCGTTATCCACTTTCTTATTGGATTCCAGAGGATTTTCCACATTTGGATGTCTTTCTTCCAAGTATTTTTCCACACGACTGATTGCATTTTGCACATAAGAATTTTCTCTAAATCCAGGAATCGAATTCAAAAATTCTTTCTGTATTTTTCCTTCAATCATCAGACTCTGCATTCCTTCATAATCACTTCCGTCTTTCAGATCAAAGCCAACACATTTCAGTCCATGCATACGTTCTGATGGGATTTTCTCATAAGCTTCCAAGGCTTCTGGTAATGTCAGGTCATAATGTACTTCACCCATTACAGGAAATTCAGCACATTCAGCCGCATAAAAGCTGATACATGTAAGATCATTTTCATAATCCACATTTTCTATTTCCGGGACAATATCGAGTATTTTTTCTCTTTGTGCTGCAAAGTCTGGAAGTTCTGCAAATCCAAATCGATCCACGTAATATGCCTGCATATCCCCACCACGGTTTGTAATGATAACATCACTGACCGACATAGAATGTGCTTTATAATCTGCCGGTGGATTATCGTTGAACATAGCGTACAAATCATCCAGCTTTTCATTTTCATATAATCTGCCAGAATAGACACATTTATAATTTTCTGCATCGATTGTAATTCCATCTTCTTTGACCATTGCCATATTCATAAATAAATGTTGTTTTCCCGGTGTGCCTTCATCCACATGGTAAATCGCATAGCGGTCACCATTACCTCTGAACATTTCTTCCTCTAGGGTATAATCAAACTTAAATGGATACAAAGCCCGATCAACTCTTTCCGAAATATCCGTTCCTTCTGCAATCGTATCTTCCAGCCAGTCTTTGATATCTCCCCATGATTCAAACTGCAAATACCCAGCAATTTCATGTGTCCCATCCGGTGCCAGTACAATATGTCCCGGTTCGCTTTCCCGATAATCATAGCGGTATCCGGCTGCTTCCAGTGCATCTACCAAAATGCCGTATTTTTCATGTAATTCTGTTTTTTGTTTTTCTTCAAGAATGATTTCAAGTTCTTCTGTAAGCTGATCGATCATTTCACCGGCTGTCTTGCGAATCACATCCATAGATGCTTTCATTTCCTTCATTTCCCGGCTGCTGCTCCAACCTGCAATATAAGGAAAACTGTAATCCGATGTATCCAAACCAAAGGAAGAACACACACAGTAAGCAACGGATTCTGCTTCAACCTCTTTTGTCAGACGGTCTTTTTCTACACCCAGGCTTTCCATGATTTCCTTGTCATGCAGTTTAGCATGGGCTGTTTCATGAATAGCAGTCTTTAAGGTCTGACTTTCACTGAGCCCTTTTTTGATCACGATTTCCTTGTCTGCATTGTGATAATATCCATTAGCATTGCCATCGATCTCATCGAATCGAATCGGCACTGGGGATATTTTCTGAATAGCCTGCATGAAAGAATCAAAATCCTGTACAGCTGCAGTCAGTAATTCCGGTGCCAGTGTCTGGATTGGTTCCCCGGATGTCTGAGCAATATCAAAGACGGTAACTGCTTTAAAATGCGGAACTGTAACTTCCACCTGTTCAGTCTTAGGTTTTCCATCAGTTCCCATGATTGGTCGCTGATTTTCATCCAGAACCTCTTTTTCCTTCATTTTCTTATATGGTGCCGGTGCAATGATTGTAATTCCTTTTTCCCCTTTCATGACCTGTCTACCCATGGACTGCCAGTTTTTGTAACTGGTAACAAGCGTAGCATCCGGTCGCTGCATAGCAATCAGCATTGTATTATTAAAGGAATAATTGTGAAACTTTGCCATGGTTTTAAGAAATTCCTGATAGCGGTTACTTGTAAAAAGTTCTTCCACACCGGATTCCAGTGACTGCATAATGCTGTCCATATCTTTTCCCTGGACCGGCAGTGGAATAGTAGTAGTTTTATTTTGTTCTGTCATAATACTCCTTTCCAAAAACGCCCCACGACATTGTGTTTATGCCGCAAGGCTTTTTATTAGTTGACGAGATGATTATTTTTTATTAGAGTTCCATATCGTGCTTCTTTGTTTTCGGTTTCTGATCCGGCTGTTCTTTTCCTGCTTTCTCTGTTTTTGCAGCCTGCGCTTCTTTTTCTTTCTGACGTTCTGTAAATCTGTCGGCTTTTTCAAAGACGTGATCCTTTGTGTCAAAGTGATATACATCATTGGTAAGGCGTTCTGCTGGTGCTACCTGAGTCGCATTGACTTCTTTTACCATATCTCTTAACATTTCTGCATCCACTTGCCCGTCATCTGGCAAGACCAGCATTTCATGGATGGATGATGGCAAAATGAAGAAATCATTTCCAAGAAGTTCCCCCATGCTATCCATGAATTCCGGATAAAAGATCACACCGGCTCCATCAATTCTGTCTGTATTCGTAACAACAAAGAATGTCGGCATCTCGCTTGATTCCTGCAATGTTTCCTGCAGCATTTCACGTTCATCCGGTGTCAGCATGAGAATATTTTTCTGGTACATTTCATCTATCAATGCACCTATACTTGATACCTCCGGAGCCATGACACGCGGTGAACTTTTCATCGCATCTTCATGAAGCTGTTCTGCAGAGATTCCATACTGTTCAAGCAGATCATTCTTGATAAACATGGAACTTAATCCATCCTGATCCTTGCCTACTGCCACATGATAGGTGATTGCGAGATCTTCCTTCAGCTGGTGTGGCGCATTTTCGAGGACTTCCTTATTTGCTTCGGCTGATGATACACGGATAAACAGCTTGTCCTTCACATCTTCATAATTTAAAATAGCTTTCAGATCAACCTGTATCGGTGCCTCAATAACTATATCTGCAATCTTTCTGCATACAGTTTCCATTGTTACACCAGGCTGTGCTTTATATGCTTCATACAGCTGGTTAAGATTGATCGTCGGGGTAAGCATCTCACCTTCTTTTCTCACCATCAGCCCCGTATAGGCACGGTTCAGTTTCTGACACTCCATCGTTGATACTTCTGCATTCTCATAATCCTTCGGTAAAAAGAGTCTGATATTGTCCTTTACTTCATTTACAAATTCATTAAAATTCATTCTTCGTTTCCTCCTCTAATCTGTTTTCTTATTTCTTTTTGCTTTTGTTTTTTGGTTTCTTTTTGGGAAAGGATAAAGAAAAATTCACCTTTCCGGTTTCATCTGCATCCATATGAAGATCTGCCTCAAAGTACATATTCTTCTTTCTGGAATACAGGTCTTTTACATGCACACATCCACTTTTCAGAAGTTCTGCAGCCATCTTTTTATCCATGGTTTTTTCCATACTCTGCAGATAGCGGTTATCTTTCCAGAGAGCAAAGTGACAATCATGGTTGCTACAATAGAAGTTGGTTTTGCTTTCATATACCAGGCTTCCACATACCGGACATGTTCCAATGCTTTCTCTGGTCTGAAATCTTCTTGTTTCTTCTTCGGAAATCGCATCGCATCCATTCAGCATCATGGTCAGCATGTTTTTGATCCCGGTCATAAACTGTTCCGGTGCAATCTCTCCATGCTCCATCAAAAGCAACTGGTTTTCCCATTCTGCAGTCATACTTGCAGATTTCAGGAAGTCTGGCAGGATCTCCACAAGGACTTTTCCATCATCTGTTGGAAGGATCTGTTTTCCTTTTCGGGTGGCATATTGGGAATAGATCAGTTTCTCGATGATACCGGCTCTTGTTGCCGGAGTTCCTAATCCTTTCTTTTCCGTATCTTCATCGAATTCCTTATTTCCAGCTGTTTCCATTGCCGCAAGGAGAGTATCTTCGCTGTATGGTTTTGGTGGCGATGTAAAATGTTCTGTCTTTTCTGCAGCTACAGCATAGAAAGTCTGTCCCTGGGTTACTTTCGGCATTCTCTCTTTCATTTCCTGATCCGGATCTACGATTGCCATGCGGTCCTTATTCTTGAAGCAGTTTTCAAAGAGTTTCCATCCATCCTGCAGAACAATCTTTCCTTTTGCTTTGAAGATTTCTCCCTGGCATTCCACTTCAATCTCTGTTTCCTGGTAAATGTGATCCTTACTCATTGCCATGACCGTATGGACTGCGATCAGGAAGAGAATCTTTTCTTCCCAGGATTTCAGTTCATCAAGATGGCTGGATGCAAGCTCCATCGTTGGGATGATTGCATGGTGATCTGTCACTTTGCTGTTATTCATGACTTTCTTCACATCTGGCTGCTCCGGCTGATCAAACGGACCTGTCAGCTGATATTTCTCATAAATCTGACTAACCACATTTCTTGCGGTCTGTTCCATATCTTCTGTCAGATACTGGCTGTCTGTTCTTGGATAAGTGATCAGTTTCTTTTCGTACAGGCTCTGAGCGGTATCCAGTGTCTGTTTGGCTGTCATTCCATAGATACGGTTTGCTTCTCTCTGCAATGTGGTCAGGTCATAAAGTTTTGGTGCTTTTACTTTCTTTTCCGTTTCTTTTACTGCAGTGACAATAGCTTCATTTCCATGGCATCTGCTTCTTAACTGTTCCGCCTCATCCGGATCAAAGATCTTTGGCTTTACTGCCGGAATTCCGTCACAATCCAGTTCTACATTGAAATACTTTTCTTTCTGGAAATTGCTGATCTGTCCGGCACGTTCCACCAACATGGCAAGTGTCGGTGTCTGAACCCTTCCAACGGTCAGCTTTTTGAAGTACTTTGTGGTGTAAGCTCTGGTTGCATTCATTCCTACCAGCCAGTCAGCCTGTGAACGGCATACAGCAGCTTCGGCCAGATGTCGGTATTCCTCTGCGGATCTCAGATGCTGCATTCCATCAAGGATTGCTGAATCTTCCAGAGAACTGATCCATAATCGTTTCACCGGCTTTTTACTTCCGGATAAGTCATAGACATGTTTGAAGATTAATTCTCCTTCACGTCCGGCATCACAGGCATTTACGACGTATTCAATTTCCGGACTGTTGAGCAGTCTTTTTAAGATATAGAACTGATCTTTCTTATCTTCTGAGACTGTAACTTTCCAGTCTTTCGGGATGATCGGGAGATCTTCATATCTCCACTGGTTAAATTTCTCATCGTAAGCATCCGGTGAAACATATTCGGCCAGATGTCCGAAGCACCAGCTGACCATACAGTCGGTTCCTTGTAAATATCCGTCTTCTCGTTCCTGTGCTCCAATCACTTCTGCGATTGCTCTTGATACACTTGGTTTTTCTGCAATTACTAAATACATGATGTATTACCTCCTTCATATAACGAAACGGAGAGAGCATGTTTTACAGCCCCCTCCGCTAAAAAAGTTTATTTATTTTTCATTTTCTTCAAAATCTTCGTCTTCAGACTCTTCCTCATCCGGAACTTCTTCCAGTCCACCTGTTTCCAAACCTTCCGGCTGATCATCCTCATCTTCCTCTTTTTTAGGTTTATAGATCTTGAAGTAGTAGTAAGCTGCCACACCGCCGAGAGCCAAAATCAGGATTGTTGCCATTGCACCCATATTGGTTTTTGCAGATGCTGTTTTCTCCGGATCAATGGTAGCTTCCTTGTCTACATCCTCATTATTTGTTTCATCCAGCACTACCTTTGATTTATCTGGCTGTGGTGTTACGACAGTAGCAGTGCTGTCTTTATCCAGAAATTCGGACAGATCATTCTCATCAATCTGGGATAACATATAGACATTCTGTGATGTGGCACTACGGTCGATCACGATATAGAAAGTGTTGTTATTCTTCGTTGTAACCGTAAGAAATTCCTTTGTGGAATCATCGGTAATGTCATCCTTGACTTCACCATTGCCAGGTGTCGTAAATGCAGTTCCCTTGCCTGTTCCATCTTCCGGCAGCACCTCGTTTGTGTTTGTCGCCTCGTCCTTTTTCTCTTCTTTGTCTGTTGACTGTTCCGTCTGAGTTGTCTCTACTTTGGATGCCTCTGCCGATTCATCCACGTAGGCAAATGCTGTGGTTGATGCTGTAAAAAGCATCATGACTCCCAACAGCAGTCCTGCCATTTTCTTATTCATTTTCTTCCATTTCACCATTCTGATATTCCTCCTTATTTTCTTCTGTGAATACAAAGGAGCCTGAACCTTCATCGTCAGACTCCCTGCTTACCTGAAATTTAACTTTTCCACTCTGGATACCATCCAAAAGATCATATAACTGATCATTATCCATCTTCATACCACGGATGCACCTGATCATCTCATTGTCCTCTTCCTGCTTTAATGCAGCCTGGACACCCCTAAGATATTGCTGCAGATCCGCGATCTTTTTCTCTGTCTTGGCAATCTCATCCAGATATTTTTTAATCTTTTTATTCAAACTTTCACCTCCCTTCGTTCACCCCTTTATGGCAGTCTTCCAAAGCACATGAAATGTTGCTGCCAGTAGGATGTGCTGATATTTGAGTAATGGATCGGATCCCCGCAATGGATCATCATATTGTTACCGACATAGATACCCACATGGCTTGCACCAGATGTGTTATACGTTCCCTGAAAGAAGATCAGATCTCCTGGTTTTGCTTCTCCCGGTGATACATAAGTACATACGCCTCTTAATCCATCCGCGGTCAATCGTCCATAGTTCCATCCATTATCACAGTGGTTAATGACATAGGATACGAAACCTGAGCAGTCAAATCCGGACGGAGAGTAACCACCCCATACATAAGGTACTCCCAGATATTTTTCTGCTTCCCGGATCATCCGGGCAAATTCTTCATCCTGCAGTGCTTCCGGTGGAATCTCATAGCTCATTCCATTACCGCCTGATCCACTGGTCACATTGTTTACATCCCACAGATAATTTCTGTTTCCATAGGTCGTATTTAATGCATTGTAAATAATCAGCTGCTCGGCATTCAGATTGGCTCTTGCCACAGCATCAAAGCTTCCATTTGTCAGTGTCACATATAGAATCTTCTTAGTGCTTGTACTGGTAACCGTTACTTCCTGACTACCATTGTCATCTGCGATATAGGCTTCCCAGGTCTGGTGTCCATGAGCAGAAGCGGCAGCATGGTTATCATAGTAAACGTCAAACTGCACACCATATCGTGCAAAGGCTCCGGTATCCTCAACCGTGTATTCCACACCATTCATTACTACCTTAGTGCCGATCGGCACAAATGGATTGGATGCATCTACAGCAATGGTATGGTTTGCAGTAGGATATGCCCCACTGGCAGTTGGACCTCCGGACCATACACCACAACAGATTCGACAATTACAATATCCACTGGTCACTACCTGTCCCAATGATTCTCCGACTCGAACATTTCTGGTTTCTGTCACCGATTCTGTTCGACCTTCTGTATTCAGATGATATTGTGCTTCAAAAAGTGCTTGCAGCTCGTTTTCAACATCTGAGTACGTCCAGTCTCCATATTTTGCAGAAAGATACGAGATAAGATGATATGGATTATGGCCGATCTCAGCAATGTTGTACTGATACTCGTCATAATTTGGATGCCTTCGTTCCATCTCATTGATCTGCTGATTCAAAGCACTTTCCAAAGCAGCATATCTGTTTTCGGCAGCATAAATATTCTCGTCCGAACTTGGATACGTTGTAATACCGATCACAGATCCAGCACCCTCGATAGAAGCACTGCAGCTCCCCAGAGATACCGCTATGACAAGAAAAAGAAGCGCAAAAATACCGATGCCTGCGAACATGGCACGATTACGCTTTATAATCTCTTTCAAGGCAATCTTTGCTTTTACCGTCATGTTCTCGACACCGGCAATGGTTGTCGCTCCACCTAGACTGCCAGCGGATTTTCCGGCTCTGGCTGCCCGGTATGCATCCTTATATCGTTTTTTCTGAAAGAAGCGGTTATAGAAATGTCTCT
>OMFQ01001314.1_pt1 | contig 10057 bp, 7 predicted proteins | sample 1645671 | NCBI WGS metagenome assembly OMFQ01 (sample SAMEA103958119, study PRJEB25191) | human gut metagenome | biome: human-associated habitat [ENVO:00009003]; feature: intestine environment [ENVO:2100002]; material: feces | place: Germany | collected 2013/2015
GGGAGAAGAATTATTTCAAACCCATCCGGATCGGAAACGAGTGCATTATCCGTGCCTCCTTCCACGAGGCGGAGCCCGGCTATACATATAATATAATAATAGACCCGAAAATGGCTTTCGGTACTGGCAATCACGAAACGACTTATTTGATGATAAGCGAGATGCTGAAACTAGACCTAGAAGGCAAGGAGTTACTGGATATAGGATGCGGCACAGCCGTGCTGGCCATCTTGGCCCGGCTGAAAGGGGCGAAACGGGTAGCGGCCATCGACATCGACGAATGGGCTTATAACAACGCCCTAGAAAATATCCGCCTGAATCATACCGAAGACATACAAGTTGCCTTGGGCGGCGCCGAGAAAATCAAGGAATTCGGGCAATTCGACATCGTCTTCGCCAATATCAACCGGAACATCCTCCTGAATGACATTTGTCAATATACAAACAGTATGAAACCGGGAAGCATCCTATTTATGAGCGGCTTTTATGTAGAAGATATCCCGGCGATAGAAGCAGAATGTCAGAAGAACGGGCTGAAATTGGATTCTTATAACGAAAGAAATAACTGGGTTGCCGTGAAGGTCTTAAAAGGATAACTTTTTTTAACAACAAAAGTTAAGACAAAGATAAACCTTAATCCAAATAAATACGTTATCTTAGTGGAAACTTCTAAAAAGAAAAAGTTATGAAAAGCGTAGATTCAAAATTATTACTTGGCCTTGTAGTAGGTGCGGCTGTTGGTGCCGCTGTAGGTTATTTGGCAGCGACAGATAAGAGAGAACAATTACTGGAAGAATTGAACGGTGTTGTCGGAAAAGTAAAAGAAGGTTTTAACTCCGCTCTTGCCAAATATAAAGAAGGAAAGCAAGAAGTAGTACAGGCAACAGAAGAAATCGTAGCTGAATAAGCTTTGTATGGAGAAAGATTCAGGAACAGTCTTCCGTGAGCTGAAAGAAGATGTATCGGCTTATGTGGAGTTAAAACTTGAGCTCCTAAAGTTGAGCACATATGAGAGAACGGGTAAAGTCATAGCCGTTCTCTCATATGGCTTGATATTATTGTTCTTGGCGTTCTTCGCCATCTTGTTCATATTCTTGGCCTTGGGCTTCTTCCTAGGGGATTGGCTCGGCTCCTCCGGGTTCGGATTCGGTATCGTGGCGGTCTTGTACCTGCTACTTATCGGCATTATAATAATGAATAGGGACAGGATCAGCACAAAAGTATTAAATGAGGTAATAGCCGCCATGACGGCGAATGACGATAAAAATAACGCGACAAACGATGAACAACCGGCAAACCCCACTGGAGAAACTGATTTCTGACAAAGAACGCATACAGAGACAATGTAAGCGACAGGAACAGAAATTGAATGAGGATTTCTCTTATATACAGGAGAACGCCGGAAGTTTATTGTTATCCGGATTATCGTCTCTCCTTTTCCCGAGCAATAAGTCAACGACAAAAACAAACGACAAGAACACAGCTCCCGTAACGGCTGGACAACCCTCCATCGCTTTAGGGATCTCAGACTATTTATCCATAGCGAAAGGCATGATTCCCATCGCTTGGGATCTCGCTCAACCATTTATTATGACGTGGGGAATCAAAAAAGCGAAAAAATGGTTCTCTAATCTCTTATTCAAGAAAAAGAAATAACCTCCAACAATTAATTTATGTTAGAGGGCAGCTTTTTTCTGGCTATATTATAAGGCTCAATACAAAAAACATGACTACATTTGCAGTCGTTAAAGCAAGGATAAAATGAATATCTACTCCTTGCGATGGATAAGAGATAAAAATAAAGACTTATTATTAATAAACCCATAAAAAGTTTTATTACAATGATCAAACTAGGTATTAACGGTTTTGGCCGTATCGGACGTATGGTGTTCCGTGCTGCAGTTGCTAACTTTGGCAACGACATTCAAGTTGTAGGTATCAACGACCTTTTGGATGCTGATTACTTGGCATACATGTTGAAATATGACTCAGTACACGGTCGTTTCGACGGCGAAGTAGCTGTAGAAGACGGCGCTTTGGTTGTAAACGGTAACAAGATCCGTTTAACTGCTGAGATGGATCCTGCTAACTTGAAATGGAACGAGGTTGACGCTGACGTTGTTGTTGAGTCTACTGGTTTCTTCTTGACAGACGAGACAGCTCGCAAACACATCCAAGCTGGCGCTAAGAAAGTTATCATGTCTGCTCCTTCTAAGGACGCTACTCCTATGTTCGTTTACGGTGTTAACCATACAACTTACGCAGGTCAAGACATTATCTCTAACGCTTCTTGTACTACAAACTGCTTGGCTCCTATCGCTAAGGTTTTGAACGACAAGTTCGGTATCGTTAAAGGTTTGATGACGACAGTTCACGCTGCTACAGCTACTCAGAAGACTGTAGACGGTCCTTCTAAGAAAGACTGGAGAGGTGGTCGTGGTATCCTTGAGAACATCATCCCTTCTTCAACGGGTGCCGCTAAGGCTGTAGGTAAAGTATTACCTGTATTGAACGGCAAATTGACAGGTATGGCTTTCCGTGTACCGACTTCTGATGTTTCTGTTGTTGACTTGACAGTAGTTCTTGAGAAAGAGGCTTCTATGGCTGACATCTGCGCTGCAATGAAGGAGGCTTCTGAAGGCGAATTGAAAGGTGTTCTTGGTTATACTGAAGACGCAGTTGTTTCAACTGACTTCCGTGGCTGTGCTAACACTTCTATCTTCGACGCTAAAGCTGGTATCTCTTTGGATTCTAACTTCGCTAAGATCGTATCTTGGTACGACAACGAGTGGGGTTATTCAAACAAAGTTTGTGAGATGGCTCGCGTTATCGCTGGTAAGTAATTTATTACCACTCTACATAGAAAAGGCTATCCTCTTTGAGGATGGCCTTTTTTTTCGTACGTTTGTATCATGAAATCATATGAACTTATCACGATTCTAGGGCCTACGGCTTCTGGAAAGACGACCTTCGCCGCCGCTCTCGCCGCCCAGTTGGATACGGAGATCATCAGCGCTGATTCCCGGCAGATCTATCGTTCTATGGATATCGGGACGGGTAAGGATTTGGCCGATTACAACGTGAATGGAAAACAAATCCCCTATCACTTGATCGATATCTGCGAGCCCGGCTATAAATATAACGTATTTGAGTATCAGCATGACTTTTTCCGGGTCTATGAGGATATGAAGCGGAGGGGTAAACTCCCGATCTTATGTGGAGGAACCGGGATGTACATAGAGGCCGTACTAAAAGGATATAAGCTATTAGACGTGCCTCAAAATCCTGAGCTAAGGGAATCCTTGAGGAATAAAACCTTGGAGGAACTGGAAACCATCCTCGCCTCTTATAAGATATTACATAATAAAACGGACGTGGACACCGCCCAGCGGGCTATCCGTGCGATCGAGATCGAGGAGTATTATAAGACTCAGGCACCAGACGTAAATGAATATAATCCGATCAACAGCCTGATCATCGGTATCCACATCGACCGGGAATTACGTAGGGAAAAAATATCCAGACGCTTGCGGACCCGGTTGGACGAAGGAATGGTGGATGAGGTTCGTACGATCTTGGCTACGGGTGTTAAACCGGAAGACTTGATCTATTACGGATTGGAATATAAGTTTCTTACTTTATATATTATCGGGGAGCTTTCTTTTGAGGAGATGGTCTCGCAACTCGAGATAGCGATCCATCAATTCGCCAAGAGGCAAATGACTTGGTTCCGGGGCATGGAGCGCCGGGGTTGCGAGATTCATTGGATAGACGCCACTCTACCGACCGAAGAAAAAATAGCGACAACAATGCGAATTCTAAATAATCAGCTATGATAACAATAAACGATCTAAATAAAAGCGAGAACTTCTTCTTGATGGCAGGTCCTTGCGTAATCGAGGGGGAAGATATGGCGTTACGTATCGCCGAGAAAATAGTGGGTATCACGGAAAGACTGCATATACCCTATGTATTCAAAGGCTCCTATCGGAAAGCGAATCGCTCCCGTCTGGATTCTTTCACGGGCATCGGGGATGAGAAGGCGTTAAAGATCTTACGGAAGGTGAGCGAGACGTTCGATATTCCCACCGTTACCGACATCCATGAGACAACGGAAGCTGCCATGGCCGCCGAATATGTCGATGTCCTTCAAATCCCGGCTTTCCTATGCCGCCAAACGGATTTATTGGTAGCGGCGGCCGAGACCGGGAAGATCGTCAATATAAAGAAAGGACAGTTCCTTTCGCCGGGTGCCATGCAATTCGCCGTACAAAAGGTAGTGGACGCAGGAAATGATAATGTCATGATCACCGAGCGGGGAACGACATTCGGCTATACCGACCTTGTTGTCGATTTCCGGGGTATCCCGCAAATGCAAACATTCGGTTTCCCAGTCATTATGGATGTAACCCATTCCTTGCAACAGCCGAACCAAACCTCCGGCGTGACCGGTGGATTGCCCGCCCTTATCGAGACGATAGCGAAAGCCGCTATAGCCATAGGCACGGACGGCCTGTTTATAGAGACCCACCCGGAGCCAAGCCAAGCCAAATCCGACGGGGCCAATATGCTCAGACTGGATTTATTAGAAGATCTTTTGACACGTTTGGTACGTTTACGCCAAGCGATCCTATAAAAAATAAGGGGCCCTTACTAAAAAGGCCCCTTTATTTCTTATTTTTACGATCAATAATCTAATTATCCCATCTTGCTGATTTTCTTCAACCGATCTTCATCTATCAACTTAATCTTTCTACCGTCTAAAGCAATGATACGTTCCGCCACAAAGGTAGACAACGTGCGAATAGCATTCGATGTAGTCATATTAGATAGATTTGCCAGATCTTCACGAGCCAAATAGATGCTTAACGTAGCACCGTCTTCTTCCAGTCCGTAACTATCTTTCAGGAATAACAAAGATTCAGCTAATCGCCCACGAATATGTTTTTGCGTAAGGTTAACCGTACGTTCATCCGAGATACCGAGATCAATGGATAATTGTCGGATGAAAAACATAGCCAAATTCGGATTACTCATTAAAAGGCCCGTAACCACTGTCATAGGAATCATGCAAACCGTAGAAGCCTCGAATGCGGAAGCGTTCGTCAAGTAATCTTCTTGAGCGAAACTAGCCCGGTAACCAAAATACTGCACAGGCTTAATCATTCGGATAATCTGGCTTCTGCCACCTACTCCATCCTTGTAAATCTTCACTTTACCCTTTAACAAGCACATCATGTCCTTTGGTTCGTCGCCCTCGCAATAAATCAACTCGTTACGTTTGAAATGCTGGATCGTCGAATTACTACGGAGGATCTCACGTTCCTTATCGGTCAGAACCCTCCACACCTCTGATAAACTGGCCGATAAATCGACCTCTTCTTTTTGCTGTTTAACCACGACTGCTATATAACATACTTATGAAGCACAAATATACGATTTTTCTTTTGATAAAATAAAAACTTTTGTACGATTAATTACACCATATTGTAACATTTTACTTTCTTTCACGTCTAAACTGAAATTTATTCATTATGTTTGTCTGGAAAGAATGTAAAATCGTTGAAAAAGTTATATTCGATACTTACCTTGATTTTAATCTCTATAAGTATTTTCGCAAAGAGCACTGATACTTATAGTGATAAGATCCTGTCTTTTGGCAAGGGGAATCGAGAAACGAGAGAACGGGCGGACTCGATCATGCACCTTGTTATCGAAAAGGCAACCCAATACCAAAATACGGTATCGAAATATGAGGCTGAGATCTATATCAAAGGACGTACAGAAATTTTAAAACAAAATATGTTAATACGTCTCGCCCACCATATCTTCCCTATCGACCGAAAAAATAAGGATATGCTTTTTGAGATGGTCAGCCAATCTAAATTTAACGCTCCGCAGAACTATCTTCATGATCTAAAGGCGGTCAACGGAAACAGCATACCCAACGGGAAAAAGCAGCAGGAGGCCTTGGCCTTCTTGAATTTGAACGTATACTCCCCTACCGCTTACGATGATGCTATCTTCATGCCGATAGCTAGCAACGCTTTTAAGTTTTATACGTTCAATTTGGAAGGGCTGGAAACTATCAACGGCTTGACGATTTACAAAATCCGTTTCCTGCCGAAGCAATGGAGCCAGAAATTGGTATGCGGGGATCTATATATCATCGACCAGTCATGGACGATCGACAAGATCGATATGAACGGTCGTTACTCTTTCGCCGAATTCAACCTAGTCATGAGCTACGGACGGGATTTCAGGCGGTTCATCCTGCCCGAGAAGGCGGATCTATTCCTCCGATACAGGGTATTGGGAAACGCAGTGGCAACCACCTACCATTCTTCCTTTAAGTATCAGGAAGTGGAATGGGTGGAGGAGGACAACGAAAGCCATAAATGGAAATCCTTGGACCTGACCAATTATTACAAGCTCTCGTCCGATACGGTTCCTATTATCAGGGATTCCACGTATTGGAATATCCATCGTGACAATCCCTTGAGTCCGGATGAAGCCCACTTATACAATAAAGCCCAAGAGCAGAATATAAATAAAATCGATACGGCCGATGATCTCCAGAAGTACGTTAAACTAACGGAGCAGTTAACGAATACGGTCAATATGGATTATAAAACGACCCGTATTAAATATTCCGGGCTTCTGAATCCATTCCAATTGGGTTATTCCGCCCGTAACGGCATCACTTACAAACAGCGATTCCGTATCAGCAAGACATTTACCCGTGACAAGCAAATTCGTTTTCGTCCGGAGATAGGTTACGTATTCAAGCGCAAGCAGATATTTTTCAAGGTTGGAGGCGATTGGGAATACTCGCCGCAGAAACGGGGAATTTTATCGGTAGAAGTAGGAAACAGTAATGAAAGCTATTCCTCCGAGATCACCCAAAAGATCAATGAGGAACTAAAGGATTCCACCTTCAATTTTGATGATTTAAACCTTGAGTATTTCAAACACTACTATGCGGAAATAAAAAACTCCATTGAGTTATTCAATGGGTTTCAATTAACAACAGGCATCTCTTACCATCGCCGTATCCCCTCTAAAAAGAAAGTGGCGATTGATCCCGGGGATGATGTAGAGGAAATACTTAGCCAAAATTATAATGACTTTACGCCCACGCTCGGTTTCCCCCCGCCAATATTATCGCATGGACGGATACCGGAAGGAGTATGTCTATTCGTATTATCCCACGATATCAATCGAAATAGCGAGAGGTATCCCCGGAGTCGGGAAAAGCTCGGGAGATTACGGACGTATAGAGGCGGACATGCATCAAAGCCTTATGCTTGGCCTCTGCAGACGATTGAACTATCATATCAGCGCCGGTCTTTATACGCAACAGAAGTCTACCTATTTCGCGGACTTTAGGTATTTCACCCGCAGGAATTTCCCCGATACATGGGATGATCAGATTGGCGGAGTCTTCAATCTGCTGAAAGGCGAGTGGTTCAATGCCTCCGATAAGTATATACAAGCGCATTTCATGTATGAAAGCCCTTTTGTCTTATTCAAGATCCTCCGCATCAACTCCACGAAAAAATTCATGCAAACGGCCTCACGCTATATCCTCTCCGAACGCTTTTATCTGAGCCAGCTATGGACACCGGTCTTGCCTAGCTATACGGAAGTCGGATACGGGATCGGGAACCATATCTTTAATATCGGGATATTCGCCGGATTCGATCGCTGGCATTACCAAAGCATGGGATTCAAGTTTGCCTTCGAGTTATTTCAATAAATCGATAGTGGGCGGGCTACCAATATCCCTTTACAGCTCTTTATCCCCTCGGCGTAATCTCGTAAGGAGGATGCTTGGATGATTACCTTTTTAGCGGAAGAAGAGGCATGGATAAATGTCAGTTGTCCATCCTTCCAATAGGCAATCCCGACATGCGTCACGTCCAGCCCCTTGATAGAAGTAACAAAACAGAGGATATCGCCATTCTTGATTCCGGACGAACATTTCTCGATCTCCTGTTTAGGCACATAATAATGAGGACGCAGGTTTATCTCCTTTTCCTTATCGGCCATCCTTCGAACCCTTTCCGGATGGTTCTTCAATTGCTTATAGCTATCCGGATGCGTGGATATAAAAGATAAATCCAAAGGTAGGGAGGCACCACCGATCTCCCGCCCCATATCTTTCACGATTCCTTTTCGCTCGTTCTCATAGAACCAGTCGGTCATATAATGCAAACGATCCGTGTAATCATGGATCGTGCCGTCTCTGTACCGGAGCTGCTGTAAATTCTCACAGAAGTTCTCAAAGGTAGGATTTTCTTCCCACAGGGTGCGGGATAAAGCCAATACGGTCTCCGCGAATGTGGTACAATCCAGTTCCCGCAGATTGACCACCAAGCCCTCCGGCTCCTTTTCCAAGGTAGAGGCGACATAAGGAGTCCCCCGGAAGAAAAGGGCGGTATGGATCATTAGCTCGTCTAGGGGTAACGACTTCTTAGGTTCCATCTGAGTACAATACCGATCGAAAATAGCACGATCCTCATCCGTACAATACAACTTACGGGATGTATGCTCTTGGGCGTTCACTAAAAACACCATACATACACACATCCAAAAACCGAGCAGTATCATTCCCCTTCTCATAAGCTAATCCTTTTTCGTTTTCAGTAAATCCTCCAATTTCACCAGCTCGTCACGGAATTGGGCAGCCTCGATGAAATCCAGTTTCTTCGCTGCTTCCGTCATCTGTTTGCGAGTCCGCTCGATCGCCTTCTCAAGCTGCGTACGGTTCATGTATTGCACGACCGGGTCCGCTACCAAGCTTGGTTCCGGCTCTATATAAGCGTAAGGCTCCGCCGTTTGTTGTTTCTCGGCAAGCATGGATACACTGTTTTTCATGACTTGCTTCGGAGTAATGCCATGCGCCTCGTTATAAGCCATCTGTTTCTCCCGCCGGCGATTGGTCTCGTCCATGGTCTGCTGCATACTCGCCGTGATCTTATCGGCATAGAAGATAACCTTTCCATTCACGTTTCGGGCGGCACGTCCAGCTGTCTGCGTCAAGGATCGGTGGGAACGCAAAAAGCCTTCCTTATCCGCATCCAAGATAGCGACCAACGAGACTTCCGGTAAATCCAGCCCCTCGCGTAGCAGATTGACACCGATCAGCACATCAAACAGGCCATTCCGCAGGTCGTCCATAATCTGTACACGTTCCAAGGTATCTACATCGCTATGTATATAGTTGCATCGTACCCCCATGCGGGTCATATACGTAGTCAGCTCTTCCGCCATACGCTTGGTCAAGGTAGTCACCAAGACTCGTTCGTCTTTTGCCGAGCGCTGCGTGATCTCCTCCATCAAGTCGTCGATTTGGTTTAATGAAGGACGGACATCGATAATCGGGTCCAGCAGGCCTGTCGGACGTATCACCTGCTCCACCACCACTCCCTCGCTCTTTATCAACTCGTAATCGGCGGGAGTAGCGCTCACATAAATGCCTAGAGGCGTCAACGACTCGAACTCATCGAAGGTAAGCGGACGGTTATCCATCGCCGAGGGCAAACGGAAACCATACTCCACCAAGTTTTTCTTCCGGGCATAATCCCCGCCATACATCGCACGAATCTGCGGGATCGTCACATGGCTCTCGTCTACGACTAGCATGAAGTCTTTCGGGAAATAGTCCAACAGGCAGAAAGGACGATCTCCCGCCGCGCGTCCGTCGAAATAACGGGAATAGTTCTCGATACCCGAGCAATGCCCTAGCTCCCGGATCATTTCCAGATCAAACGTGACACGCTCATACAGGCGTTTCGCCTCGAAGGGCTTACCGATCTCCTTGAGGAAATTCACCTGCGTCCCCAGATCCACATCGATCTGACCGATCGCCGTATTGATACGCTCTTGGGTGGTCACGAATAAATTGGTAGGATAAATATTCAGCTCATCTTGCTCATCATACTCCTCGCCTGTCAACGGATTGAAAGAGGAGATGCGGTCTATCTCATCATCCCAGAACTCGATACGGTACGCCATGCCGTCGAAGGTCTCGATCGCCGGGAAAATATCCACC